>OGIB01000002.1_pt1 | contig 194154 bp, 180 predicted proteins | sample 1571691 | NCBI WGS metagenome assembly OGIB01 (sample SAMEA2582058, study PRJEB24529) | metagenome | biome: Human gut stool | place: China | collected 2011
TTTAGCGGCGGGGCACGCCGTTCTTGCCTGTGGAGAGATGGTGCAGTCAGGCCGCTCGTTGAAGCAGGAACCCACCGAAATGATTCAGGCGACAGCCTGAACGAAGCAGGGATCCACGTCCTTCAGGGCGTGGAGGATGTCAACATATCAGTATGGTTTCCCCCCAGGCACTGGAAGCCAGACGTAAGGTCATCAAAGAGACAATCCTTAGCTGGCTTTTGGTTGACCCTTCATCTACCGCGCACGAATAAAACTGCCATCCGGCTGGCGGGTAAACAGGACCTGTTGATTATTCCCCGTATCAATGGTTAAGCCCGTCACCACGCCGCTGGCGTTCTGGCGGATTTTCACCATTTGCCCGTTTTGCAAATTACTCAGCGGCTTACCCGCGCCTTCTACCTGCGCCATTGCATAGACATCGGTAGCGGGCAGTCCGTGGTCGCGGAACAGCTGCGCCATCGTTTTACCGGGTTCGACACGGTAAGAGCGCCATTGATTATCAATTCCGCTATCTGGCTGGAATGGTTGCGTTTGGGTAGTTTGCGGCTGCTCTTCTGGCTGGCCTTCCTGTATAGGTTCTGGAGCGACCGGAGCCACCTGATCAGGATCATTTTGTGGGGTGACTAATTGCGCCCGCAGCTGTTCTTCTGTCGGCGGTTGTGATTGCGACTGAATATCTAACTGCGCTTCACGCGTCACCACCGGCGCGTTGGGCGTATCATCAGATGGAAGCAGAAATCCGACCACCAATACAATGGCGGCAATAATGATCCCCCGACGATGCATCGGCGGCAGCGGGTCCATGAAGCGAAAATTGTCCGGCGCGTGCCAGACTTTCTCCAGGGTTGGTTTTAGTTCAAAGCGCCCGGGCATGGTTTCCTCCTGCTCCGCGTCTTGTTCCTCAATCATAGCCTATGAATAAGCTAACGCTATGATGTCCGTGGTAAACCCGCCTTTATTATATTCATACGGGATATTGCTATTGTTTCTTTTTCCCCGGGATTTGTCATCATTCCTGCGACAAAGTTTTACCCAAAGAAGTGTGGCTGATATGCTGCCCGCTACTTTTATACCCTAAGAAAGGAAATACGATGACCACCCCAACTTTTGACACCATCGAAGCGCAAGCAAGCTACGGCATTGGTTTGCAGGTAGGGCAACAACTGAGTGAATCTGGCCTGGAAGGGCTGCTGCCAGAAGCACTGGTTGCAGGTATTGCCGATGCGCTGGAAGGCAAACATCCGGCTGTTCCGGTTGATGTGGTGCATCGCGCGCTGCGTGAAATCCACGAGCGCGCCGATGCCGTTCGTCGTCAGCGTTTCCAGGCGATGGCTGCTGAAGGTGTGAAATACCTGGAAGAAAACGCCAAAAAAGAAGGTGTGAATAGCACCGAATCTGGCCTGCAATTCCGCGTGATCAACCAGGGTGAAGGCGCAATTCCGGCACGTACCGACCGCGTTCGTGTTCATTACACCGGTAAACTGATCGACGGCACCGTGTTTGACAGCTCCGTTGCTCGTGGTGAACCCGCTGAATTTCCGGTTAATGGCGTGATCCCTGGCTGGATTGAAGCACTGACTCTGATGCCGGTAGGTTCTAAATGGGAACTGACTATCCCGCAGGAACTGGCATATGGCGAGCGCGGCGCAGGCGCATCCATCCCTCCGTTCAGCACCCTGGTGTTTGAAGTCGAACTGCTGGAAATCCTCTAAGCAGCGCATTCTGTTCCCCTCGAACCAGAGGGGAGCAGGCATTCAGCAATAAACCCTTCAGTTTGCCAAACGGCGCTATTTTGTGTTGCAAAGACCCCGTAAGCGTGTATTTTTGTGAGCTGTTTCGCGTTATCACCGTGATATGACACTCACTTTAAACATAAAATTAACATTAGATCTAAATCTTAGTATTCATCCCGCGTATTGTTACCTAATATCGATGAGTCCCGATACAGATTCGTCGTATCATAGACTGACTAAAGGCCGTAGAGCCTGAACAACACAGACAGGTACAGGAAGAAAAAAACATGGTAGATCAGGTAAAAGTCGTTGCCGATGATCAGGCTCCGGCTGAACAGTCGCTACGGCGCAATCTCACAAACCGACATATTCAGCTTATTGCCATTGGCGGTGCCATTGGTACGGGGTTGTTTATGGGGTCTGGCAAAACGATTAGCCTTGCCGGGCCGTCGATCATTTTCGTTTATATGATCATCGGTTTTATGCTCTTTTTCGTGATGCGGGCAATGGGGGAATTGCTGCTTTCGAATCTGGAATACAAATCTTTTAGTGACTTCGCTTCCGATTTACTCGGGCCGTGGGCAGGATATTTCACCGGCTGGACTTACTGGTTCTGCTGGGTTGTAACCGGTATGGCAGACGTGGTGGCGATCACGGCTTATGCTCAGTTCTGGTTCCCCGATCTCTCCGACTGGGTCGCCTCGCTGGCGGTGATAGTGCTGCTGCTGACGCTCAATCTCGCCACCGTGAAAATGTTCGGTGAGATGGAGTTCTGGTTTGCGATGATCAAAATCGTCGCCATTGTGTCGCTGATTGTCGTCGGCCTGGTTATGGTGGCGATGCACTTTCAGTCACCGACTGGTGTGGAAGCGTCATTCGCGCATTTGTGGAATGATGGCGGCTGGTTCCCGAAAGGTTTAAGTGGCTTCTTTGCCGGATTCCAGATAGCGGTTTTCGCTTTCGTAGGGATTGAGCTGGTAGGTACAACCGCTGCGGAAACCAAAGATCCGGAGAAATCACTGCCGCGTGCAATTAACTCTATTCCGATCCGTATCATTATGTTCTACGTCTTCGCGCTGATTGTAATTATGTCCGTGACGCCGTGGAGTTCGGTAGTCCCGGAGAAAAGCCCGTTTGTTGAACTGTTCGTGTTGGTGGGTTTGCCTGCGGCTGCCAGCGTGATCAACTTTGTGGTGCTGACCTCTGCGGCGTCTTCCGCTAACAGCGGCGTCTTCTCTACCAGCCGTATGCTGTTTGGCCTGGCCCAGGAAGGTGTTGCACCGAAAGCGTTCGCTAAACTCTCTAAGCGCGCAGTACCCGCGAAAGGGCTGACCTTCTCCTGCATCTGTCTGCTCGGCGGCGTGGTGATGCTGTATGTGAATCCCAGCGTGATTGGCGCGTTCACGATGATCACGACGGTTTCCGCGATTCTGTTTATGTTCGTCTGGACAATTATCCTTTGCTCGTACCTGGTGTACCGCAAACAGCGTCCTCATCTGCATGAGAAGTCGATCTACAAGATGCCGCTCGGCAAGCTGATGTGCTGGGTATGTATGGCGTTCTTTGTGTTCGTGGTCGTGTTGCTGACACTGGAAGATGACACTCGCCAGGCGCTGCTGGTTACCCCGCTGTGGTTTATCGCGCTGGGGTTGGGCTGGCTGTTTATTGGTAAGAAGCGGGCTGCTGAACTGCGGAAATAACCGCATTATCATGCTGGATGGCGCAATGCCATCCAGCTTTTAGATCACTCACCCGCCAGCGCGCGTGGGAACAGTACATTGTTTTCCAGGCTGATGTGATCCATCAGGTCATCAATCAGTTCATTAATGCCGTTATACATCGCTTTCCAGGTGGTGCAGGCTTCCGGCGGCGGTGTGACGTTATTGGTAGTGTGTTTGATTACTTCCAGCAGTTCACCCGCTTCATCGTGCTCGCTTTCCATTACGCTGATTGGCCCCATTGCCTGGCTGCCCATGCCTTGTTTGATCATCGGGAAGAGGATCTGCTCTTCTTTCATCATGTGGCTGGAAAGCTCTTCATGCAGCATAGTCAGGTATTTTGTCAGCCCTTTTGGCACGCTCGGTTTGTCGGCGTGAACGCGCTCGACTTTAGTCGCTTGCAGGATCAGCTCCGGCAACTGCTCGCGGTGACGATCGTGGTAGCGCACGATGATATGGTCAATGATTTCTGCCAGCGGGGCGCTACGCCAGTCTTTCTCAATCGGTTGTTCAGCGAGCTTTGCCAGTTCAGCTTCAATGACCTCAACATCCAGTTCTTTACGTGCCGCCGCGCGCGCCAGCGTCTGCTTACCGCCACAGCAGTAATCCATATCATATTTACGAAACAGAGCTGAAGCGCGAGGAATAGAGAGCGCCAGTTCACCTAAAGGTTGGTCGCGATAAGCCATAGCTGATACCTCATTCTTAAAAAGATAAGATGTATTTTAAATACATCTTTAAGGCAAAAGCTATAACCCTTACGTAGCAGAGGCTTATTTAACTCACTGCCAGCGTGTCAACTTTCTGAGACAGATTCAGTTAAAGGCTTTTCTGGTTTTGCTCTGACCGCGATGACCACGCCAATCACTAACAGCGCGATACCGCTCAGCGTCATTAGCGGCGGCATTTGCTGGCGGAGTAAAAAGGTGTACAGCAAACCTGCCAGCGTTTCGAAAACAATCAGCGGCCCGAGAATCACTGTCGGTAATCGCTGGCTGGCGACGTTCCAGCAGAGTGCGCCAACCCATGAGCAAAGCACGGCTATCGCAATCATCAGACTAATAAACACCAGCGGACGGGGGCCAAAAGGTAAGGAGAAGTCCGGCGTTTGTATATTCAGCCAGTAACAGGCGACGAGATAGCCGATGAGAGAAACCGGCAGCGTGACCAGCGCCTGCGCCGTCGCCCACATCATCGGATGTTTGTCGGGATTTTCCCGCAGCCAGCGGGCGTTGCGCAGGGCATACCATGCCCAGCAAACCACGGAAACTAACGCCAGCACGATGCCAGAGGTATAACGTGCCCAGTCAAAATCGGGGAGTCCGTGGTTTAACTCAGCAATATTCACACACGCCAGGCCGATGCCAATACAAATCAGTGCCGGGGCGAGTTTTCCCCATGCGAGTTTGCCGTCGCGCTGGCTATAAAGCAGATTGGCAAAAACGGGAATCACCACCGGCAGGGTGCCGATAATCATCGTGGAAACAGGCGCGCCAGTACGTTGAATGGCACTGGCAAGGCAGAAGTAATAAATGAGGTTGCCCATCATAGTGAGCATCAAGGCGGTAAGCCAGTCCCGACGCGCCAACTGACGCAGACGCACGCGTCCCAGCCAGGCAATGGGTAGCGCAATTAACCCTAACGCCAGATAACGCCCCATCGACTGCAACATCGCCGGGTATTCCGGCACGATCAACGGCCCGACAAAAATAAGCCCCCACATCAACCCTGCTAACAGGGCGTACAGCACGCCGCTAATCATTACTGGCATCCATTGGTCTGTCAGAAGAAACGTTCAGGAAGCAGACATGATTGCTCCCGGCATCCCGTCATTATCAGAGAGGATGCGGGAGGATGCCACTTTAATTAACTAGTTATTAACATTAAAAAGATGGCTTACGCTTTCGGCTAACGTTGTCGTTGGGCGGCCAATCAATTTGCTAAGCGTTTTGCTGTCATCAAACAGACCGCCTTTCGATGCGCCAACGTCAGAATCCGCCAGCATATCCGCCAGTCCGTCGGGCAGTCCGACGCTTTTCAGTGCCGCGGCGAAATCGGCTTCGCTCAGATTTTGATAGGTAACCTGTTTGCCGCTCTGTTTGGTCAGCTCTGCCGCTAACTGTGTCAACGTCCAGGCACTATCGCCCGCCAGTTCGTAAACCTTGCCTTCGTGACCGGCTTCGCTAATCACGCGTGCCGCAGCTGCCGCATAATCTGCCCGCGTTGCTGAGGCGATTTTGCCATCGCCCGCCGCACCGATAAATACGCCGTGTTCCAGTGCTGCCGGGGCGCTGGCGAGGTAGTTTTCGCTGTACCAGCCGTTGCGCAGCAGGGTGTAAACGATGCCAGAATCAGCCAACATTTTCTCCGTCTCGATGTGCTCATCGGCGAGGCCGAGCGGGGAGGTATCTGCATGTAGCAGGCTGGTATAAGCGATAAATTTCACACCAGCCGCCTTTGCGGCATTAATAACATTACGATGCTGCGGGGCACGTTGACCCACTTCGCTGGAAGAGATCAGCAGTAGTTTTTCCACTCCCTGAAGTGCAGATGTCAGTGCGGCTTCATCGCCGTAGTCAGCCTGACGCACGGTAATGCCTTGTGCTGCCAGAGCCTGGGCTTTTGCCGGATTACGAACGATAGCCACTATTTGGCTGACAGGAACCGTTTTCTTCAAGGATTCAATAACATAGTGACCAAGTTGGCCAGTGGCACCAGTAATAGCGATCATGGGAAGTCTCCATCGTTTTGTCTTGTGTTTAAATACGCTAACACCTAAACTTACTTTTAGTAAGTACGCACAAAAAGGTAAGTATGAAATGAGTCAGGTTAGCCTGTCGCAACAACTGAAAGAGGGTAATCTCTTTGCGGAACAGTGCCCGTCGCGCGAGGTGTTGAAACACGTCACCAGCCGTTGGGGGGTGTTGATTCTGGTGGCGCTACGCGAAGGTACTCATCGCTTTAGCGACCTGCGGCGCAAAATCGGCGGGGTGAGCGAAAAGATGCTTGCGCAGTCGTTACAGGCGTTAGAACAGGATGGTTTTCTTAACCGTATCGCGTATCCGGTGGTGCCGCCGCATGTGGAATATAGCCTCACGCCGCTGGGCGAGCAGGTGAGCGAAAAGGTTGCTGCACTGGCGGACTGGATTGAGTTGAATTTGCCCGAGGTGTTGGCGGTGCGGGATGAACGTGCGGCATAACTGCCGGATGCGCTGAGCTTATCTGGTCTACGGTGCATGGCTTGTAGGGCGGATAAGATGCGCCAGCATCGCATCCGCCAATAAATGCCGGATGCGGTTGATGATTTATAGGCCGAAAAAGAAGTGTTTTACTTACTCAAATCCACCTGATAAATCGCAAACCCGATATCATCGGTCGCGACTTTATTCATCGGATATTGCCCTTTCTCTTTAATAAACGCTGCGGCTTTATCTGACGGGGAAGTTTCGAAACGGATATCCAGTTTCTTATCGCCAGCAATCGGTGCTAAACGCCAGTTGTTATCTGCCGCCGGGTGAATTTCCCCCGCACGTTTCGACTCATCAGCAATCCACGCTGCCAGCACCGAGCGGTTCTCATCCGGTGAAGCAAAAGCGATATGGCTGTCGCCCGTACCGGCAAATTTGCCGCCGTAAGCGCGATAGTTATTGGTGGCAACGAGGAACATGGCGTTCGGATCAATCGGCTTGCCATTAAAGGTCAGGTTCTTAATCCTTTCCGCATTGGCATTAATCATCTGGCACTCGCCGTCATAACGGGCAGGCTGGGTAACATCAATCTGATAATTCACACCATCAATCACATCAAAGTTATAGGTGCGGAAACCATCCCAGTTGATGAGTGATTGCGGTTTCGTGCTGTTAGGATCAATCTGGTTAAACTGTCCGGCGGAGCACTCCAGCCACTCTTTCACCTCTTTACCGCTGGCTTTCACTACAATCAGCGTATTGGGGTAGAGATAAAGATCGGCGGCATTACGGAAGGTCAACTGGCCTTTTTCCACCTCCACATAGCTTGCCGGGTCATTTTTGCGACCACCAACTTTAAACGGTGCGGCAGCTGAAAGCACCGGCAGTTTTGCCAGATCCGGATCGCCCTGAATGTAATGTTCGACATACGCTTTTTGCGCGTTGTTCACTACTTGCACGGTCGGATCGTCCTGCACCAGCGCCAGATAGCTATACATATTGTCGGCAGATTTACCGATTGGCTTGCTGACGAACTGGCGTGTGGCATCGTGATCGGCTTTGAGTGTTTCTACCAGCTTGCTGTCTTCCGCCGCGAGGGATTTTTTATTGGCGATGTCGTAAATCGGCCGAGCTTCCGCTTTCGCCTGCGTCACCTGCCATTTACCGCTGTCATTACTGAGTTGTAAGTCGACCACACCAAGATGATCGCCCCACATGCCTGGCATTACCGCCGGAACACCATTCAGCGTGCCTTTCGCGATATCAGCTCCTTCGATATCAGCAAAATCTTTACTTGGGAAAACGGCGTGAGCATGGCCAAACATAATGGCGTCAACACCCGGAATTTCACTGAGATAATAAACTGAGTTTTCCGCCATCACTTTATACGGATCGGCAGACAGCCCGGAATGCGCCAGAACGACAACGAGATCGGCACCTTTCTCGCGCATTTCAGGCACGTATTTGCGCACGGTTTCGGTAATATCATTCACCGTCACTTTCCCGGATAAATTAGCTTTATCCCAGCCCATGATTTGCGGCGGTACGACGCCAATATAGCCAATCTTCAGCGTCTGTTTTTTTCCGTCTTTATCGACCACTTCGGTGTCTTTAATTAAATACGGTGTAAACATTGGCTGTTTGGTTCTGGCGTCAATGACGTTGGCATTTACATAAGGGAATTTCGCTCCCGCCAGCGCATTTTTCAGGTAATCCAGACCGTAGTTAAATTCATGATTGCCGAGTGTACCGACCGTATAATCCAGCGTATTCAGCGCCTTATAAACCGGATGAACATCACCTGCTTTTAATCCTTTCGCCGACATGTAATCGGCCAGCGGACTCCCCTGAATCAAATCGCCGTTATCGACCAGTACGCTGTTTTTCACTTCATTGCGGGCATCGTTAATCAGGCTTGCCGTACGTACCAGTCCGAATTTTTCCGTGGCGGTGTCTTTGTAATAATCGAAATCCATCATGTTGCTATGCAGATCAGTGGTTTCCATGATACGCAGATCGACCGTCGCTGCATTCACACTGGCGGCAATCAGCGTGGCCAGGAGCGTTGCGCTAAACTTAATCATCAGGGACATCCTTTTATCATCGGGAATACGAAAGAAAAGGGAGAATAAACGTCTTACTTATAGAACAGTGAAGAATGCCACAATTTTACGCTTTGAAAATGATGACACTATCACAGTTGGCGCATTCATTAACGATAGGGTATAAGTAAAACAATAAGTTAACACCGCTCACAGAGACGAGGTGGAGAAATGTTAGATCAAGTATGCCAGCTTGCACGGAATGCAGGCGATGCCATTATGCAGGTCTACGACGGGACGAAACCGATGGACGTCGTCAGCAAAGCGGACAATTCTCCGGTAACGGCAGCGGATATTGCCGCACACACCGTTATCATGGACGGTTTACGTACGCTGACACCGGATATTCCGGTCCTTTCTGAAGAAGATCCTCCCGGTTGGGAAGTCCGTCAGCACTGGCAGCGTTACTGGCTGGTAGACCCGCTGGATGGTACTAAAGAGTTTATTAAACGCAATGGCGAATTCACCGTTAACATTGCGCTCATTGACCATGGCAAACCGATTTTAGGTGTGGTGTATGCGCCGGTAATGAACGTAATGTACAGCGCGGCAGAAGGCAAGGCCTGGAAAGAAGAGTGCGGTGTGCGCAAGCAGATTCAGGTCCGCGATGCGTGCCCGCCGCTGGTGGTTATCAGCCGTTCCCATGCAGATGCGGAGCTGAAAGAGTATCTGCAACAGCTTGGCGAACATCAGACCACGTCCATCGGCTCTTCGCTGAAATTCTGCCTGGTGGCGGAAGGACAGGCGCAGCTGTACCCGCGCTTCGGACCAACGAATATTTGGGACACCGCCGCTGGACATGCTGTGGCCGCAGCTGCCGGAGCGCACGTTCACGACTGGCAGGGTAAACCGCTGGATTACACTCCGCGCGAGTCGTTCCTGAATCCTGGGTTCAGAGTGTCTATTTATTAATTAATTTATGCAGCAGGTCCATCACTTGCTGCACCTCTTCCTGAGTAAGCGCCCCGTCTTTGGCCCATTGCACGCGACCGTCTTTATCCAGCACCACTACAGCGGAACTTTTTTCATCCAGCTGCCAGGCACCGCGTGCGACGCCATTGCTATCAACAATAAACTGCGACCAGGGATAAAGCTTTTTATTACTCTCCAGACTGCTGCGCACAAACATGCCGGAACCCGGAATTGCGTCGTCGGTGTTAACAATGGTGGTGGTCTGGTAACGATCGTGCGGTAACTTCGCTGATTTAATCGCTTCAATCAGCGTCGCGTTTTTCTCTTTTGCAGAGGTGCGACCAGCAATATGTTGCAGTACTCGCACTTTTCCCACTAACTGCGCGCTGTTCCAGGTTTTGTAGCTAAACTGATCTTTATCAAGCACCAACTCGCCACGATCGGTGATGCCAATCGGCGGCACTCGCTGACCGGTTTCGAACTGATGTGCGGAAGCCATCATCGGCAACAGCAGGCAGGTGAGTGCCAGAATCTTGCGTAGGGTCATGGTGTTTCCTTCTTATGATATGCAGGTGATCCGACCACTTGGGTCTGAGTTTTAATCATATGTGCTATTTATCGAATTTCCCGCAAGTGTGATGCCAGTTTGCGGTCAAGCGCACAAATCATATGAAAAATGAATGCTTATACTGAAGACCGCGCTTCGGTAAAAAGATAATTCTGAATAATTGTAACCTTTAGGTAAAAAAAGTTATACGCGGTGGAAACATTGCCCGGATAGTCTATAGTCACTAGGCATTAAAATTTGCGCCTCATAATAGTTGGGCCGATTGTGGCACCGCACAGGCGTAATACTCAGCAGGAGATAACAATGAAAATTTTCCAACGGTACAACCCACTTCAGGTGGCGAAGTACGTAAAGATCCTGTTCCGTGGACGGTTATACATCAAGGACGTTGGCGCTTTTGAATTTGATAAGGGTAAGATTCTTATCCCAAAAGTGAAGGATAAGCTGCATTTGTCAGTGATGTCCGAAGTTAACCGTCAGGTTATGCGTCTGCAAACAGAGATGGCTTAACCAAAGTGCTATGCAGTAAAAAGTGCTATGCAGTAATAAGACGGCTCCTGATTCAGGAGCCGTTGATGTTTCTGGGGGGTTACGCGACGCTTTCTTCTTTATCTTTAGCGTCAGGCAGTTTTGGCGAAAGGGCGGTGGCCTTGCTGTCGATCCGGGTCACCAGCAGCTGGTCGATGCGGTAGTTATCGATATCCACCACTTCAAATTTGTAGCCGGCGAATTTCACCGAATCGGTGCGTTTCGGGATCTTACGCAGCATAAACATCATAAAGCCGCCGATGGTTTCGTAGTTGCCCGACTGCGGGAATTCGTCAATATCCAGCACGCGCATGACGTCGTCAATCGGAGTGCCGCCGTCAATCAGCCATGAGTTCTCATCACGGGCGACAATCTGCTCTTCTAGTCCCTGACCGACCAGATCGCCCATCAGCGTGGTCATCACGTCGTTGAGGGTGATGATCCCCACTACCAGCGCGTACTCGTTCATGATCACCGCGAAGTCTTCTCCTGCGGTTTTAAAACTTTCCAACGCCTCTGAAAGGGTTAACGTATCCGGCACAATCAGCGTGTTGCGAATTTGTACGCCGCTGTTCAGTGCCAGGCTTTGGTTAGCCAGCACGCGGTTCAGCAGGTCTTTAGAATCGACATAGCCGATGATGTGGTCAATATCTTCATTACAGACGAGGAACTTAGAGTGCGGATGTTCCGCCACCTTATTCTTCAGACTTTGCTCATCTTCGTGGAGATCAAACCAAATCACGTTTTCACGCGGTGTCATTGACGACGGAACGGTACGGGATTCCAGCTCAAAGACGTTTTCAATCAGCTCGTGTTCCTGTTTACGTAACACGCCCGCCAGCGCACCGGCTTCCACTACCGCGTAGATGTCATCAGAAGTGATGTCATCTTTACGTACCATTGGCAGTTTGAAAATACGGAAGATTATGTTCGCCAGGCCGTTGAAGAACCACACCAGCGGGGTGCAAACGTACAGGCAGAAGCGCATCGGGTTGATGATACGCAAAGCCACAGCTTCTGGCGCAATCATACCGATGCGTTTCGGGGTTAAATCCGCAAACAGGATAAACATGCCAGTCACTAACGAGAAAGAGAGAATAAAGCTCAGTTGCTCAGAGAGCTCTGCCGACATATAGCGGGAGAACAGGCTGTGAAAAGCTGGAGAAAATGCCGCATCACCGACGATACCGCCGAGAATCGCCACTGCGTTCAGACCGATTTGGACCACGGTAAAGAACATGCCGGGATTTTCCTGCATATTCAGAACGCGTTGGGCATTTATATTGCCTTCATCAGCCAGCAGTTTAAGTTTGATTTTGCGTGAGGCGGCAAGCGAGATCTCGGACATCGAGAAGAACGCACTTACAGCGATCAAGCAGAGTATGACTAAAATACTGTTTAACATATCTTATCCGACCTTTCAGGCCAGATCCTCGGAAGGGGAAGTTGATTAATTTGTGTGAAATACACATTGAAAGCCGATTCGAAGAAAGTGAACCGGCATTTTCAGTGGCTAGTATAGCGTAAGGTACTGTAAAGCCGCCAGAGGGTTAAAATTCAGACAGCTGATAAATGCAAAACTGCCTGATACGCTATGCCGATCAGGCCTACGCAGTCCTTGCAATATATTGAATTTGGACGATTTTGTAGGCCTGGTAAGTCGTTTACGCCGCATCAGGCATAGACAAAGAGCACTTTATCAACAAACTACATTTGTACCCGTAACGCTATGCTTCCGGCGGCAGACAGACGCCAATTCCGCCAATTCCACAGTAACCATATGGGTTTTTATGCAGATATTGCTGGTGGTCATCTTCGGCATAATAAAACGGTGTGGCGTTAGCGATTTCCGTGGTGATGCGACGATCGTCATCGGCGGCAAGCATCGCCGCCTGAAAACGTTCCAGACTGGCGCGAGCTGCGGCATCCTGTTCTGGGGTCAGCGGATAAATCGCTGAACGATACTGCGTGCCGTGGTCATTGCCCTGACGCATTCCCTGGGCGGGATCGTGATTCTCCCAAAATACCTGTAGCAACTGCTCATAGCTGATGACGGAAGGATCGTAAACAACGCGTACCGCTTCGGCATGACCAGTATCACCGGAGCACACTTCCCGATAAGTCGGATTTGGCGTATAGCCGCCGGTATAACCTGCGGCGGTGCTGTAAACGCCGGGTAACTGCCAGAACAGACGCTCCACACCCCAGAAACAACCCATCGCAAAAATGGCAATCTCCATTCCGTCAGGTACATTGGTCATTGAGTGACCGTTGACCGCATGCAGCGTGGCTACGGGCATCGGGGTGTTACGTCCAGGCAGGGCATCGGCGGGGGAAACCAGATGCTTTTTATCAAATAAACTCATGGTGTCGCTCTCCCGAAAATCGGTCATTGGGGTTAAGGTTGTAACAAGAGGCGTATTTGCACACAATAACCGCCGTGAATAGGTCTAAAGTAAAACATAAGAAATATTTGGGGTTTAGTCTGCTTTTTAATCCATATTACTGGATTTTTGTTAAGCCGTTTAACGGCGTTCCAGGGGCAGGAAAAAAGGATATTCAGGAGAAAATGTGCGCTATATCCGACAGTTATGCTGTGTAAGCTTACTCTGCTTAAGCGGATCTGCCGTCGCCGCGAACGTCCGTCTACAGGTCGAGGGGTTATCGGGACAGCTGGAAAAGAACGTTCGTGCGCAGCTTTCTACGATTGAAAGTGATGAAGTGACGCCAGACCGTCGCTTTCGCGCACGCGTCGATGATGCCATCCGCGAAGGTCTGAAAGCGCTGGGTTATTACCAGCCGACCATTGAATTTGATCTCCGTCCACCGCCAAAGAAAGGGCGGCAGGTATTGATCGCCAAAGTCACGCCAGGCGTGCCGGTGTTAATTGGCGGCACCGATGTGGTATTGCGCGGCGGCGCGCGGACCGATAAAGACTATTTGAAATTGCTCGATACTCGCCCGGCTATTGGCACGGTACTGAACCAGGGCGATTATGAAAATTTCAAAAAGTCCTTAACCAGCATTGCGTTGCGTAAAGGTTATTTCGATAGCGAATTTACCAAAGCGCAGCTGGGCATTGCGCTCGGCCTGCATAAAGCTTTCTGGGATATTGATTATAACAGTGGCGAACGTTACCGCTTTGGGCATGTGACCTTTGAAGGATCACAAATCCGCGATGAATACCTGCAAAATCTGGTGCCGTTTAAAGAGGGCGATGAGTACGAATCGAAAGATCTGGCAGAACTGAACCGCCGACTTTCTGCTACCGGCTGGTTTAACTCGGTGGTGGTGGCTCCACAATTTGATAAAGCGCGCGAAACGAAAGTATTACCATTGACGGGCGTGGTTTCGCCGCGAACAGAAAACACCATCGAAACCGGGGTCGGTTACTCTACGGACGTGGGACCGCGCGTGAAAGCGACGTGGAAAAAGCCGTGGATGAACTCTTATGGTCACAGTCTGACCACCAGTACCAGTATTTCCGCGCCGGAACAGACCCTCGACTTCAGCTATAAAATGCCGCTGCTGAAGAATCCACTGGAACAATATTATTTAGTGCAGGGCGGTTTTAAGCGCACTGACCTGAACGATACCGAGTCTGACTCCACTACGCTGGTGGCTTCTCGCTACTGGGATCTCTCCAGCGGCTGGCAGCGTGCCATTAACCTGCGCTGGAGCCTCGACCACTTTACCCAGGGTGAAATTACCAACACCACGATGCTGTTTTATCCTGGGGTGATGATTAGCCGCACGCGTTCTCGTGGTGGCCTGATGCCAACCTGGGGCGACTCGCAACGCTACTCTATCGACTACTCCAACACGGCCTGGGGCTCAGATGTCGATTTCTCCGTTTTCCAGGCGCAGAACGTCTGGATCCGCACACTGTACGATCGCCATCGTTTTGTGACACGCGGCACGCTGGGCTGGATTGAAACGGGTGATTTCGACAAAGTACCGCCGGATCTGCGTTTCTTCGCCGGGGGCGATCGCAGTATTCGCGGCTACAAATACAAATCTATCGCCCCGAAATACGCCAACGGTGACCTGAAAGGGGCCTCGAAGCTGATAACCGGATCGCTGGAATACCAGTACAACGTGACCGGAAAATGGTGGGGCGCGGTGTTTGTCGATAGTGGCGAAGCGGTAAGCGATATTCGCCGCAGCGACTTTAAAACCGGTACCGGGGTCGGCGTACGCTGGGAATCGCCGGTCGGGCCAATCAAACTCGATTTTGCCGTACCGGTCGCGGATAAAGACGAGCACGGGTTACAGTTTTACATCGGTCTGGGGCCAGAATTATGAGTTTATGGAAAAAAATCAGCCTCGGCGTGGTTATCGTTATCTTACTGTTGCTGGGATCGGTGGCGTTTCTGGTGGGCACCACCAGCGGCCTGCATCTGGTATTTAAAGCGGCGGATCGCTGGGTGCCAGGACTGGATATTGGCAAGGTCACCGGCGGCTGGCGCGATCTCACCTTGTCTGACGTTCGTTATGAGCAGCCAGGCGTGGCGGTAAAAGCGGGCAATCTGCATCTGGCGGTCGGGCTTGAGTGCCTGTGGAACAGTAGCGTTTGTATTAATGACCTGGCGCTGAAAGACATTCAGGTCAACATCGACAGTAAAAAAATGCCTCCTTCTGAACAGGTTGAAGAAGAGGAAGATAGCGGTCCGCTGGATCTCTCCACGCCGTATCCCATCACCCTGACACGGGTGGCGCTGGACAACGTCAACATCAAGATTGATGACACCACGGTGTCGGTGATGGACTTCACCTCCGGCCTGAACTGGCAGGAGAAAACCCTGACCCTGAAACCGACGTCGCTGAAAGGCCTGCTGATTGCTCTGCCGAAAGTGGCGGAAGTGGCGCAGGAAGAAGTGGTCGAACCGAAAATTGAAAATCCGCAGCCGGAGGAAAAGCCGCTCGGCGAAACGCTGAAAGATCTCTTTTCTCGCCCGGTATTGCCGGAAATGACCGACGTGCATTTGCCGCTTAACCTGAACATTGAAGAGTTTAAAGGCGAGCAGTTACGCGTGACGGGCGACACGGACATCACCGTGCGCACCATGCTGCTGAAAGTGAGCAGCATTGACGGCAATACTAAACTGGACGCCCTGGATATCGATTCCAACCAGGGGATCGTCAACGCCAGCGGCACGGCGCAGCTGTCAGACAACTGGCCGGTGGATATCACCCTCAACAGCACACTGAACGTGGAGCCGTTGAAAGGTGAAAAAGTGAAGCTAAAAGTGGGTGGCGCGCTGCGCGAACAGCTGGAGATTGGCGTTAATCTTTCCGGTCCGGTGGATATGGATTTACGCGCCCAGACGCGACTGGCGGAAGCCGGATTGCCGCTCAACGTGGAAGTGAACAGCAAACAGCTTTACTGGCCGTTCACTGGTGAGAAGCAGTATCAGGCGGATGATCTGAAACTGAAACTTACCGGCAAAATGACCGATTACACGCTCTCTATGCGTACGGCAGTGAAGGGACAGGAGAGCCCGCCAGCCACCATTACCCTTGATGCCAAAGGTAATGAACAGCAGGTCAATCTCGACAAACTCACCGTCGCGGCGCTGGAAGGGAAAACTGAACTCAAGGCGTTGCTCGACTGGCAGCAGGCCATTAGTTGGCGCGGTGAGCTAACGCTTAATGGCATTAACACCGCCAAAGAGTTCCCGGAGTGGCCGTCGAAACTCAATGGCTTGATTAAAACCCGCGGTAGCCTGTACGGCGGCACCTGGCAGATGGAGGTGCCAGAACTGAAGCTGACCGGTAACGTCAAACAGAACAAAGTGAACGTTGACGGTACGCTGAAAGGCAACAGTTATATGCAGTGGATGATCCCTGGGCTTCATCTGGAACTCGGGCCAAACAGTGCCGAAGTGAAAGGCGAGCTGGGGGTAAAAGATCTCAATCTTGATGCCACCATCAACGCGCCGGGGCTGGATAACGCGCTGCCGGGGCTTGGCGGTACAGCGAAAGGGCTGGTGAAAGTACGCGGCACGGTGGAAGCGCCACAACTACTGGCAGATATCACCGCGCGCGGCCTGCGCTGGCAGGAACTTTCCGTGGCGCAGGTTCGCGTGGAAGGCGACATTAAATCCACCGATCAGATCGCCGGGAAACTCGACGTACGCGTTGAGCAAATTTCGCAGCCGGATGTAAATATCAACCTCGTCACCCTGAATGCCAAAGGCAGCGAAAAGCAGCACGAGCTACAGTTGCGGATTCAGGGCGAGCCTGTCTCCGGGCAGCTTAATCTGGCAGGAAGTTTTGATCGCAAAGAAGAACGCTGGAAGGGAATTCTTAGCAATACCCGCTTCCAGACGCCGGTCGGCCCGTGGTCGCTGACCCGCGATATTGCGCTGGATTACCGCAATAAGGAGCAAAAAATCAGCATCGGGCCACACTGTTGGCTTAACCCGAATGCGGAGCTGTGTGTGCCGCAAACTATCGATGCGGGGGCCGAAGGGCGTGCGGTGGTGAATCTCAACCGCTTCGACCTCGCCATGCTGAAACCGTTTATGCCGCAAACCACTCAGGCCAGCGGTATCTTCACGGGTAAAGCGGATGTTGCCTGGGACACCACGAAAGAGGGGCTGCCGCAGGGCAGTATCACCCTTTCGGGGCGTAACGTGCAGGTAACGCAAACCGTCAACGATGCGGCGCTGCCGGTGGCGTTTCAGACACTGAATCTGACGGCGGAATTGCGTAACAACCGTGCCGAATTGGGCTGGACCATCCGCCTGACCAATAACGGCCAGTTTGATGGACAGGTGCAGGTGACCGATCCGCAAGGCCGCCGTAATCTTGGTGGCAACGTCAATATCCGTAACTTCAACCTTGCGATGATAAACCCCATCTTTACCCGTGGGGAAAAAGCAGCGGGGATGGTGAGTGCCAACTTGCGTCTGGGTGGTGATGTGCAAAGCCCGCAGTTGTTTGGTCAGCTTCAGGTTACGGGTGTGGATATCGACGGCAACTTTATGCCGTTTGATATGCAGCCGAGCCAGCTTGCGGTCAACTTTAACGGTATGCGCTCGACGCTTGCCGGTACCGTACGGACCCAGCAGGGTGAAATCTACCTGAACGGTGATGCCGACTGGAGCCAAATTGAAAACTGGCGGGCACGAGTAACGGCGAAAGGCAGTAAAGTGCGGATCACCGTGCCGCCGATGGTACGAATGGATGTATCGCCAGATGTTGTATTCGAGGCTACACCAAACCTGTTTACCCTCGATGGTCGCGTGGATGTCCCGTGGGCGCGCATCGTGGTGCACGATCTGCCGGAAAGCGCAGTAGGCGTCTCCAGCGATGTGGTGATGCTTAACGATAACCTGCAACCGGAAGAGCCGAAAACGGCGTCGATTCCGATTAACAGTAACCTGATTGTCCACGTTGGCAACAATGTGCGCATTGACGCCTTTGGCCTGAAAGCGCGGCTGACGGGCGATCTTAACGTCGTTCAGGACAAACAAGGGCTGGGCCTGAACGGGCAGATCAACATCCCTGAAGGGCGCTTCCATGCCTATGGTCAGGATCTGATTGTGCGTAAGGGTGAGCTACTGTTCTCTGGTCCGCCAGATCAACCGTATCTTAATATTGAAGCTATTCGTAACCCGGATGCTACAGAAGACGACGTAATCGCCGGAGTTCGCGTCACTGGTCTGGCGGACGAACCGAAAGCGGAGATCTTCTCTGACCCGGCTATGTCGCAACAAGCTGCATTGTCTTATTTGCTACGTGGACAAGGGCTGGAGAGCGATCAGAGCGACAGTGCGGCGATGACCTCAATGCTGATTGGCCTGGGGGTTGCGCAAAGTGGCCAGATTGTGGGTAAAATCGGCGAGACGTTTGGCGTAAGCAATTTAGCGCTCGACACTCAGGGAGTAGGCGACTCCTCCCAGGTAGTGGTCAGCGGCTATGTATTGCCAGGTCTGCAAGTGAAATACGGCGTGGGTATATTTGACTCTATAGCAACACTCACGTTACGTTATCGCCTGATGCCTAAGCTATATCTGGAAGCCGTGTCTGGTGTAGACCAGGCACTGGATTTGCTCTATCAGTTCGAGTTTTAGCAATGCGAATATTTGTCTACGGCAGTTTACGCCACAAACAAGGCAACAGTCACTGGATGACCAATGCCCAGTTACTGGGCGATTTCAGTATCGATAACTACCAGTTGTATAGCCTGGGCCACTATCCAGGCGCAGTTCCGGGGAACGGAACAGTACACGGTGAAGTTTATCGTATTGACAACGCCACGCTGGCCGAACTTGATGCCTTGCGCACCAGGGGCGGTGAATACGCGCGCCAGTTGATTCAGACGCCGTACGGGAGTGCATGGATGTACGTTTATCAACGACCCGTCGATGGATTAAAGCTAATTGAAAGCGGCGACTGGTTAGACAGGGATAAGTAATAATAAAAGCACGCCACCTTCGGGTGGCGTTGTTTTATGCGATGTATCTCGCGATTTTTTTTTGTAACTTTTCCATCTTTTGCTTTTCTCTCCGAGCCGCTTTCCATATCTGCAATCGCATAAAAAACTCTGCTGGCGTTCACAAATGTGCAGGGGTAAAACGTTTCCTGTAGCACCGTGAGTTATACTTTGTATAACTTAAGGAGGTGCAGATGCGTATTACCATAAAAAGATGGGGGAACAGTGCAGGTATGGTCATTCCCAATATCGTAATGAAAGAACTTAACTTACAGCCGGGGCAGAGCGTGGAAGCGCAGGTGAGCAACAACCAACTGATTCTGACACCCATCTCCAGGCGCTACTCGCTTGATGAACTGCTGGCACAGTGTGACATGAACGCCGCGGAACTTAGCGAGCAGGATGTCTGGGGTAAATCCACCCCTGCGGGTGACGAAATATGGTAAAGAAAAGTGAATTTGAACGGGGAGACATTGTGCTGGTTGGCTTTGATCCAGCAAGCGGCCATGAACAGCAAGGTGCTGGTCGACCTGCGCTTGTGCTCTCCGTTCAAGCCTTTAATCAACTGGGAATGACGCTGGTGGCCCCCATTACGCAGGGCGGAAATTTTGCCCGTTATGCCGGATTTAGCGTTCCTTTACATTGCGAAGAAGGCGATGTGCACGGCGTGGTGCTGGTGAATCAGGTGCGGATGATGGATCTACGCGCCCGGCTGGCAAAGCGTATTGGTCTGGCTGCGGATGAGGTGGTGGAAGAGGCGTTATTACGCTTGCAGGCGGTGGTGGAATAAGGTGTGTTTATTTATCGCGGGCATAAAAAAACCCTTACTAACCGAAGCCCGGTGTTCAGGGTTATTGCGCCAGAAGAACTTATTTATTCTTTGCGCGCTCGAAGGAGGCAACGATTTCAGCTTTAGCGGCTTCTGCGTTTTCCCAACCTTCAACTTTCACCCACTTGCCTTTTTCGAGGTCTTTGTAGTGCTCGAAGAAGTGAGCGATCTGCGCTTTCAGCAGCTCTGGCAGATCGTTAACGTCTTTAATGTGATCGTATTCTTTGCTCAGCTTGGTGTGCGGAACAGCAATCAGTTTCGCATCTTCACCGGCTTCGTCGGTCATTTTCAGAACGCCAACCGGACGGCAACGGATCACAGAACCCGGCTGCAGCGGGTACGGAGTCGGGACCAGTACGTCAACCGGGTCACCGTCCAGAGACAGGGTGTGGTTGATGTAACCGTAGTTGCACGGATAGAACATCGCGGTGGACATGAAGCGGTCAACGAACAGTGCGCCGCTCTCTTTGTCGATTTCGTATTTGATCGGATCTGCGTTAGCCGGGATCTCAATAACCACGTAGATGTCTTCCGGCAGATCTTTACCCGCAGGGACGTTGAGTAAGCTCATGTCTGTTTCCTTTAAAAATATGTGGCAAACAAGTGCCGAGTATTATAGCCAACTCGCGCCGAATGTCTTCGCTTGTTTTCGTCTTCATTTTCCTTTTTCGCCAGTTTTAAGACGGTATGCAGAGCAGGAAAATCCATAACCGTAGCCGCATTTTTCATAGTGAGATGAAAGCGATTACAAACTTGTGATTAACGTTTTATTTACTTTTTTGAAGTGTGATGTAACGCAATTCGTTACATCACCGATTGTCTATAGTTTTTTCGCGAACATCTTTTAACCAATAATAACTACCCCGACGAGGACAACCCTATGTGGAAACGCTTACTTGTAGTCTCTGCAGTCTCGGCAGCCATGTCGTCTATGGCGTTGGCCGCTCCATTAACCGTAGGATTTTCGCAGGTCGGATCGGAATCAGGCTGGCGCGCCGCAGAAACCAATGTGGCGAAAAGTGAGGCCGAAAAACGCGGAATTACGCTGAAAATTGCCGATGGTCAGCAAAAGCAGGAAAACCAGATTAAAGCGGTACGTTCCTTCGTTGCACAAGGGGTGGATGCGATCTTTATCGCTCCGGTGGTCGCGACAGGTTGGGAACCGGTATTAAAAGAGGCGAAAGATGCCGAAATCCCGGTCTTCTTGCTCGACCGTTCCATCGATGTGAAAGACAAATCGCTCTATATGACCACCGTTACTGCCGACAACATCCTCGAAGGTAAGTTGATCGGTGACTGGCTGGTAAAAGAAGTGAATGGCAAACCATGCAACGTGGTGGAGCTGCAGGGCACCGTTGGGGCCAGCGTCGCCATTGACCGTAAGAAAGGCTTTGCCGAAGCCATTAAGAATGCGCCAAATATCAAAATTATCCGCTCGCAGTCAGGTGACTTCACCCGCAGTAAAGGCAAAGAAGTCATGGAGAGCTTTATCAAAGCGGAAAACAACGGCAAAAACATCTGCATGGTTTACGCCCATAACGATGACATGGTGATTGGCGCAATTCAGGCAATTAAAGAAGCGGGCCTGAAACCGGGCAAAGATATCCTCACGGGTTCCATTGACGGTGTACCGGATATCTACAAAGCGATGATTGATGGCGAAGCGAACGCCAGTGTTGAACTGACGCCGAATATGGCAGGTCCCGCTTTCGATGCGCTGGAGAAATACAAAAAAGACGGCACCATGCCTGAAAAGCTGACGCTGACCAAATCCACCCTTTATCTGCCTGATACCGCAAAAGAAGAGTTAGAGAAGAAGAAAAATATGGGGTATTGAGGGTTGCTATGCCTGATGCCGATTCGTAGGCCGGATAAGGCGCTCGCGCCGCATCCGGCGATGGTGCACTGAAGCCTGATGCGACGCTTACCGCGTCTTATCATGCCTACTGGGAGCACGCTTTACACCGGGGGAAACCATGACGACCGACCAACACCAGGAGATCCTCCGCACCGAAGGATTAAGTAAATTTTTCCCCGGCGTCAAAGCGTTAGACAACGTTGATTTCAGCCTGCGCCGTGGCGAAATCATGGCGCTGCTTGGTGAAAACGGGGCGGGAAAATCAACGCTAATCAAAGCATTAACTGGTGTATACCACGCCGATCGCGGCACCATCTGGCTGGAAGGCCAGGCTATCTCACCGAAAAATACCGCCCATGCACAACAACTCGGTATCGGCACCGTCTATCAGGAAGTCAACCTGCTACCCAATATGTCGGTTGCTGATAATCTATTCATAGGTCGCGAACCCAAACGTTTCGGCCTTCTACGCCGTAAAGAGATGGAAAAGCGCGCCACCGAACTGATGGCATCTTACGGTTTCTTCCTCGACGTGCGCGAACCGCTTAACCGCTTTTCAGTCGCGATGCAGCAAATCGTCGCCATTTGCCGGGCTATCGATCTCTCCGCCAAAGTGCTGATCCTCGATGAACCCACCGCCAGCCTCGACACCCAGGAAGTGGAGCTATTATTTGGCCTGATGCGTCAGTTGCGCGATCGCGGCGTCAGCCTGATCTTTGTCACTCACTTTCTCGATCAGGTCTATCAGGTCAGCGATCGGATCACTGTCTTACGCAACGGCAGTTTCGTAGGCTGTCGGGAAACGCGCGAGCTACCGCAGATCGAACTGGTAAAAATGATGCTGGGGCGCGAGCTGGATACCCACGCGCTACAGCGTGCCGGGCGAACATTGTTGAGCGACAAACCCGTTGCCGCGTTCAAAAATTACGGCAAAAAAGGAACGATAGCACCGTTTGATCTCGAAGTGCGCCCCGGCGAGATCGTCGGTCTGGCTGGCTTGCTGGGATCCGGACGTACCGAAACCGCCGAAGTGATCTTCGGTATCAAACCTGCTGACAGCGGCACGGCGTTGATCAAAGGCAAACCGCAAACCCTGCGATCGCCACATCAGGCTTCAGTACTGGGCATCGGATTCTGCCCGGAAGACAGGAAAACCGATGGCATCATCGCCGCCGCCTCGGTGCGGGAAAATATCATCCTCGCTCTCCAGGCCCAGCGCGGCTGGCTACGACCCATTTCCCGCAAAGAGCAGCAAGAGATTGCCGAACGCTTTATCCGCCAGCTTGGCATTCGCACACCTTCAACTGAACAACCGATTGAATTTCTCTCTGGCGGCAATCAGCAAAAAGTGTTGCTTTCACGTTGGCTACTGACCCGACCGCAATTTCTGATCCTCGATGAGCCAACCCGCGGCATTGATGTTGGTGCCCACGCCGAGATCATCCGCCTGATTGAAACGCTGTGTGCTGACGGTCTGGCGCTGTTGGTGATCTCCTCCGAACTGGAAGAGCTGGTGGGCTATGCCGATCGGGTGATTATCATGCGCGATCGCAAACAGGTGGCGGAGATCCCGCTGGCAGAGCTTTCCGTTCCGGCGATCATGAACGCCATTGCGGCGTAAGGAGAACAGTGTGATGCCTCAATCTCTCCCGGACACTACGCCGCCGAAAAGGCGCTTTCGCTGGCCAACGGGAATGCCGCAGCTGGCGGCGCTATTGCTGGTGCTGCTGGTCGATAGCCTGGTAGCCCCGCATTTCTGGCAGGTGGTGCTTCAGGATGGGCGTTTGTTCGGTAGCCCTATCGACATTCTTAACCGTGCAGCTCCCGTTGCGTTACTGGCGATTGGTATGACGCTGGTGATCGCCACCGGTGGGATTGATCTCTCCGTAGGGGCGGTGATGGCTATCGCCGGAGCCACAACGGCTGCGATGACGGTCGCGGGATTCAGCCTGCCGATTGTTTTGTTAAGCGCCCTGGGCACCGGCATCCTGGCGGGATTGTGGAACGGCATACTGGTAGCGATCCTCAAAATTCAGCCGTTTGTCGCCACCCTGATCCTGATGGTCGCCGGGCGCGGCGTGGCGCAACTGATCACCGCCGGGCAGATCGTCACGTTTAACTCGCCGGATCTCTCATGGTTTGGCAGCGGATCGCTGTTGTTCCTGCCAACGCCGGTCATTATCGCGGTGCTGACGCTTCTCCTGTTCTGGCTGTTGACCCGCAAAACGGCGCTGGGGATGTTTATCGAAGCCGTTGGTATCAACATTCGGGCGGCAAAAAATGCCGGGGTAAACACGCGGATCATCGTCATGCTCACCTACGTGTTGAGCGGGCTGTGTGCGGCGATTGCGGGCATTATCGTGGCGGCGGATATTCGCGGTGCCGATGCCAATAACGCCGGGTTATGGCTGGAGCTGGACGCCATTCTTGCGGTGGTGATTGGCGGCGGATCGCTGATGGGCGGGCGCTTTAACCTGCTGCTCTCAGTCGTGGGGGCGCTGATTATTCAGGGGATGAACACCGGAATTTTACTTTCTGGCTTTCCGCCGGAGATGAACCAGGTCGTAAAAGCGGTGGTGGTGCTTTGTGTGCTGATTGTTCAGTCGCAACGCTTTATCAGTCTGATTAAAGGAGTACGTAGCCATGATAAAACGTAATTTGCCACTGATGATCACCATCGGCGTCTTTGTGCTGGGCTATTTCTACTGCCTGACGCAGTTTCCCGGTTTTGCTTCCACAAGAGTGATCTGCAATATCCTGACCGATAACGCCTTTCTTGGGATAATCGCCGTTGGCATGACCTTTGTGATCCTCTCTGGCGGTATCGATCTCTCCGTCGGTTCGGTGATCGCCTTTACTGGCGTGTTTCTGGCAAAAGTGGTTGGCGATTTCGGCCTCTCGCCGCTGCTGGCGTTTCCGCTAGTGCTGGTGATGGGCTGTGCCTTCGGCGCATTTATGGGGCTTCTGATCGACGCCCTGAAGATCCCGGCATTTATCATTACGCTTGCGGGGATGTTCTTTTTGCGCGGCGTCAGCTATCTCGTTTCGGAAGAGTCGATTCCGATAAACCATCCCATTTATGACACGCTCTCAAGCCTTGCGTGGAAAATCCCCGGCGGCGGTCGCCTTAGTGCGATGGGGCTGTTGATGCTGGCGGTGGTGGTTATCGGTATTTTCCTTGCGCATCGTACCCGTTTTGGCAATCAGGTATACGCCATTGGCGGCAACGCAACGTCGGCAAACCTGATGGGGATTTCTACCCGCAGCACCACTATTCGCATTTATATGCTCTCCACCGGACTGGCAACGCTGGCGGGGATTGTCTTCTCGATTTATACCCAGGCCGGATATGCGCTGGCGGGCGTAGGTGTGGAACTGGATGCTATCGCCTCAGTGGTAATTGGCGGTACGCTTTTGAGCGGTGGCGTTGGAACGGTATTAGGGACGCTTTTTGGCGTGGCGATTCAGGGGCTAATTCAGACTTATATCAACTTTGACGGTACGCTGAGTTCCTGGTGGACGAAAATCGCCATCGGCATTTTGCTGTTCATTTTTATTGCCTTACAGCGTGGATTAACGGTGCTGTGGGAGAATCGTCAGAGTTCGCCAGTGACAAGAGTCAATATTGCGCAGCGATAAAAACGCCTCTCCGTGTGGAGAGGCGCAGGAGATTACGCGTCCGGGAATTCACGGATAAAGCGTTCGACATCTTCAACCATATGGTCGTTGCCGACAAAGAACGAACGGCGCTGGTGCAGAGTTTCCGGGATGATATCCAGAATACGCTCTTTGCCATCGCTCGCTTTACCGCCCGCTTGTTCCGCCAGGAATGCCATCGGGTTGCACTCATACAGCAAACGCAGTTTGCCGTCCGGGTGGCTGGCGGTGCTTGGGTAGAGATAAATACCGCCTTTCAGCAGGTTACGGTGGAAATCCGCGACCAGTGAACCGATATAACGTGAGGTATACGGGCGGTTGGTGGATTTATCTTCTTCCTGGCAGAATTTAATGTACTTCTTCACCCCGTTCGGAAACTTAATGTAGTTTCCTTCGTTGATGGAGTAGGTTTTGCCTTTCTCCGGGAAGCGCATCCGTTCCTGGCACAGACAGAAAACGCCCAGCGAAGGATCGTAAGTAAAGGCGTGAACACCGCATCCGGTGGTGTAAACCAGCATGGTAGAGGAGCCGTATACCACGTAACCTGCCGCAACTTGTTTGTTACCAGGCTGGAGGAAATCTTCTTCCGTTACCGGCGTGCCGACGGGCGTAACTCGGCGGTAGATGGAGAAAATGGTACCGACAGAGACGTTAACATCGATGTTGGACGAGCCATCCAGTGGGTCCATCAGCACCACGTATTTTGCATGTTCACAGCCTTCAAAGACAACAATCTCATCTTCTTCTTCAGAGGCAATGCCCGCAACGATATCGCGTGCTTTCAGTGCGGCTTTCAGTTTTTCATTAGCGAACAAGTCGAGTTTCTGCTGAACCTCGCCCTGCACGTTCTCAGCACCGCTGGCACCCAGGATATCAACCAGTCCTGCTTTGTTGATATCGCGATGGATAATCTTGGCGCCCAGTTTTATTGCCGACAGCAAAGCAGTGAGCTCACCGGTAGCATGAGAAAACTCGTGCTGCTTTTCGACAATAAATTCACCTAACGTTTTCATAAAACTTTCCCTGCAATGTTTATGGAGTAAAGCGACCGCAACAATCTTAACAAATAATCTCAATGTTGCGCTCAGGTGAATCGCGCCAGCAAATTGCGGATTATCCTGAAATGCGTTTCTCACTTGCCCGACATATGCGTAAAATGAGCGGCAGATTAAAAAAGGATAGTGACGTATGCGCATTCATATTTTAGGAATTTGTGGCACATTTATGGGCGGTCTGGCGATGCTGGCGCGCCAGTTAGGCCATGAAGTAACGGGTTCGGACGCCAATGTGTATCCGCCGATGAGCACCTTACTTGAGAAGCAAGGCATTGAGCTGATTCAGGGTTACGATGCCAGCCAGCTCGATCCGCAGCCGGATCTGGTGATTATTGGCAACGCCATGACCCGTGGAAATCCGTGTGTGGAAGCGGTACTGGAAAAAAACATCCCTTATATGTCAGGTCCACAGTGGCTGCACGATTTTGTGCTGCGCGACCGCTGGGTGCTGGCCATTGCCGGTACACACGGCAAAACCACCACCGCGGGAATGGCGACCTGGATTCTGGAACAGTGCGGTTACAAACCGGGATTTGTGATCGGCGGTGTGCCGGGGAACTTTGAGGTTTCGGCGCGTCTGGGCGAAAGCGACTTCTTTGTTATCGAAGCGGATGAGTACGACTGCGCCTTCTTCGACAAACGCTCTAAATTTGTCCATTACTGCCCGCGTACGCTGATCCTCAACAACCTTGAGTTCGATCACGCCGATATCTTTGACGACCTGAAAGCGATCCAGAAACAGTTCCACCATCTGGTGCGTATCGTTCCGGGGCAGGGCCGTATTATCTGGCCGGAAAATGACATCAACCTGAAACAGACCATGGCGATGGGCTGCTGGAGCGAGCAGGAGCTGGTGGGTGAGCAGGGTCACTGGCAGGCGAAAAAGCTGACCACCGATGCTTCCGAATGGGAAGTTTTGCTGGATGGCGAAAAAGTGGGCGAAGTGAAATGGTCGCTGGTAGGCGAACATAATATGCACAATGGCCTGATGGCGATTGCAGCGGCTCGCCATGTTGGTGTAGCGCCGGCAGATGCCGCTAACGCGCTGGGTTCGTTTATTAATGCTCGTCGCCGTCTGGAGTTGCGTGGTGAAGCGAATGGCGTCACGGTATATGACGATTTTGCCCATCACCCGACGGCGATTCTGGCAACGCTGGCGGCGCTGCGTGGCAAAGTTGGTGGTACGGCGCGCATTATTGCTGTGCTGGAACCGCGCTCGAATACCATGAAAATGGGGATCTGCAAAGACGATCTGGCACCTTCATTAGGTCGTGCCGATGAAGTCTTCCTGCTGCAACCGGCGCATATTCCGTGGCAGGTGGCAGAAGTGGCAGAAGCCTGCGTTCAGCCTGCACACTGGAGTGGCGATGTGGATACGCTGGCAGATATGGTGGTGAAAACCGCTCAGCCTGGCGACCATATTCTGGTGATGAGCAACGGCGGTTTTGGTGGGATCCATCAGAAACTGCTGGATGGTCTGGCGAAGAAGGCGGAAGCTGCGCAGTAATTCGGCCTCAGCCTGATATAGTGTGCGTAGGCCGGATAAGGCGTTCACGCCGCATCCGGCATTTGAGCATAGTGCCTGATGCGACGCTTGATGCGTCTTATCAGGCCTACAGGTGCACCGCATCCGGCAAACCATACTCACATCAACAACGAAAATTACCCTTCATTCTCCGCCAGTTCGCGCAGATACTGGAAAATCTGGCGTGCGGATTTCGGCGGCTTATTCCCTTCTTTCTCTTTCTTCGCGTTACGGATCAGAGTACGCAGCTGCTGACGATCGGCATCGGGCCACAGATTCAATACTTCAGCGATGGCGTCATCACCTTGATCGATCAGACGATCGCGCAGGTTTTCCAGTTTATGGAACAGTACCACCTGCTGGTTGTGACGGTTTTTCAGCTTATCCAGCGCCTGACGAATAGGCTCTACGTCGCGCTGGCGCAGCATCTTACCGATGAGCTGCAACTGGCGGCGGCGACCTTCCATCTTAATACGCTGGGCGAGCTCAATAGCCGCGCGCAGATCCGCATCTAACGGGATCTTATCCAGCGCGTTTTTCCCCAGATCAACAATTTCCGCGCCAAGGCGTTTTAGCTCCTCGGCATCACGTTTAATTTCACTTTTACTGACCCAGATAATTTCATCGTCTTCGTCTTCGATGTCATCACCGGGAACGTCGTCGAGCCAGTCTTCGGGCTGCTTAGTCATCTCAGGCTCCTTAAAAAAAGAGGCTAATGTTACCAGTTAAGATGCGCACTGAAAAACGGTTCTCTGTTAGACTTCAGAGAAACTCTCTACATTATGGCACTTGCAATGAAAGTAATCTCTCAAGTTGAAGCGCAGCGCAAGATTCTGGAAGAAGCAGTTTCCACTGCGCTGGAGTTGGCCTCAGGCAAATCGGACGGTGCGGAAGTTGCCGTCAGCAAGACCACCGGCATTAGCGTAAGCACGCGTTATGGTGAAGTGGAGAATGTTGAATTCAATAGCGATGGCGCGCTGGGGATCACTGTTTATCACCAGAACCGCAAAGGTAGCGCATCATCCACCGATTTAAGCCCGCAGGCCATTGCCCGCACCGTACAGGCGGCGCTGGATATTGCCCGTTATACCTCGCCAGATCCCTGTGCCGGCGTGGCAGACAAAGAGCTGCTGGCCTTTGACGCACCAGATCTCGACTTGTTCCACCCTGCGGAAGTTTCCCCGGATGAAGCCATTGAACTGGCGGCCCGCGCAGAACAGGCGGCATTGCAGGCGGACAAACGCATTACCAATACCGAAGGCGGCAGTTTTAACAGCCACTACGGTGTCAAAGTTTTTGGCAACAGCCACGGCATGTTGCAGGGTTACTGCTCTACGCGTCATTCACTCTCCAGCTGTGTAATTGCCGAAGAAAATGGCGATATGGAGCGTGATTACGCCTACACCATTGGTCGTGCGATGAGCGATCTGCAAACGCCAGAGTGGGTTGGGGCCGACTGTGCTCGCCGTACTTTATCGCGCCTGTCACCGCGTAAACTCTCCACCATGAAAGCGCCGGTCATTTTTGCCAATGAAGTGGCAACCGGGCTTTTTGGCCATCTGGTGGGGGCGATAGCGGGTGGCTCGGTTTACCGTAAATCTACCTTCCTGCTGGATTCGCTGGGTAAACAAATTCTGCCGGACTGGCTGACCATTGAAGAGCATCCGCATCTGCTGAAAGGGCTGGCGTCGACGCCATTCGACAGCGAAGGTGTGCGCACCGAGCGTCGCGATATTATTAAAGATGGCATCCTGACTCAGTGGCTGCTGACCAGCTATTCGGCGCGAAAACTGGGGCTGAAAAGCACCGGACATGCGGGCGGTATTCACAACTGGCGGATTGCCGGACAAGGTCTAAGCTTCGAACAAATGCTCAAAGAGATGGGCACCGGGCTGGTGGTGACGGAGCTGATGGGCCAGGGCGTGAGTGCCATTACCGGTGATTATTCCCGTGGTGCAGCGGGCTTCTGGGTAGAGAATGGCGAAATCCAGTATCCGGTTAGTGAAATCACCATCGCAGGTAATTTAAAAGATATGTGGCGCAATATTGTCACCGTCGGTAACGATATTGAAACACGCAGTAATATACAGTGTGGTTCTGTGCTGTTGCCGGAGATGAAAATCGCCGGGCAGTAAAAAACTGGCGCGACCTGCCGCGCTATAAACTAAAAAATTACACAAAATCATTCGCACTGCATCGAGACGGAAAGTGAATGAGGGCCGGGGAGCGTACTCGCAGTACGTGACCCGGGCGAATGAGCGTAGCCGTCGATGAGGCAGTGTGAAGGATGAAGTGTAAATAAAAAAGGAAGTGAGCAATGCGTAAAAGCCTGTTAGCTATTCTTGCAGTCTCCTCGTTGGTATTCAGTTCGGCGTCGTTTGCCGCTAATCTTGAAGACAATATGGAAACCCTCAACGACAATTTAAAAGTGGTCGAAAAAGCCGATAACGCGACGCAAGTCAAAGACGCGTTAACGAAGATGCGCGCCGCAGCGCTGGATGCGCAAAAAGCGACACCGCCGAAGCTGGAAGGCAAATCACCGGACAGCCCGGAAATGAAAGACTTCCGCCACGGTTTCGATATTCTGGTCGGTCAGATTGACGACGCGCTGAAGCTGGCTAATGAAGGTAAAGTAAAAGAAGCGCAGGCTGCCGCAGAGCAACTGAAAACGACCCGCAACGCCTATCACCAGAAGTATCGTTAATTCCTCATTTCCCTGTTGCCTGCACTCAGGTAACAGGGAACTTATCATCGCAAATGATGCACCACCTGATTGCTGCTGCCGCGCCAGATCAGGGAAGGGTCTTTTAAATCCTGCACAAATTTGCCGTCGACCAGCACGTTAATCAAATCAACAACCTGCATTTGCGCAGCGTTGAGTTCGTCGAGTTTATAGCCTGTCCACACCCAGATGTCTTTACCCGGACACTCGGCGCGGATGCGTTGTACCAGTTTCAGAATATCCGGCACGTTTTGCGGATGCAGCGGATCGCCGCCGGAGAGGGAAATCCCCTGGCGTTTGATACGAGTGTCATTCAGATCGTTAATGATCTGGTCTTCCATTGCTTTGGTAAATGGCTGACCAGAATTTACCCGCCATGTGCTTTTGTTATAGCAACCGGGGCATTCATGAACACACCCGGAGACAAACAGGGTGCAGCGAGTGCCGGGGCCGTTGACGATGTCGACAGGATAGTACTGATGATAATTCATTATTTCGCCTGGCTTATCAGTCCGCGTGTAGGCTGCATCCGGTAATCAATGCCTGATGCGACGCTGTCGCGTCTTATCAGGCCTACAGCCGTTGCCAAATGTAGGCCGGATAAGGCGTTTACGCCGCATCCGGCATTTGCTTAGCGCAGAGTGAAGATTAACCTATCTGCCCATTTCCCAAATGTTTAACGCGGCGCTTAACTTCTTCCTGCTTACCGGCGTTAAATGGACGTGCATCCGGGCTACCTAAATATCCGCACACGCGGCGAGTCACCGACACACGGGAGGCGTCATGGTTACCACATTTCGGGCAAGTGAAGCCTTTGCTGGTGCACTCGAACTCACCGGTAAAGCCACACTCGTAGCACTCATCAATCGGTGTATTGGTGCCGTAATACGGTACATGCTGATAGCTGTAATCCCAGACATCTTCCAGCGCCTTCAGGTTGTGCTGAATGTTTGGATACTCGCCGTAGCAAATGAAACCACCGTTCGCCAGCGGCGGGTAAGGCGCTTCAAAGTCGATCTTGTCGTACGGGTTCACCTTCTTCTCCACATCGAGGTGGAAACTGTTGGTGTAGTAACCTTTATCGGTCACGCCCGGCACCACGCCAAACTCAGCAGTATCGAGACGGCAGAAGCGGTCGCACAGGTTTTCACTCGGCGTGCTGTAGAGACTGAAACCATAACCCGTTTCTTCTTTCCACTTATCCACTGCCTGACGCAGACGTTCAACAATGGCGATACCTTTCGCGCGAAGCTGCTCGTTGTCGTAAACATGCTCGCCGCCGAACAGCGCGTTAATGGTTTCGTGGATGCCGATGTAACCCAGCGAAATAGACGCACGACCGTTTTTGAAGATTTCAGAAACATCATCGTCAGCATTGAGACGCACGCCACAAGCACCTTCCATATAGAGGATCGGGGCCACGCGCGCTTTCACGCCTTCGAGACGAGCGATACGGGTCATCAGCGCCTTACGTGCCAGCACCAGACGTTCATCCAGCAGCTTCCAGAAGGTGGCTTCATCGCCTTTTGCTTCCAGAGCAATACGCGGCAGGTTCAGGCTGATCACGCCGAGGTTGTTACGACCATCGTGGATCTGCTCGCCGTTTTCATTTTCCCACACGCCGAGGAAGCTGCGGCAGCCCATCGGGGTTTTAAACGAACCGGTGACTTTCACTACCTGATCGTAGTTCAGGATATCCGGATACATGCGCTTGCTTGCGCACTCCAGCGCCAGCTGTTTGATGTCGTAGTTCGGATCGCCTTTTTTATGGTTCAGACCATCGCGAATCGCAAACACCAGTTTCGGGAACACCGCAGTTTTACGGTTTTTACCGAGGCCTGCGATACGGTTACGCAGGATAGATTCCTGAATCAGGCGCGATTCCCAGCTGGTGCCCAGACCAAAACCAAAGGTTACAAACGGCGTCTGACCGTTGGCGGTGTGCAGGGTGTTTACTTCGTACTCCAGCGACTGGAAGGCATCGTAGCACTCTTTAATGGTACGAGAGTTAGCGTAGCCTTCGGCGTCCGGGATGTTCCACTCTTCTGCGGTCTTGCGATGTTTGTTGTAGCTGGCGGTGACAAACGGTGCCAGCACTTCATCGATACGGTTAATGGTGGTGCCGCCATAAATATGGCTGGCGACCTGAGCAATAATCTGCGCAGTTACAGCGGTTGCCGTAGAGATCGACTTCGGCGGTTCAATCTCGGCGTTCCCCATTTTAAAGCCCTGGGTCAGCATGCCTTTCAGGTCAATCAACATGCAGTTGAACATCGGGAAGAACGGCGAGTAATCGAGATCGTGATAGTGAATATCGCCACGCTCATGTGCCTGCACCACGTCACGCGGCAGCAGGTGCTGGCGTGCATAGTGTTTAGCCACGATCCCGGCCAGCAGGTCGCGCTGGGTTGGAATCACCTTGCTGTCTTTGTTGGCGTTTTCGTTGAGTAACGAGGCGTTGGTCTGCTCGACCAGACCACGGATCTCCTGGTTCAGGCGACCGCGTTTTTCACGTTCAATGTCGCGATCGTGACGGTACTCGATGTAAGCACGAGCCAGTTGTTTGTATGGACCCGACATCAGCTGGTTTTCAACTGCGGTCTGGATCTCGTTGATATCCACCTGGTTGCGGCCCTGCATCTGCTCGCTGACAACCGCAGCAACAGTGGCGCAATAATCGGCATCATCGACTTCCGCTGCTTTAGCTGCACGCAGAATCGCTTCTTTGATGCGCTCTGATTTAAACGGCACTTTGCAGCCGTCTCGTTTCATCACATGCGGTGTCATGATCGCTCCATATTTTTAAGAACAGGTTATCCACAGAAATTGGGAAAGGCGTTTTCCGGTTTTTTCGTTTCGTTTTCCGGTGCTTTCCGCAATCGCCATCCGCTTATCCACAACGCCGCACCTTTTTCGTGGGGAGCTGTAGTAGCAATTATAGTCGATTAATACAACATATTGGGTTGGGACGCATTTTAAAGTCTATATATAGTGCTTTGCATCAAGGATGTTTGAACTTTTTTTGATGTAGCTCAAAGTAAAAAGCAGAGCGTACGGATGACGGGCGCTACAGCGTTATGTAAATTTTTTAATGAATTTGCTGGTTGAAAAATCAACAAAAACAACATGCTGACAGACAAAACCCCGGAATGACCGGCATTACCGGGGCTTAGGGAAGATTTACTTCTGTAACCACCAGACAGCCTCAAAAGGCCGTAAATTCATGGCACAGGGTTGTGGTGAGGCTTCTTCGTAGTTATGCATCACAAGCTGCCAGTTGCCGCGCATTTGCCCTGGCTGCCAGGGTTGGATCCCACGGCTAAGGTTGGCAATGACCAGCAAGGTTTGCCCCTTCCATTCACGGCGATAGCACCACAATACAGGGCTGTTTGGCAGCAGATCCTGGTAATTGCCCCATGTCAGAACGGCTTCTTGCTTACGCAGTGCGATTAACTTTTGGTAGGTGTAAAACACCGAGGACTCATCGGTCAGCGCGGCTTCTACGTTGATTTGTTGATAGTTATCGCCCAGGCCAATCCACGGTTCGCCAGCCGTAAACCCGGCATTATCGCCGTTGCTCCATTGCATGGGCGTGCGGCTGTTGTCACGGGATTTACTGGCGAGGATTGCCAATAACTCGTCGGCATCACGCCCATCGTTGCGCAGCTCGGCAAACATATTGAGGCTCTCCACGTCGCGATAGTCAGTAATGCGCGTGAAATGCGGGTTGGTCATGCCAATCTCTTCGCCCTGGTAGATATACGGCGTTCCCTGCATGCCATGCAGCACCATCGCCAGCATTTTTGCCGCAGGCACGCGGTATTCACCTTCATCACCAAAGCGAGAAACAATGCGCGGCTGATCGTGGTTACACCAGAACAAGGCATTCCATGCTACGTTGTGCATTCCTTGTTGCCAGTGGCGGAACAATGTTTTCAACGCCACAAAGTCAGGTTTAGCCAGCGTCCATTTTTCACCACCGGGATAATCGACCTTCAGGTGATGAAAATTAAAGGTCATCGACAATTCACTGCCTGTCAGTGCCGCGTATCGCTGGCAATGCTCAAGGCTGGTGGAGGACATTTCACCTACGGTCATTAACCCGCGTGGCGTAAACACATCGCGGTTCATCTCGTGCAAAAACTCGTGTGCTCGTGGCCCGTCGGTGTAGAAGCGACGCCCGTCGCCATCCAGGTCTTCAGGGAAACGCGGGTCTTTGGAGATCAGATTCACCACATCCAGGCGCAACCCGTCGACCCCACGATCGGCCCAGAATTCACAGACTTTTTTCAGCTCTGCGCGTACCGCTGGATTCTCCCAGTTGAGATCCGCCTGTTCTGGTGCAAAGAGATGCAAATAGTACTGTTCGCTTTCCGCATGCCAGCGCCACGCACTACCGCCAAATTTTGAACGCCAGTTGTTCGGTGGCGTTTCTGGTTCGCCATCGCGCCAGATATAAAACTGGCGGTAAGGGCTTTCTTTGTTCAGCGCCTCGCGAAACCAGGCATGTTGGGTAGAGGTATGGTTAAACACCATATCGAGAATGATACGAATCCCGCGCGATTTTGCCTGCGTCACCAGTTCGTCAAAATCGTCCAGCGTGCCGTAGGTGGGATCAATCGCCGTATAGTTCGCTACATCGTAACCGTTATCGACCTGGGGAGAGACATAAAAGGGGGTTAGCCAGATGGCATCAACGCCCAGTTTATGCAGATAGTCCAGGCGTTGGATAACGCCACGTAAATCGCCGGTGCCGCTACCCGTGGTGTCCTGAAAACTCTTTGGATAAATCTGGTAGATAACGCCGTTTTGCCACCAGTGGGGAAGATTAGTCATTACGTTATTCCTGCAAATGCGAGGGGGCGCAATTGCGCCCCGAAGAAAATTAAACAATGTCCAGCGTGCCCAGGCGGTATTTCCGCTGATAGATAAACGAGGTGAGTACAATCGGGATGATGATGGCGATAGCCATTGCCAGCGCAAACACCTGCCAGTAGCTCGGTTGAATCGAGAGAATTCCCGGCAGGCCGCCTACGCCGATGCCATTCGCCATAACGCCGTTCAGGCCGCATAGCAATCCTGCCAGACCAGAACCAATCATCGCGCACAGCATCGGGAAGCGATATTTCAGGTTGATGCCGTACATTGCAGGCTCAGTGACCCCAAGCCAGGCGGAGATCGCCGCAGGCACGGAGATCTCGCGTTCATTGTGCTTGCGGCTGGAAATGATAATGCCTATCACGGCGGAGCCCTGAGCGATATTCGACAGCGCAATCAGCGGCCACACTGGCGTACCACCCATGCTTTGAATCATCTGCAAATCAATAGCAAGCGTGGTCTGGTGTACCCCGGTGATCACCAGCGGGGCGTACAGGAAGCCAAACAATGCCGCGCCAATCGGAGCAAAGCTGCCGGTCATCAGGTGACGTACCGCAAAGGCAACGCCATCGCCAATCATGCGACCAAACGGACCAATCAGCGCATGGGCGAGGAACACCGCGAGGATCAGCGAACAGACGGGTACCACCACCAGATAGAGGTAATCCGGCACGATGCGTTTAAGGCGAGTTTCAATAACGCCCAGCGCCAGTCCGGCTAACAGTGCCGGGATCACCTGCGCCTGATAGCCTACTTTGGCGATGCTGAACATGCCAAAGTCCCACACTTCCGGCAGCTGCTGCCCGAGCAGATAAGCGTTCATCAGCTGTGGAGAAACCAGTGTCACGCCAAGCACGATACCGAGGATCGGCGTGCCGCCCATTTTTTTCACCGCTGACCAGCAAATCCCGACCGGCAGGTAGAAGAAGATCGCTTCACCGATCAACCACAGAAAATCGTAGATCGTTTGCAGGGAAGGGTACATTTGCGCCAGCGTTTGACCGTTGCTCATGGGCAAATCGCCGATCACATTGCGAAAACCGAGGATCAAACCGCCGCTAATCAACGCGGGCAGCAACGGGAAGAAGATCTCCGCGAAATGAGAGATCAACTGCTCATGCCATTTCATATTCTGCCGGGCGGCTTTTTTTACCTGCTCTTTATCAACCTGCGCCTGTCCGGTTGACGCTATTAGTGCTTGATAGTAATCACCCACATTGGTGCCAATCACCACCTGAAATTGCCCGGCATTGGTGAAACAGCCTTTCACCATGGGGAGTTGCTCAATTTCTTTCGGTCTGGCATTGGCCGGTTGGTTGAGGACAAAGCGCAGGCGAGTAATACAGTGGCTCACCGTCGCAATATTGCCGCGCCCGCCGACCAGTTCAATCAACCGATCGATATCCGTTTGGTTTATTTTGCTCATCATAAAGCCCCATGGCAGATGACATTTTTGGTTGGCTGCAGAATATATTGCGCGGAAAAATTTAAAAACGGGAACGTTCCCGAAACACAGCGAAGATCACAATTTATCGTTCAGGTAACGATCAGGACAGGGTGGCGGGGATGATGATTTGTTGCGGTTCGCTGCGCCCGGTTACCTGTGCGATCAATTGGCAGGCCGCCTGGCGTCCAGCTTCGGCGTAACCAGGATCTACGGTGACGATCTCCGGATGAAGGAATTTCATTAACGGCGTATTACCGACGCTCGCCAGTTGCAAGGTGTCGATGCGTTGCTCTTGCAGGTATTTACTTGCGCCAAGTGCCAGCGTGTCGGTTGCGCACAGTAAGGCGGTAGTTTCAGGCGTAATCACTTTTGCTACGTTCTCATAGCCTTGCTTCATAGCAAGGCCTGGCAGAGCGGCAACGGGATGCAGTTTATGCGCTTTGCAGAACGCCAGGTAGGCTTCGTGACGTCGCTTACCGGTTGTCACGTCACTATGCGGCACGCCGAGATAACTGATATTACGATGCCCCTGGTCATACAGCCGTTGCATCAGGATCTTGATTGCCCCTTCGTCGTCATAACAGACCGAAGCAAAGCCTTTTGCGTCACGCGCCAGTAGAACCAGCGATGACTGCCAGTGGGCTAACATTTCTTCTGTTATGCCAGTAAAACCGAACAGCACTACGCCGTCGATATTACGCCGTTTCAGCACCCCCAAATGTTCGGCAACTAATTGCGGGGAAAACTGACTTTCCATCATGATTGGGTCGTAACCTTGTTCATAGAACGCTGGCAGCATGGTTTGAACGGCGAGATTTTCTGACAACGAATCCAGGCGGGTAACAATGATGGCGACCACTTTATCGCTTTGCCCACGCATAGCGCGCGCAGAGCGGGAAGGGGAAAATCCATGCTGATTCATCACTGCTTCAACACGCTCGCGGGTGCGCTGGCTCACGCCGCTTTCGTTATTCAGCACCCGGGAAACTGTAGATTTCCCCACGCCGCTTAAGCGTGCGATGTCTTTGATGGTCAGCCGATTTTGCATCCTGTTGTCCTGTAACGTGTTGTTTAATTATTTGAGCCTAACTTTACCCGTGCATTCAGCAATGGGTAAAGTCTGGTTTATCGTTGGTTTAGTTGCCAGCAGGTATTATATCGCCATAGATGCTACGAATATTATTGGATTCTCCTTATTATTTGCGGCGCTTTTTTCACTTACCGGAGGTTATATGGAACCTGATCCCACGCCTCTCCCTCGACGGAGATTAAAACTTTTCCGGTAAGCCCGTCTTTTCACGGCGTTACCGGATGCGTAAGGCCGTGACGTTTTAACGTCCCTGCTCAGCTTTATTACCTTCAGGTAAGGCTTCGCCACGCCTGAAGACATTTCTGTACTGTTTCAGACAGTGCGGAGGGACTCCTTATGTTTAAAGAAATTTTTACCCGGCTCATTCGCCATTTACCTTCCCGTCTGGTTCATCGCGATCCATTGCCTGGCGCGCAGCAGACAGTGAATACGGCGGTCCCGCCGTCCTTAAGTGCGCATTGCCTGAAAATGGCGGTGATGCCCGAAGAAGAATTATGGAAAACGTTCGACACCCATCCGGAAGGGTTAAATCAGGCGGAAGTGGAATCTGCCCGCGAACAACATGGTGAAAATAAATTACCCGCACAACAACCGTCGCCGTGGTGGGTACATTTATGGGTCTGCTATCGCAACCCCTTTAATATTTTACTCACCATTCTCGGCGCTATTTCTTACGCCACGGAAGATTTATTTGCCGCGGGCGTTATCGCGCTAATGGTCGCTATTTCTACGTTGCTGAACTTTATTCAGGAAGCACGTTCCACTAAAGCGGCAGATGCCCTGAAAGCGATGGTCAGCAATACAGCGACGGTTCTGCGCGTAATTAACGACAAAGGCGAAAATGGCTGGCTGGAGATCCCGATCGACCAGCTGGTGCCCGGCGATATAATAAAACTGGCGGCGGGGGATATGATCCCGGCAGATTTACGTATCTTGCAGGCGCGGGATCTGTTCGTCGCTCAGGCGTCGTTAACCGGTGAGTCTCTGCCCGTAGAAAAAGCCGCTACCACTCGCCAGCCGGAGCACAGCAATCCGCTGGAGTGTGACACCCTGTGTTTTATGGGCACCACCGTGGTGAGCGGCACGGCACAAGCAATGGTGATTGCTACAGGTGCCAATACCTGGTTTGGTCAACTGGCGGGGCGTGTTAGTGAGCAGGAAAGCGAGCCGAATGCCTTTCAGCAAGGGATCAGCCGCGTCAGTATGCTGCTGATTCGCTTTATGCTGGTGATGGCTCCGGTGGTGCTGTTAATCAATGGTTACACCAAAGGCGACTGGTGGGAAGCGGCACTGTTTGCGCTTTCGGTCGCGGTAGGCTTAACGCCGGAAATGTTGCCGATGATTGTTACCTCGACGCTGGCGCGCGGCGCAGTAAAGCTGTCGAAACAGAAAGTGATCGTCAAACATCTGGATGCTATTCAGAACTTTGGCGCAATGGATATTCTGTGCACTGATAAAACTGGCACCCTGACACAGGACAAAATTGTGCTGGAGAATCATACCGATATCTCCGGTAAAACCAGCGAACGCGTGCTGCATAGCGCGTGGTTGAACAGTCATTATCAGACCGGACTTAAAAACCTGCTCGATACAGCGGTGCTCGAAGGTACGGATGAAGAGTCAGCGCGCTCGCTGGCCAGTCGTTGGCAAAAAATTGATGAGATTCCGTTTGATTTCGAGCGTCGCCGGATGTCGGTGGTAGTGGCAGAAAATACCGAGCACCATCAGCTGGTTTGCAAAGGTGCATTGCAGGAAATCCTCAATGTGTGTTCGCAGGTGCGTCACAATGGCGAGATTGTGCCGCTCGATGACATCATGCTGCGTAAGATTAAGCGGGTTACTGATACGCTTAATCGTCAGGGGCTGCGCGTGGTTGCGGTGGCGACGAAATACCTGCCAGCGCGTGAAGGAGATTACCAGCGGGCGGATGAATCCGACCTGATCCTCGAAGGATATATTGCTTTCCTTGATCCGCCAAAAGAGACAACCGCTCCGGCACTGAAGGCATTAAAAGCGAGTGGAATCACCGTAAAAATCCTTACTGGCGACAGTGAGTTAGTTGCAGCGAAAGTGTGCCATGAAGTGGGGCTGGACGCGGGAGAGGTGGTCATTGGTAGTGATATTGAAACGCTATCTGACGACGAACTGGCAAATCTCGCACAGCGCACCACGCTGTTTGCCCGCCTGACGCCGATGCATAAAGAACGCATTGTGACCTTACTGAAGCGCGAAGGGCATGTGGTTGGCTTTATGGGCGATGGTATTAATGATGCGCCCGCCTTACGCGCTGCGGATATCGGCATTTCTGTGGACGGCGCGGTAGATATTGCCCGTGAAGCGGCTGATATCATCCTGCTGGAAAAAAGCCTGATGGTGCTGGAAGAGGGGGTTATTGAAGGACGTCGCACTTTCGCCAACATGCTGAAATACATCAAAATGACGGCGAGCTCCAACTTCGGTAATGTGTTCAGCGTGCTGGTGGCGAGTGCTTTCTTGCCCTTCCTGCCGATGTTGCCGTTACACTTGCTTATTCAGAACCTGCTGTATGATGTGTCACAGGTGGCGATCCCGTTTGATAACGTCGACGACGAGCAAATTCAAAAGCCGCAGCGTTGGAATCCGGCGGATCTGGGGCGCTTTATGATCTTCTTCGGACCGATCAGCTCGATCTTCGATATTCTGACGTTTTGCCTGATGTGGTGGGTATTCCATGCCAACACGCCGGAAACGCAAACGCTGTTCCAGTCGGGATGGTTTGTGGTGGGCTTACTGTCGCAAACGCTGATTGTGCATATGATCCGCACCCGCCGTGTGCCGTTTATTCAGAGCTGTGCATCGTGGCCGTTAATGATCATGACCGTGATCGTGATGATTGTCGGGATCGCATTGCCGTTTTCACCGCTGGCCAGTTATCTGCAGCTGCAGGCGCTGCCGTTAAGCTATTTCCCGTGGCTGGTTGCGATTTTGGCAGGGTATATGACGTTAACCCAGTTGGTGAAAGGATTTTATAGCCGTCGTTACGGCTGGCAGTAAGCAAGTGATGAGGCTGGCCTGAAATACTCTTTCAGGTCAGTCTTTTACGAAAACACCTGAATAAAAAAATAAATTACTGCAAAAATAAAAAAACAAATAAACGTCCAGCTCAAATTATAAAGGGCGCTATAGCTGTTATTTACTGAACGAGAGAGATAGATATCTTCTTTTTTAATATGTCTGCCAGAGATGTTGCGATACTGGCGGATATAATAAACACAATAGATTAATAAAGGCGGAATTACCCATCCACCTGTAGGTTTGTCAAATATAAGAGTCAGTAGAATAGCGATAGCAAAGAAAACCAGAAAGACGATTTGTGCTTTGGATTCTGTTTTTTTTAATTCGCTTCTGATGCCGTCAGCGTGCTGTTCTTGCCAGCGCCGCAGCGTGCTAACGCTAAATTGATAGTGTTCACATAGCTCCTTATTAGACGCCCCCTCTTTTGACTGCTGTAAAATTTCAGCAATTTGTTCGTTAGTGAAACGGGGTTTAGCCATCTTCAACCCTCCGTGGTTGAATCAGATAACCCAGGCGCAATACCTGGATTATCTTTCAGTAGATATTAGCGACGAACAGCGATCGCTTCGATCTCAATCTTCACGTCTTTCGGCAGACGGGCAACTTCAACGCAAGAACGTGCCGGGAAGGTGGCATTGTGTTCGGTGAAGAAGGCTTCGTAGGTAGCATTAACGGTTGCGAAGTCGTTCAGATCTTTCACAAACACGGTGGTTTTAACGATGTCGCCCACTTTCAGGCCTGCGGCTTCGACGATCGCTTTTACGTTATCCAGCGACTGACGTGCCTGTGCAGCGACGTCTGCCGGTACTTCGCCCGTTTTCGGATTTACCGGGATTTGACCGGAGGTGATGATCATATTGCCCAGATCAACGCCCTGTACGTAAGGACCGATAGCTGCCGGTGCATTTTCCGTCGCGATAGTTTTGCTCATGATTTCTCCTTTATTACAGCGGTAAAAAGTCTGGCTCATTATAGGGAGCCAGACTTTTATTACCAACCGCAATTAATTGGCCAGCACCACATTATGGGAAAACTCTTTTTCACAGTATTTGCATTTGAGCGCGATGTCATTGGCGCGTTTTCGCACGGCAAAGCTGGAAGAAACCGGTTCGGCATGGCTGATACAGTTGCTGTTCGGGCAGACCAGCACATTGTCGATGCGCTCTGGCAGACTGGGGCGCGATTTACCCACCACTTCATAGTTGTCGATACGGTTAACCGTGGCTTGCGGCGCATACAATGCCAGTTGATCTACCTGATCTTCACTCAAAAAGGTATTTTCGATTTTGATCAGATCTTTGCGGCCCATCTCGCCAGAAGGCAAGTTCAGACCGATGGTGATGCGCTGATCCGTTTCGGTCAGCTTGAACAGACTCAACAGCTTAAAACCGATCTGGGCGGGGATATGGTCAATTACCGTGCCGCGTTTAATAGCTTCAACCTGCAATTTATTATCGTGTGTCATCTCTATTTCCCCTTACAGTACCAGATCGCGATTCAGAACCAGTGCCAGTAACGCCTGGCGAGCGAAAATCCCGTTGCCTGCCTGCTGGAAGTACCAGGCGTGTGGCGTTTTATCAACATCCGTCGCAATCTCATCAACACGCGGCAGCGGATGCAGCACTTTCATATTGGCTTTGGCGTTGTGGAGATCGCTGGCGCGAAGAACAAACTGCGCTTTCACGTTGGCGTACTCGGACGGGTCCAGACGCTCTTTTTGCACGCGGGTCATGTACAGGATGTCTACTTCCGCCATCACTTCTTCAATAGAGCTGTGCAGACTCCATGCGATCCCTTTTTCATCGAGCATATCCAGAATGTATTGCGGCATTGCCAGCGCGTCCGGCGCGATGAAGTAAAAACGGTTGCCGTCGAACTTCGCTAACGCCTGAGTCAGGGAGTGAACGGTGCGGCCATATTTCAGGTCACCAACCATTGCGACGTGGAGATTGTCCAGACGCCCCTGGGTTTCCTGAATAGTGAATAAGTCCAGCAAGGTTTGCGTCGGATGTTGGTTGGAGCCATCACCGGCATTCAGTACCGGTACATTGCCGGAAAACTCGGTGGCCAGGCGCGCCGCACCTTCCTGCGGATGACGCATCACTATCGCATCGACGTAAGTGCTGATAACCGAAATGGTATCGGCCAGCGTTTCGCCCTTTTTACCCAGTGATGTATTGGCGCTGTCGGAGAAGCCCACCACGCTGGCACCCAGGCGGTGCATAGATGTTTCGAAAGAGAGGCGGGTACGGGTAGAGGCTTCGAAGAAACAGCTGGCAATGACTTTGTGCTTCAACAGCTCTGGTTGCGGGTTTGCTTTCAGTTTCGCCGCTGTCGCCAGCACCAGATTAAGGTCATCGCGACTAAGGTCGTTTATGGAAATGATATGTTTCTGATATAGCGGATTAGCCATCTTTTATCTCCTGACGCCTGGGCAAAAAAAAGCCCCTCGATTGAGGGGCTGGGAATGGGTGATCAACGGGAAGAAAAACGGCAGGCCAGCGTCTTTTTTCAGACGCGGTAAGACAAAATGTCGAACACACTGAACCATACATCCTCCCGGCAAATTGTCCGGCATTATACTCATCGTCAGAAGCGGCGCAAGCATTTGATGCAATATTTTGTCAGCGCAAACGGTTTATTTGAATTAAAAGTCAAGGTATATGCATTTTTATTTGATGTGATTCTGCAGGGGAACTGTCGTTCGGTATCAATAATTGCAGACATTCCCTGCTTTTTTCTTTTTCACTTTCACGCAATCAGATATGCATTTTATTCCATTCATCCGACTTATAGGGCGGAGTGTGAAAGCGAACGGCTAACACTATTGCTTACTGCTCAGGGATGCGCGCTATCACTTTAATTTCAAAATCAAAGCCTGCCAGCCATGTAACACCCACCGCCGTCCAGTTTGGATAAGGTGGGGCGCTAAATATTTCATTTTTCACCGTCATGATGTCTTCAAATTGGTTTTCTGGATCGGTATGGAAGCTCGTAACATCAATGATATCGTCAAAAGTGCATCCCGCAGCTGCCAGGGTCGCATGCAAATTATCAAATGCCAGTCTGACTTGTTGCTGAAAATCGGGTTCTGGTGTTCCGTCCTCTCGACTTCCTACTTGCCCGGAAACAAACAGCAAATCGCCGGAACGAATAGCCGCAGAATAACGATGCTCAGCATATAGTGAATGTCGGCCAGCAGGGAAAACAGCGGTTCTTTCTACCATTTGGTTATCCTCAAGATTTACGACATGAACAGAAGATTTCTCTTTACCGGGAGCCGCTTTTAGCGGACGACGTGAGTAAACAAAACCCAGACATCATGGGAAATGGCTGGGCTTAATTGAGCGTAGTCGGTTATGCGCCAAACGCGCCATCAATGGTATGCATCGCGCCGGTAACAAAACTGGCTTCTGGCCCTGCTAACCATGCGACCATACCAGCGACCTCTTCCGGTTGCCCATGTCTTTTGATAGCCATAAAACTATGCAACATATCGCGCATTGGCCCGTTGGCGGGATTAGCGTCGGTATCAATTGGCCCTGGCTGGACGACGTTGATGGTGATCCCACGCGGTCCGAAATCACGGGCCAGCCCGCGCGCCATGCCTTGTAGGGCAGATTTGCTGGCGGCATAAGCAGCCATGCCTGCAACAGGCATACGATCGCCATTCACGGAGCCGATGATTAAGATGCGCCCGCCTTCGGGCATCTGCCGGGCGGCTTCAACAGAGGCATGATAAGGAGCATGAATATTGATTTTGAAAAGGCGATCAATATCGTCGGCATTTAATTCCAGGGCCTCGCCAAAGACGCCAATACCTGCATTTACCACCAGGATATCCAATGCGCCGCTCTTACGAACGACATCAATGACAGCGTCTCTGTCAGCACTATCTGTGAATACTGCTGTCGCTCCAGTCTCTTGTGCCAGGCGTTTAGCGGCATCTTTCGACCCCGCATAGGTGAATCGTACATTGGCCCCATCGGTGACGAAACGACGTACGATAGCGGCACCGATACCACGACTGCCACCGAGGATGAGAACTGTCTTACCTGTAAAAGCGCCCATAAGGACTCCTTGATTTATTATGTAACATGCATTACAAAACTGTTTTAACTTTCTGTCAACAGGTTTTGTAATGGTCACTAAAAAACAATCTCGCGTTCCAGGTCGTCCCAGACGTTTCGCTCCTGAGCAGGCAATCTCTGCGGCAAAAGTGCTTTTTCACCAAAAAGGTTTCGATGCTGTCAGTGTTGCTGAAGTTACTGATTATCTTGGTATTAACCCCCCGAGCCTCTACGCGGCTTTTGGCAGTAAAGCTGGGTTATTTAGCCGTGTACTCAATGAATACGTCGGTACGGAAGCTATTCCGCTTGCCGATATTCTTCGTGATGATCGTCCAGTAGGCGAGTGCCTGGTTGAGGTATTAAAAGAAGCGGCGCGCAGATATAGCCAAAACGGCGGCTGCGCTGGCTGTATGGTTCTTGAAGGTATTCATAGTCATGATCCACTAGCGCGTGATATTGCCGTTCAATATTATCACGCCGCAGAAACGACCATTTATGACTATATCGCCAGGCGGCATCCACAAAGCGCACAATGTGTGACTGATTTTATGAGTACCGTGATGTCAGGGCTTTCTGCGAAGGCACGGGAGGGGCACTCAATCGAACAACTCTGTGCAACAGCTGCACTGGCGGGGGAAGCGATAAAAACTCTTCTCAAGGAGTGATGCTGGCCTTGATCCGAAAGGCGGGAACGCGCCTGCCGATAAGTTGTGATAAGACAATAATTCACGCGTTAAGGCTAGCGGAATTGATCATCTTTTCGTATAACGATAGAAATGAAACGTTGTTTTAATTAAGGAGTGGAAAAGATGATCATCGGAAATATTCATAATCTTCAGCCGTGGCTACCCCAGGAGTTACGCCAGGCGATTGAGCATATCAAAGCGCACGTTACGGCAGAAACGCCAAAGGGTAAGCACGATATCGAAGGCAATCGTCTGTTTTATCTTATCTCGGAAGATATGACCGAGCCGTACGAAGCTCGCCGTGCGGAGTATCATGCCCGCTATCTCGACATTCAGATTGTGTTAAAAGGTCAGGAAGGCATGACCTTCAGCACGCAACCTGCAGGCACGCCGGATACCGACTGGTTAGCTGATAAAGACATCGCATTTTTGCCGGAAGGCGTTGATGAGAAAACAGTTATCCTTAATGAAGGTGATTTTGTTGTGTTTTATCCGGGGGAAGTGCATAAACCGCTGTGCGCAGTGGGTGCACCAGCCCAGGTTCGCAAAGCAGTAGTGAAGATGCTGATGGCGTGATGACTTTTCGCCGTAAATAACTCCAGATTTACGGCGAGTTTGTGAAAAGAGCGTTTTTTGATATTTTTTTGTGAGTAAAATTTGTAATGCTTAGACGTTCTTATTAACTCAAGGAGTCCGTCATGAGCAAAATATCAGGTTGGAATTTTTCTCAAAACATTACATCAGCCGACAATTGTAAACAAAAAAATGAAGACTTAGATACCTGGTATGTGGGAATGAATGATTTTGCCCGAATTGCCGGAGGGCAGAATAGCAGAAGCAATATTCTTTCTCCCAGAGCATTTTTGGAGTTTTTGGCTAAGATATTTACCCTGGGTTATGTGGATTTTAGCAAACGCTCCAACGAAGCGGGTAGAAATATGATGGCTCATATTAAGTCCTCATCTTATATCAAAAATAATGATGGTAGTGAGATAATGAAGTTTGTTATGAATAATCCTGAAGGGGAGCGAGCGGATTTATCTAAGGTGGAAATAGAAATTACACTTGCCTCAGCTTTTAATAATGGGATTCGTGAAGGACATACAGTCATTATATTTACACAACCTGATGGTTCGACTAATCGTTATGAAGGGAAGTCCTTTGAAAGAAAAGATGAGAGTTCATTACACCTGATTACTAACAAGATTCTGGCGTGTTACCAACGCGAAGCTAACAAGGAAATAGCTCGTCTATTAAATATTCCGCAGGAGTTAAATAATTCTCAGGACTTGAATAACTCGCAGGTGAGTTGTAAAGATTCAGTTGATTCTACGATTACGGATTTATTAGAAAAACCATTGAATAATGCATTATTAGCAATAAGGAAAGAACATCTGCTATTAATGCCTTATGTATGTAATGAATCGATTTCATACTTGCTTGGTGAAAAAGGGATACTGAAAGAAATAGATGACCTTAACGCAGTAAATAATTATCTTCTTAATAATAAGAAAGCTACTGACAATGAAATTAATGACATCAAAGTTAACCTGTCTCATATTCTTATTGATTCCTTAGATGATGCAAAAGTTAACCTTACACCGGTCATCGATTCGATTCTGGAGATTTTTTTAAAATTCCCATATATTAATGATGTAAGAATACTGGATTGATGTTTTAATAAAAGAATGCAATATTTTGGTGATTCTGAAAAGATAAAGTATGCATGCTCCGTGATAAATCATATTGATTTTAGCCGCGATCAATCTAAAGATTTTAGCTGCGATCAATCTAAAATTAAAATAGCTGAGACCTTATTTTTCAATCTCGATAAAGAACACTATAAAAATAGCCGTAAATTACAGGAATTGATTTGGGATAAGTTGGTTGCATATGTCAATGATTTTAACTTAAGCAATCAAGAAAAATCACGCTTAATACTAAGGTTATTTGATGATGTTAAGTTGCTATTTAATGAAGTGCCTGTCAGCATTTTAGTAAATGATATTTTTTTTGAAGGATTTTTTCATGAAGCAACCTGATTTTGCTAAGTGGTATTTCTATCAATTACTTAAAGATTATGAGGGCGAACAGCTGTATCTTAATGAGTTAGGATATGTTTATGGTAATGAAGAAAAAACAAATGAAATTGTAAAAAACAATCCGGGTTATGTCGTTAAGATTTTTGAAGAAAAGATGGTTAATGAATTAAAAATTAGAACAAGAATGATGAAAATCCTCCGGAAGATTTACGTATAGCAATAGAAAAATATGGATGGAATAATTGAACTATTACTGCATAAAATAATGTGATGCCGGGATGTTTTTGTATTTCCCGGCATCTTTATAGCGATATCAATTATTTACTGAGCGTCGCGACCATCACCGCTTTGATGGTATGCATGCGGTTTTCCGCCTGATCAAAAACAATGCTGGCGGCAGATTCGAAGACCTCATCAGTCACTTCCATTCCGCCATGTAGGCCAAACTCTTCCGCCATTTTCTTACCAAGCGTCGTCTGGTCGTCATGAAACGCGGGCAGGCAGTGGAGGAATTTGACCTCCGGGTTACCGGTCAACTGCATCATCTTGCTGTTCACCTGATAATCACGCAGTAATGCAATCCGTTCTGCCCATTTCTCTTTTGCTTCCCCCATCGACACCCATACATCGGTATAGATAAAGTCAGCACCTTCAACTCCTTTGGCTACATCTTCCGTCAGCGTAATATTCCCGCCATTTTGCTGTGCCAGGGCGCGGCATTCCGTAACCAGCGCAGCTTCCGGCCAGCATGCCTGTGGCGCGACCAGACGCAAATCCAGACCGGTAAGCGCCGCAGCTTCGAGCATCGAATTGCCCATGTTGTTACGTGCGTCACCTGCATAGACCAGCGTCATTTCGTTGAATGCTTTACCGGGTAAATGCTCCTGCATGGTGAGGAGATCCGCCAGCAACTGCGTGGGGTGAAACTCATTGGTCAGGCCGTTCCATACCGGCACGCCAGCGTATTCCGCCAGTGTTTCGACAATCTCCTGACCATAGCCGCGATACTGAATACCGTCATACATGCGACCCAGCACGCGGGCAGTGTCTTTAATCGACTCTTTATGACCAATCTGACTGCCGCTTGGGCCGAGATAAGTAACGCGAGCACCCTGGTCATATGCGGCAACTTCGAAAGAGCATCGGGTACGGGTCGAGTCTTTTTCGAAGATGAGCGCGATGTTTTTACCAGTGAGTTTGGCTTCTTCTTTGCCGCTTTTCTTATCGGCTTTCAGCTTCGCGGCTAACTGCAGCAGGCTGTTGAGTTCAGCTGGCGTGAAATCGAGTAATTTCAGGAAATGCTTATGATAAAACCCGGACATAGATCCCTCCTGTGGCTAACGCCTTAATGAATTAAAATTCAATTTATATGGATGATTATTCATTTGCAAGTCTAAAGCATAAATCTTTGTCACAAAGGTGGAGGCAATGTCAGTGGTGTGTGACAATAAGAGTATCGGCAGGACATTAAGAGGAATGAGCCATGGCAAACCCGGAACAACTGGAAGAACAGCGTGAAGAAACACGTTTGATTATTGAAGAATTACTGGAAGATGGCAGCGATCCGGACGCGCTGTACACCATCGAACACCATCTTTCCGCAGACGATCTGGAAACCCTGGAAAAAGCAGCAGTTGAAGCGTTTAAACTCGGTTACGAAGTGACCGATCCAGAAGAGCTGGAAGTTGAAGATGGTGATATCGTGATTTGCTGCGACATCCTCAGCGAGTGCGCGTTGAATGCCGATCTGATCGATGCCCAGGTTGAACAACTGATGACGCTGGCGGAGAAATTTGACGTTGAGTACGACGGTTGGGGCACTTACTTTGAAGATCCCAATGGCGAAGACGGCGACGATGAAGATTTTGTCGATGAAGACGATGACGGGGTTCGCCACTAATTAATTGATTAAAATGCCCGATAGCACACACTAGCGGGCATTTTTTTAGAGTTCGCGTAGCATCCGCACTTCACAATCTACATGGCCCGTGCAGCCAAGTGCATAGTCGATATGTTGAAAACCTAAATGTTCATACAAACCAATCGCTTCTTTCAAAAAAGCGGTCGTTTCCAGATAGCAGCGTTTGAAGCCCATCTCTCGTGCCTGCTCCATCGCCATTAAGGCCAGTTTTTTCGCCAGCCCTTTACCGCGAATAGCCGGAAGAAAATACATCTTCTGCAGTTCGCAAATGTCCGACTCACTCCCGGTTAATGGCGCAATCCCACCGCCGCCGACCACTTCACCATCGTACTCAACCACCCAATATGCATGACCCGGCTGACTATACACTTGATACAACTCGTCCAGGTTCGGATCGGCGACGGTGTAGCCTTTATCAGCGGTAAGACCGTATTCGGCGGATACCTGACGAATGACGCGGGCGATGGCGGGATTATCCTGCTGCGTCAGGCGACGCATTACAGGTGATTGCGGCGCAATGTTATTCATAGTTTAACCCAATAAAAATAAAGTAATTATACATTTGTTTAATACCACTCTCTTCTTACGTGCGCAAGCGACTTATAAAGTAATAAAGTTTTTGCCAGCCTATTACTGATAAGAGTATTGTAACGTGGCAGAACATTTTACTGTCTGTATATATAAATTATATCAATGGATTTTTTAATTCAGGGAATCTTTATGGCTCAAGTTATTAATGAAATGGATGTTCCGTCCCATTCGTTTGTTTTTCATGGTACAGGTGAGAGATATTTTCTTATTTGTGTGGTGAATGTGTTGTTAACGATTATAACGCTAGGTATCTATTTGCCATGGGCATTAATGAAATGTAAGCGTTATCTCTATGCTAATATGGAAGTTAACGGACAACGATTTTCTTATGGAATTACTGGTGGGAATGTTTTTGTTAGTTGTCTTGTTTTTGTTTTTTGCTATTTCGCAATCTTAATGACAGTGTCAGCAGATATGCCACTTGTTGGCTGTGTTTTGACTTTGTTACTGTTGGTTTTGCTTATATTTATGGCAGCAAAAGGACTGCGTTATCAGGCCTTGATGACCAGTCTCAACGGCGTAAGATTTAGTTTTAATTGCTCTATGAAAGGGTTCTGGTGGGTAACCTTTTTCTTGCCGATTTTAATGGCCATTGGGATGGGGACTGTTTTCTTTATCTCGACAAAGATGCTACATGCCAATAGTTCAAGTAGTGTTATTATATCTGTGGTTCTGATGGCAATAGTTGGTATTGTTTCCATTGGTATTTTTAATGGTACTTTATATAGCCTGGTAATGAGTTTTCTCTGGAGCAATACCAGTTTCGGTATACATCGTTTCAAGGTGAAATTAGATACTACGTATTGTATAAAATATGCCATTCTCGCATTTTTAGCTTTATTACCTTTTCTCGCTGTTGCTGGTTATATTATCTTCGATCAAATATTAAATGCGTATGATAGTTCTGTGTATGCAAATGATGATATTGAGAATTTACAGCAATTTATGGAAATGCAACGTAAAATGATAATCGCGCAGTTAATCTATTATTTTGGGATTGCTGTTAGCACCAGTTATTTAACGGTGTCGTTGCGAAATCATTTTATGAGCAACCTGTCACTGAATGATGGGCGTATTCGTTTTCGCTCAACTTTAACGTACCACGGTATGTTTTATCGCATGTGTGCGTTGGTGGTGATATCCGGGATTACGGGCGGTCTGGCTTATCCACTGCTGAAAATATGGATGATTGACTGGCAGGCAAAAAATACGTATTTGCTGGGCGATTTGGATGACCTTCCTTTAATCAATAAAGAAGAACAACCAGATAAAGGCTTCTTAGCCAGGATTTCACGGGGAATTATGCCTTCTTTACCATTTCTGTAAGAGATAAAAAAGGCCGGAGCATGCTCCGGCCTTCGTTTTCATTACTGTGTTTTGATTACAGCGCGGCGATAACAGCCTGCTGTTCAATCAGCTTCGCTTTCGCTTCTGCATAGCCTTCCAGCTTTTCACGCTCTTTCGCGATGACCGCTTCCGGTGCGCGGGCGACAAAGCCTTCATTCGCCAGCTTGTTCTCGATACGGCTGATTTCACCTTCAATCTTCGCCACTTCTTTCGCCAGACGCGCCAGCTCATCTTCTTTGTTGATGAGGCCAGCCATCGGGATCAGCAGCTCTGCACCGTCGATGATCTTAGTAACGGAAACCGGACCTTTGTCATCGGCAGGCAGCACGGTGATACTTTCCAGACGCGCCAGCGTTTGCAGGAAGCCACGGTTTTCATTTACGCGACGTTCTGCATCCGCGCTGCAACCACGCAGTAGCAGCTCCAGCGGTTTGCCCGGCGCGATGTTCATTTCTGCACGGATGTTACGTACCGCAACGATCGCCTGCTTCAGCCACTCGGTGTCGGCCAGTGCGGCTTCATCAACCTGAGATGCATCGTACTGCGGGAACGGCTGCAGCATGATGGTGTCGGCAGTGATACCGCAAAGTACTTTCACACGCTGCCAGATGGTTTCGGTGATGAACGGAATGATCGGATGCGCGAGGCGCAGCAGACCTTCCAGTACAGTCACCAGCGTATGGCGAGTACCGCGCAGTTCTGCTTCGGTGCCACCGTTCATTACCGGCTTGGTCAGCTCGAGATACCAGTCACAGAACTGGTTCCAGGTGAACTCATACAGAATGCCTGCGGCGATATCGAAGCGGAAGCTGTCCAGCGCTTCGCGGTACGCTTTGATGGTCTGGTTGAACTCCGCCAGAATCCAGCGGTCCGCCAGCGACAGCGTCATTTCGCCGCCGTTGAAGCCGCAATCCTGACCTTCTGTGTTCATCAGCACAAAGCGGCTGGCGTTCCACAGCTTGTTACAGAAGTTACGGTAACCTTCCAGGCGCTTCATATCCCAGTTGATGTCACGACCGGTAGACGCCAGTGCCGCCAGGGTGAAGCGCAGCGCGTCAGTACCGTGCGGTTCAATACCGTTCGGGAACTGCTTCTCGGTGCGCTTACGGATTTTGTCCGCCAGCTGTGGCTGCATCATATTGCCGGTGCGTTTTTCCAGCAGTTCTGGCAGCGAAATACCGTCAACCATATCCAGTGGGTCAATAACGTTACCCTTGGATTTGGACATCTTCTGGCCTTCGTCGTCACGAATCAGGCCGGTCATGTAAACGGTGTGGAACGGCACCTGCGGTTTGCCATTTTCATCTTTGATGAAGTGCATGGTCATCATGATCATGCGGGCAATCCAGAAGAAGATGATGTCGAAGCCGGATACCATCACGCTGGTTGGGTGGAACTGACGCAGGGCGTCGGTGTTTTCCGGCCAGCCTAGGGTAGAGAAGGTCCACAGTGCAGAAGAGAACCAGGTGTCGAGAACGTCTTCGTCCTGACGCAGGGCAACGTCGGCACCGAGGTTATTTTCTTTACGCACTTCGTCTTCGTTGCGGCCAACATAAACGTTACCCGCTTCGTCATACCATGCCGGGATACGGTGACCCCACCACAACTGACGAGAGATACACCAGTCCTGAATATCGCGCATCCAGGAGAAGTACATGTTTTCGTACTGCTTCGGTACGAACTGAATGTCGCCGTTCTCAACCGCTTCAACTGCCGGTTTCGCCAGGACATCGGCACGCACGTACCACTGGTCGGTCAGCATTGGTTCGATGACCACGCCGCCACGGTCGCCGTAAGGAACGGTCAGGTCATGTGGTTTAATTTCTTCCAGCAGGCCGAGTGCGTCAACCGCAGCAACGACCGCTTTACGTGCAGCAAAACGCTCCAGTTTCTGGAATTCTGCGGGGATCTCGCTGGAATAAACGTCAGATTCGTTACCTTTGGTATCGAACACCTGGGCACTTTCACGGATATCGCCGTCAAAGGTCAGGATGTTGATCATCGGCAGGGCGTGACGTTTACCGACTTCATAGTCGTTAAAGTCGTGCGCCGGGGTGATCTTCACGCAGCCGGTGCCTTTTTCCATGTCGGCGTGTTCGTCGCCAACGATCGGAATACGACGGTTAACCAGCGGCAGAATGACATATTTGCCAATCAGATCTTTGTAACGCGGATCTTCCGGGTTAACGGCCACGCCAGTATCGCCCAGCAGGGTTTCCGGACGGGTAGTCGCAACCACCAGATAATCTTTACCGTCTGCGGTTTTCGCGCCGTCAGCCAGCGGATAGCGGATGTGCCACATCGAACCTTTCGATTCGCGGTTTTCCACTTCCAGGTCAGAGATAGCGGTGCGCAGTTTCGGGTCCCAGTTTACCAGGCGTTTGCCACGGTAAATCAGGTCTTCTTTATACAGACGAACGAAAACTTCTTTCACCGCATTGGACAGGCCTTCGTCCATGGTGAAGCGTTCACGCTCCCAGTCCACGGAGTTGCCGAGACGGCGCATCTGACGGGTAATGGTGCCGCCAGATTCCGCTTTCCATTCCCAGATTTTGTCGATGAAAGCTTCGCGGCCGTAGTCGTGACGGGTTTTACCTTCTTCTGCGGCAATCTTGCGCTCAACGACCATCTGGGTAGCGATCCCGGCGTGGTCAGTACCGACCTGCCACAGGGTGTTTTTGCCCTGCATGCGCTGATAGCGGATCATGGTATCCATGATGGTTTGCTGGAAGGCGTGACCCATATGCAAACTGCCGGTGACGTTCGGCGGCGGGATCATGATGCAGAAACTTTCCTGGCTTTCATCGCCATTAGGCTTAAAGTAGCCCTGCTTTTCCCAGTGCTCGTAAAGCGGCTGTTCGATATCTTGTGGGTTATATGTCTTTTCCATTATTTCCAGGTTGCCGTATTCAGGTTGAAACCAGCCACGCGGTAGGCTTTATAGCGTTCGCGCGCCAGTTGTTTCAGAGAATCTTCATAAGGAACGAAGTCTACCACTTCTGTGAAAGCGGTGGCAAAATCTGCAAAGCTTGTTCGCAGACTAATCAATATATCGCGCGGGCTGCTGCTGCGTTTTTGCGGCCAGGCGATCTCCACCGGCGCACCGCCGCGCGGTCCTTCTCCCGCTAAATTATGCGGAACAAAGCTTTCTGCCGGACGCGCCCACAGGGCTTCATCCAGCCGGTAAGCCTGCTTTTCATCTTCACAGGCGATGAGTACGCGCTTACCACTGCGCCAACGTTCTGCGGCAATTTCACACACCAGTTGCTCAACGGCGCTTAAGCCATCGACGGTGGTGTCATTGTCCAGAAGGTAGAACGTCGCGTTTTTCATAAATGGGGCTTCTTGTGGTGGATTTAAATATTGCTGCATTCCTCACCCTAAAAGATGAGCAATGAATTTCTATTGCGCTCGATCGGTTCCCTCTCCCTTAGGGAGAGGGTTAGGGTGAGGGTAAAACGCAAACTTACTCTTCGCCGTTAAACCCGGCGCGGTTTAACAGGAACTGTGCCAGCAACGCTACCGGACGACCGGTTGCGCCTTTCGCTTTACCAGAACGCCAGGCGGTACCGGCGATATCCAGGTGCGCCCAGTTGTACTTACGGGTAAAGCGTGACAGGAAGCAACCTGCGGTAATCGCCCCACCAGGACGACCGCCAATGTTCGCCATATCGGCAAAATTGGACTCCAGTTGTTCCTGATACTCGTCACCCAGCGGTAAGCGCCATGCGCGGTCACCGGATTGTTCAGACGCGGCAATCAGTTCATGGGCCAGCGGATTGTGGTTCGCCATCAGACCAGTAATGTGATGACCCAGCGCGATCACGCAGGCACCGGTCAGCGTCGCCACGTCAATCACCGCTTCCGGCTCAAAACGCTCAACGTAAGTTAACACGTCGCACAGTACCAGGCGGCCTTCAGCGTCGGTGTTGAGCACTTCAACGGTTTGACCAGACATGGTGGTTAACACATCGCCCGGACGATAGGCGCGACCGCCTGGCATGTTTTCACAACCTGCCAGCACGCCGATAACATTAATCGGCAGTTGTAGCTCCGCGACCATACGCATCACGCCGTAAACCGCCGCCGCGCCGCACATATCGTACTTCATCTCATCCATGCCTTCTGAAGGCTTGATCGAGATACCGCCGGAGTCGAAGGTTAAACCTTTACCCACCAGCACGATTGGGCGTGCATCTTCCGACGCGTTGCCTTTGTACTCAATCACCGACATCAGCGATTCGTTTTGCGAACCCTGACCGACCGCCAGATAAGAGTGCATCCCCAGCTCTTTCATCTGCTGTTCGCCGATAACGCGGGTAATGACATTCTTGCTGTAGCTGTCAGCCAGCTGGCGCGCTTGTGAAGCGAGGTAAGCGGCGTTACAGATATTCGGCGGCATATTGCCGAGATCTTTTGCTGCTTTAATCCCGGCGGCAATCGCCAGACCGTGCTGGATCGCGCGCTCACCGCTGGTCAGTTCACGGCGGGTCGGCACGTTGAACACCATCTTACGCAGCGGACGACGCGGTTCGCTCTTGTTCGTTTTCAGCTGATCGAAACTGTAGAGCGTCTCTTTTGCCGTCTCGACAGCCTGACGCACTTTCCAGTAGTTGTTACGGCCTTTAACGTGCAGTTCAGTCAGAAAGCAGACCGCTTCCATTGAGCCAGTATCATTCAGCGTATTAATGGTTTTCTGAATAACCTGCTTGTACTGACGCTCATCCAGCTCACGTTCTTTGCCGCAACCAATAAGGAGAATTCGCTCGGAAAGTACATTCGGAACATGGTGCAGCAACAATGTCTGCCCCGGTTTTCCTTCCAGTTCGCCCCGACGTAGCAGGGCGCTGATGTACCCATCGCTGATTTTATCGAGCTGTTCTGCAATCGGAGAAAGGCGACGTGGTTCGAAGACGCCCACGACGATGCAGGCACTCCGCTGTTTCTCCGGGCTACCGCTTTTTACACTAAACTCCATGCACTACGCTCCTGAATCTTAAAGACAACGGCGGTGGCTACAGATAGAATTGCAAGCTTTCGTAACTCATGTCCGCTGTTGCGATGACTTCGTGTTAATCTTAACGTTATTACGGCATTGGCACGTCAGAACAAAATCTGAGAGGTGAATCCGTTGAGTATAATTATCTTAGCGACGATTTCGACGACTCAAGAGAATAAATGACGTTTAAGCCATGAAACAAGCTAAAATCCTGCAAAAGACGAGTTTTTACGGGCGTATTTAAAGTGATAATCATAAGATATCTGGTGCGGGAGACGCTCAAAAGCCAGCTGGCGATACTCTTCATCTTGCTTTTGATCTTCTTCTGTCAAAAGTTAGTGAGGATCCTCGGCGCAGCGGTTGACGGCGATATTCCGGCGAATCTGGTGCTCTCCCTTCTCGGGTTGGGCGTGCCGGAAATGGCGCAGCTTATCCTGCCATTAAGCCTGTTCCTCGGGCTGCTGATGACGCTGGGCAAACTGTATACCGAAAGTGAAATTACGGTAATGCATGCCTGCGGCCTGAGCAAAGCGGTTCTGGTGAAAGCGGCAATGATCCTTGCGGTATTCACGGCAATCGTCGCGGCGGTTAACGTGATGTGGGCGGGACCGTGGTCATCGCGTCATCAGGATGAAGTGTTAGCAGAAGCGAAAGCGAACCCTGGCATGGCGGCGCTGGCGCAAGGGCAATTCCAGCAAGCGACTAATGGCAGTTCGGTGCTGTTCATCGAAAGCGTTGACGGCAGCGATTTCAAAGATGTGTTCCTCGCGCAAATTCGACCAAAAGGTAATGCACGTCCTTCTGTGGTGGTGGCCGATTCCGGACATTTAACCCAGCTGCGCGACGGCTCCCAGGTCGTCACTCTCAACCAGGGAACGCGCTTCGAAGGCACTGCACTGTTACGTGATTTCCGCATTACGGACTTCCAGGATTATCAGGCGATCATTGGTCACCAGGCGGTGGCGCTCGACCCGAACGATACCGACCAGATGGACATGCGTACATTGTGGAACACTGACACCGATCGTGCCCGCGCAGAACTGAACTGGCGTATCACGTTGGTATTCACCGTGTTTATGATGGCACTTATGGTCGTACCGCTGAGCGTGGTTAACCCACGTCAGGGACGCGTACTGTCGATGCTGCCAGCCATGCTGCTGTATCTACTTTTCTTCCTGATCCAGACCTCCCTGAAATCGAACGGCGGTAAAGGTAAGCTGGACCCGACGCTGTGGATGTGGACCGTTAACCTGATTTATCTGGCTTTGGCGATTGTTCTCAACCTTTGGGACACCGTGCCGGTCCGCCGCCTGCGCGCCAGTTTTTCGCGTAAAGGAGCGGTGTGATGCAACCTTTTGGCGTACTTGACCGCTATATCGGTAAAACTATTTTCACCACCATCATGATGACGCTGTTCATGCTGGTGTCGCTGTCGGGCATTATCAAATTTGTCGATCAGCTGAAAAAAGCCGGGCAGGGGAGTTACGACGCGTTAGGCGCAGGAATGTATACCTTGCTGAGCGTGCCGAAAGATGTGCAAATCTTCTTCCCGATGGCGGCTCTGCTTGGGGCGTTGCTTGGTCTTGGGATGCTGGCGCAGCGCAGCGAACTGGTGGTGATGCAGGCTTCTGGTTTTACCCGTATGCAGGTGGCGCTGTCGGTGATGAAAACCGCCATTCCGCTGGTCTTGCTGACGATGGCGATTGGCGAATGGGTCGCGCCGCAGGGCGAGCAGATGGCGCGTAACTACCGTGCGCAGGCGATGTACGGCGGCTCGTTGCTCTCTACCCAGCAAGGCTTATGGGCGAAAGATGGCAACAACTTCGTCTACATTGAGCGGGTTAAAGGTGACGAAGAGTTAGGTGGCATCAGCATTTATGCCTTTAACGAGAATCGTCGTCTACAATCCGTACGCTATGCCGCTACTGCGAAGTTTGACCCGGAACATAAAGTCTGGCGTCTGTCGCAGGTTGATGAATCTGATTTGACCAATCCGAAACAGATTACCGGTTCGCAGACGGTGAGCGGCACCTGGAAAACCAACCTCACGCCAGACAAACTGGGCGTGGTGGCGCTGGACCCGGATGCACTCTCAATCAGCGGTTTGCACAACTACGTGAAGTATCTGAAGTCGAGCGGTCAGGATGCCGGACGTTATCAGCTCAATATGTGGAGCAAAATCTTCCAGCCGCTATCCGTGGCGGTGATGATGCTGATGGCGCTGTCGTTCATCTTTGGCCCACTGCGTAGCGTACCGATGGGCGTGCGTGTGGTCACCGGTATCAGCTTCGGTTTTGTCTTCTACGTACTGGACCAGATCTTCGGCCCGCTGACGTTGGTTTATGGCATCCCGCCGATCATCGGCGCACTGTTGCCAAGCGCCAGCTTCTTCTTAATCAGCCTGTGGCTGTTAATGAGAAAATCGTAACCAAGCAAGGGAGCGAAAGCTCCCTTTCACATTGTTGATAAAGTCAAATACGAGTTCGATCGGTCCCCTCGCCCCTTTGGGGAGAGGGTTAGGGTGAGGGGCACAGACCGCACCTGACTTACCTTCTTCTTCCCCCCAGCAAACTCCCCAACATCCCGCGTACAATCTGATTCGTCACCTGGCGGGCGGCGCTTTTCGCCATTGTTTGCACCACACCATCTTTCTTCCCGCCGCGTGGTCCGGTAGTGCCAAACAAAATATCCTTTAATCCACCAAGAATGCCGTCATCCACCGCCACCTCTTTCCCTTTCGCGGGGGGATTATTTTGCTGCTCGGCGCTTGCCTGTACGCCTTTTTGCAACATCTCATAGGCGGATTCCCGGTCCACCTCATCCTCGTACTTGCCATACACCGGAGAGTGATTAATCAAGCCATTACGCTCATCTTCCGTCACCGGTCCCATCCGCGAACAAGGCGCAATCACCATCGCCCGTTCCACCACTGAAGGACTTCCTTTCACATCAAGAAACGAGATTAACGCCTCGCCGGTCCCCAGTTCCTGGATTGCCTTTTCGGTATCAAACGCCGGATTGGCCCGCATGGTTTGCGCCGCAGCTTTTACTGCTTTCTGATCTTTGGGCGTAAAAGCCCGCAAAGCGTGTTGAACGCGATTACCTAGCTGCCCGAGCACATTATCCGGAATATCTGACGGGTTTTGCGAAACGAACCAGACGCCCACGCCTTTTGAGCGAATAAGCCTTATCACCTGCTCAATCTTATCCAGCAGTACCTGTGGCGCATCGTTAAACAGCAGATGTGCTTCGTCGAAGAAAAACACCAGTTTTGGTTTCTCCAGATCGCCCGCTTCAGGCAATTGTTCATACAACTCTGAAAGCATCCACAGCAGGCTGGCGGCGTACAGTTTCGGCATCTGATAAAGCTTCTCGGCGCTGAGGATATTGATAACGCCTTTACCGTTGGCATCGGTACGCATCCAGTCTTTGATATCCAGCATCGGCTCACCAAAGAAGTGTGCTGCGCCTTGCTGTTCCAGCGATAACAGCCCGCGCTGGATGGCACCAACCGATGCGCTACTGATATTACCGTACTGATTCTGGAAGGATTTGGCGTTATCGCCGATGTACTGGGTAATTGCCCGCAGATCTTTAAAGTCGAGCAGTAACAGCCCCTGATCGTCAGCAATGCGGAAAATGATATTCAGCACGCCAGATTGCACATCGTTGAGATTCAACAGCCGCGCCAGCAACAGCGGCCCCAGATCCGAAACCGTCGCCCGCACCGGATGGCCCTTCTCGCCAAAGATATCCCACACCACCACCGGATTAGCATGCGGTTGCCAGTCATTTACGCCGATATTTTTAAGCCTTGCGAGCAGTTTTTCCGACGCCGTTCCTGCCTGCGCGATGCCGGTCAGATCGCCTTTCACATCGGCCATAAACACCGGAACACCGATTTCCGATAGAGACTCCGCCAGTTTTTGCAGCGTGACAGTTTTACCCGTCCCCGTTGCGCCAGTAATCAGCCCGTGACGGTTAGCCATTCCCGGCAGTAAAAATAGTTCTGTGTCCGGCGTGCGGGCAATTAACAGGGGTTCGCTCATGAGATATCCTCCAGTTTCCTGCCTGGAGTATAGGCAACGTCCGGCAAAGAGAATACGTGTAATGAAGAGAAAATAACCTAAAGCGTGTTGCCGTGATAAATCTGATACCCGAGGTCAACAGTGTTGTGGTTGTGATCGTTATTTTTAATTTTGCTCAGCAACATTTGGGCGGCCATCCGACCAATATCAAAACGGGGAGTAATTACGCTGGCGAGGCTTGGGATCATTTGCCTGCCAATCTCCAGCCCATGAAAACCCGCAATGGAAATTTGTTCTGGCACGGCGAGGTTTCGCTCGCGGCACAGCAGAAGCGCACCCATCGCAATATCGTCATTGGTGCAAAATACACCGTCTAAATCCGGGTTTGCGCTAAGGGCATCACGCATTAACTGCATTCCTAAATGAATGGATGAGATGGCGCGTGGATTCATGCGTAATGGGGAAAGATTATGCAGCATCATCGCATCGCAATACCCCTGATAACGCTGTTCATCGCGGGTGTCATCTTTGGAACCGAGATACAGAATTTTGTGCCTGACTCGCTTCTCCAGCATGGTACACACCATGTCAAAAGCGGCCTGCCGATTATCAAAACCGACCTCCATATCCAGCCGTTCTCCCTGTACATCCATCAATTCCACGACCGGAATGGTGGCTGAACGCAGAAATTTCACCGTCCTGATGGTGTGATATTTTTCCGAAAGTATAATCCCGTCAATGTTATAAGAGAGCAGGTTAATCACCGACTCTTCTTCGGAATCGCGATCGTAATTGTAATTAGCAATAAGGGTCTGATAATTATGCTCAGAGGTGACGGATTCTATTCCCGCGAGAATGTCAGCGAAGAGTTGATTTTGAAATGACGGAATCAAGATACCGAGGGTATAACTTTGTGCATTCAACAACATGCCGGGAGCGCGATTAGGGATATAATTGATCTCTTCCATAATTTTGGCGATGCGCTCGCCTGTTTCCTTTGCCACCTTTTTCGGCGAGCGGATATAACGACTCACGGTCATTTTTGTTACGCCAGCCAGCGTAGCGATATCCTGTAAAGAAATTCTGTGATTGCGCATAACTTCTCCCAACGTCGGGGGAATCTTCAATCTTCCCCCGAAACTACATCACAATATTTTATTCTTTCAGTGCAATACGGCGTTAATGGCTAACACGCCCAGCAAACCCATAATAGAAATAAGGGTTTCCATCACCGTCCAGGTACGCAACGTTTCACCAACCGTCAGATTAAAATACCCTTTAAATAGCCAGAAGCCAGGGTCGTTTACGTGTGACGCGATCACGCTGCCCGCACCGGTTGCCAGTACCATTAAAGCGGGATCGGCATGGGTAACGTTGATAATCGGCAACACCACACCCGCGGTGGTAATGGCCGCGACGGTGGCAGAGCCCAGAGCGATACGCAACAGCGCCGCAACAGTCCAGCACATCAATAACGGCGAAAGCGTAGTTCCGGTCATTAAGTGTGAAATATAGTGCCCGACACCGCTATCTACTAATACCTGCTTAAACGCGCCGCCGCCAGCGATAATAAACACAATCATCGCGATAGCGCCTATAGAATCCCCAATGATATCCATGATTTGCTCGATGGTGCGTCCATTACGTCGGCCCAGTGTGAAAATCGCAATAACAATGGCAATAAACAGCGCAACGGCAGGGTTACCGACAAATTCAAAGAAGAGGCGCACGGTGTTAGTTTTCGGTAACGTAATTTCACAAACGGCGGCGATAGCCATCAGGATGACCGGGATCACGGCAGCGAAAATACTGTTCCAGAAGGAGGGCATCTCCTCTTCGCTAAACAGATGAGGATTAAATAAGCCTTCCGGTGGTGCTTTCTCAAAGCGAGTTAGCAGTTTAGAAAACAGCGGTCCTGCGACAATAACTGTCGGAATGGTAATGATAAATCCATACAGTAAAGTCGTTCCGAGATTAGCCTCAAAGATAGTCGCGATGGCAGTAGGCCCTGGATGTGGCGGCAGAAAACAGTGGGTTACAGAGAGCGCTGCTACCATTGGTACGCCAACATACAACAGGGGTAATCCTGATGATGCTACGATGGTAAATACCAACGGCAACAGCAGGACAAAACCCACTTCAAAAAACATGGCGAGGCCCACAACCAGACCAGTGATCACTAGCGCCCATTGCACGCGTTTTTTACCAAAAGTAGCAATCAGCGTAGTGGCGATACGTTGTGCCGCACCCGTATCAGAAATCAGCTTGCCTAACATGGCCCCGAAACCGAGGATCATTGCCAGCCCACCGAGCGTGCTGCCGATACCATTTTGTATAGAGTGCAGGACGGCCTGTGCATCCATCCCTTCGGCAAATCCGACGACGGCAGCTACCAGAACGAGGGCAATAAAGCCGTTAACTTTAAAGCCGATCATCAGGATAAGAAGCAGCGCGACGCCTGCCGCAATAATGATTAATGGCATAGTCTTTATCTCTTATTAGTGCCAGAAAAGCAGCGCTTTCGCGCTGCACGTAGGGTAGTAGGTGTTAAACAGCCACTAACATGCCGCCATCAACAAACAACAGGTGGCCGTTTACGAAATCAGAGGCTTTTGAAGAAAGGAACACCGCAGCACCAATCAGTTCCTGCGGATCTCCCCAGCGTGCGGCGGGGGTCCGTTTGCACAACCAGGCGGTGAAGGCTTCGTCCTCAACCAGTGCTTTAGTCATTTCTGTTTTGAAATAGCCCGGCGCAATACCGTTGACCTGAATATTGTGGCGCGCCAGCTCGACGCACATGCCGCGGGTGAGCATTTTTACCGCCCCTTTCGATGCGGCATAAGGGGTGATGGTGTCACGTCCCAGTTCGCTTTGCATCGAGCAAATATTAATAACTTTACCTGCCTTGCGTTCAACCATGTGACGAGTTACTGCTTGCGATACCAGGAACACGGCGGTCTGGTTTACTGCGATCACATCATTCCACTCTTGTTCAGGGAACTCAGTAAAAGGATGACGGCGCTGGATACCGGCGTTATTCACCAGCACATCAATGGGGCCGATGTCCTTTTCGATATGTTCAACGGCGGCATCAATTTCATGTTTATGAGTAACATTAAAAGGTGCGGCAACGGCCTGAATACCCTCCTGGTGGAGTTTTTCTACAGCAAGTTCTGCGCGTTCGGCAGTAATATCATTAATAATTATTTGTGCGCCATATTTACCCAGGCCGGTTGCCAGTAAAAAGCCAATGCCCTGTGCTGAACCGGTAATCAAGATATTTTTTCCTGCCAGTGAAAATAGATCGTTCATTGTATTATTCCTTTATTTATCTCTTAGAAAACAAGCTGGACTTTTGCTGCCTGGGTTTTATCACCGGCGAAACGTAGCGCCTCTTCCAGGTCAGTGAAGGGATATTCAGCACTCAGTAAAGGCAGTGGATTGATAACGCCATTCGCCAGCCATGACACTGCGGTATTAAATTCGCTGGTAAAACGGAAAGAGCCTTTGAGTGAAATCTCCTTACCAATCAATGTCATCATTGGGAATTCTGCCATCGCGCCTCCCATACCTACCTGCACCATTACGCCGCGTGCACGAGTGACCTCCAGACAGGTATTCACTGATGAAGGATGACCGGACACTTCAAAGCTGACATCGAAATAGCCTTTTTCCGCTTTCCAGTGATCCATGTCGTCGTTTTGTGGGTTTACGAGCACATCCGCCCCCATCTCTTTACCCAGCGAAAGGGAACGGGGACTCACATCGGCACAGACAATTTCCGCGGCCCCCAGTGTTTTCACAGCACTGACAATCAGGCAGCCAATGGGCCCAACACCAGAAATAAATACTCGCTTGCCCTGTAACTCGCCGGCCTGATGTGCGGCATGAATCGCGACGGCTAAAGGTTCGGCAAAAGCCATAACCTTTTCGTCAGCTTTGGCCGGATAAGGGACACATTGCGACGTTTCGACCATTTTATAACGGGTAAAACCACCATCAACATGAGGGAAATACATGGCACTGCCAAAAAAACGCATATCTGTACACTGATTCTCGTTATGTTCAATGCAGTATTTGCAGTGACCGCACGGTTTAGACGGATTAATGGCTACCGTTTGCCCTTCATGTAATTCTGATGAGTCGCTATGAATAACTTTACCGATAACTTCATGACCTAACACCATCGGTGCCTTTATCATGAAATTACCTACTTTTCCTTCCTGATAATAATGTAAATCGGAACCGCAAATTCCACCTCGGGTTATTTGTACTAATGTTCCATTATTATTCCAATCTATCGTCTGCTCGGTAACGGCAACAGTTTTCTTGCCCGCAACAACGCAGGACTGTGTTTTCACTTGCATAAATTCCTCACTGGTCAGGTAGACACCTCGGAAGCATTTAAGCGGTTTTAATTGTTATTATTTGTGATGAAGATCACGTCAGAAAATTGTTACATTACTATGTTACGCATAACGTGATGTGCCTTGTAATTCTTATCAGCAGAAATAAAAAAACGTGAAATTATTATGCCACCAGGCGTAGTATCGCAGCAGGTAAGATGATTCAGGAGATTTTAAATGGCGGGTGAAAGCTTTATTTTGATGGGCGTTTCAGGGAGTGGTAAAACATTAATTGGTAGCAAGGTTGCCGCGTTATTATCTGCTAAATTTATTGATGGTGACGATCTTCATCCAGCCAAAAATATAGATAAAATGTCGCAGGGTATTCCATTATCTGATGAAGATCGACTTCCCTGGCTGGAACGCTTAAATGATGCTTCATACAGTCTTTATAAAAAGAATGAAACAGGATTTATTGTCTGTTCATCATTAAAAAAACAGTATCGTGATATTTTACGCAAGGGTAGCCCCCATGTTCATTTCCTCTGGTTAGATGGCGACTATGAAACTATTCTCGCGCGAATGCAGCGTCGGGCTGGGCATTTTATGCCGGTAGCGTTACTAAAAAGTCAGTTTGAGGCACTGGAGCGTCCACAAGAAGATGAACAGGATATTGTGCGCATTGATATCAACCATGATATTGCCAATGTCACTGAACAATGTCGGCAGGCTGTGCTGGCGATACGACAAAACAGAATATGTGCGAAAGAGGGCAGCGCCTCAGATCAGCGCTGCGAATGATTTTCAAAAATCGGCTTTCAACACCACGCGGTAACGCGCCTTACCGTCGCGCACATGCTGGATGGCGTCGTTAATTTTCGACATCGGGAACAATTCGGTAGTCGGCGCAACCTTGCTGCGGGCGGCAAAACGCATCAGCTTACGCAACTCATAAGGCGTGCCAGTAGCAGAGCCAGAGACACTGCGATCGCCCGCAATTAACGTAAAGGCCGGAACAGACAGCGGCGTGAGAACCGCACCGACCGTATGGAAATTACCGCCATACGTCAGCGCCTCAAAATAAGGCTGCCAGTCGAGGCTGACGTTCACAGTATTGATAATGAGATCAAACTGCCCCGCCAGAGTTTTCAGTGCCTGCGGATCGCGGCTATTCACCACTTTATCGGCACCCATCGCCAGTACTTCCTGCTCTTTCGCCGGATTTGAACTAAAGGCTGTCACCTCGCATCCCATTGCGTGCAGAAGTTTTATAGCGATATGCCCCAGCCCGCCAATACCAATTACCCCAACGCGGCTGGTAGCAGTGATATGGTGCATCAATAGTGGTTTAAAGACCGTGATACCGCCGCACAACAGCGGCCCGGCGGACTCGATATCAATATTTTCTGGCAGTGGAATCACCCATTGCCAGTCCGCACGCAACTTCTCGGCAAAGCCACCGCGATTCATAATCGTCGGCACCGCACCTTGCTCGCAGTTGATCTGATTACCGCTAATACAGGCGTCGCAGTGACCACAGCTACGCGCCGTCCAGCCAATCCCGACACGCTGACCGACCTGCAAACCTTTATCCTGCGCGGCGCTCCCGAGTGCCACCACGCGCCCAATCACCTCATGCCCGGCAACCAGCGGATACTGTGAAAATCCCCATTCGTTATCGATCATCGACAGATCGGAATGGCAGATCCCGCAGTAATCCACCTGCACTTCAATATCTTGTGGCTTCAGCTCACCGGGATCGTACTCATAAACTTCCAGTTCGCCGCCCGCTTCTTTTGCGGCATAGCTTTTTATCATCGACATTTTTTGGTCCTTCTCTGGTGTTGTCTGGGAAGTGTAGAGCATGGCAGGGCGGGGTGCCTGGAGTGTGACAAAGGTTACACATCGCGGTATGCAATGCTGAAAATTTCAGCACTTAGCGAGGTGCGAGCAAGCTGGCGCTTGCATGGTGGTGCGTGACAGGTATAATTCACAACGTTTTCCGCATACCTCTTCAGTGCCGAAGTGGCGAAATCGGTAGACGCAGTTGATTCAAAATCAACCGTAGAAATACGTGCCGGTTCGAGTCCGGCCTTCGGCACCATACAAAGCTTTTTTTAAGTCTACTAACGTCTACTTTAGTCCATAAAAACAGTAAGTTAAGCGAATTTCTGACTTGGCTTAGTCTGTTCACGTCTACTCAATTCCTTGAACATATACCAACCGATGATGGTATAACTGATGGTATTCCCGGTTCGATTGATTTTGGTACCAACACTGGAGGTATCAACTGATGGCTCTCACCGATATCAAAGTTAGGACTACCAAGCCCTCCGACAAACCTTTCAAACTCACAGATGGGCAGGGTATGCACCTGCTGATCAACCCCAATGGTTCAAAATACTGGCGACTTCAATACCGTTTCGATGGCAAACAGAAAGTTTTAGCATTGGGTGTTTATCCAATGGTCTCTCTTGGTGAAGCTCGCAGGAAACGAGATGAGGCCAAAAAGTTGGTATCTGTTGGTATTGATCCTTCTGAGAAGAAAAAAGCCGACAAGATCGAGCAGAGCGAAGCTCTTACTTTTGAATCTGTTGCCAGAGACTGGCATAAGGCTTGTAAAAGGAAATGGTCAGATTCCCATAGCGAAAGAGTTCTAAAAAGCATGGAAGATGGTCTCTTTACTGCTATTGGTAAAAGAAAAATATCCGAGCTTAGTACCAGAGATCTTCTTGCCCCTATCAAGGCTGTTGAAGCTTCTGGGCGACTGGAAGTTGCTTCCCGCCTACAGCAAAGAACAACGGCAGTGATGCGATATGCTGTCCAGAACGGGCTGATAGATTACAACCCTGCTCAGGAGATGGCAGGAGCTATTGCGGTAGCAAAAAGAACCCACCGACCGGCATTACCGTTTGATCGCTTCTCTGAACTCCTGGAGCGAATTGAAATATTCAAAGGTAGAAAGCTCACGAAGTTAGCCGTAAAGCTTACATTGCTCATTTTCATTCGTTCGAGTGAACTCAGGTTTGCTCGTTGGTCAGAGATAGATTTCGACAATGCCATGTGGACTATTCCTGCAGAGCGAGAGCCATTACCCGGAGTGAAACATTCGCATCGTGGTTCGAAAATGCGAACTCCACACCTTGTTCCTTTGAGTTGTCAGGCATTGTCTGTGTTGATGGAAATTAAAGAGATCAGCGGTGACCATGAACTCGTGTTCATTGGCGACCATGATTTCAGAAAGCCCATGAGTGAAAATACGGTAAACAAGGCTTTGAGGTCTATGGGCTATGACACAACCGTGGAGGTCTGTGGACATGGATTCAGAGCTATGGCTTGTAGTGCTTTAATTGAATCCGGTTTGTGGTCGAAAGATGCTGTTGAACGGCAAATGAGCCATCAGGAGCGGAACTCAGTTCGTGCTGCCTACATACATAAAGCAGAGCACCTTGATGAGAGAAAGCTTATGTTGCAGTGGTGGGCCGACTACCTTGACCTCCTTAGAATACGACAAGTTTCACCATTTGATTTTAAAAAGATTTAACTATGAATAAGTAGATTATCAATCGATCTCCCTTATCGATCTTGTTAAGGGAGAATTAATTCAAATAAGCAGTGTTAACTCATTTAAGCTTTGAATACAGTGGAGGATTAATGAAAGTAGTAAGCCCTTATGAAGAATTAAAAAGCTGGTTTAGTCTCGAAAACTATGAGCAGTTAAAATCACTTACAATCAAAGAACTGCATACTGAGCTTGCATTTAGAGAAGCGATTTTCGACAGTGTAAATTTTGGATGGGAAGATGATAATCAAAATTTAAGGTCTATCCTGGAAGGCAATCCTATTTTAAGCAGACGAGATAATAATCATGGTCATTTTGGCAAGGGGCAAAGGCATGTTGCGCAGGTCAGCTTTGGTGATATAAAAAAATTAGAGAACAAGTTAATAATGTTTAGCATGGATTTTTTTGAGGAAAATGGTGATTTCAAAAAAGAGTTGAAAAAGAAACCAATAACAAAAACTATGAGAGACTTTTTTCTAAACCAAAATAGTAGCAAGATGTATGTTTCCTTTGATTTAGGCTTATCCAGCGATGAAGAAATTATAACAGCCTTACAAACGATGTTACCAGATCTTAGGAAAGAATATGAAATTGAGCCAGTCAAAACAGAAAAAATTGGACTTGCAAAAATAAGAAAACTTGTCGATTACAATATTATCCCAATGATGGATCTATTGATTTGGGCAAAATTTAAAAAAGTAAAAATCTCAAATATGGTCTTGTCTCGTGTCTTGTATCCCGACTTTACAAGTGAGATCAGAGGAGAAGATCACATTAAAGATACAGACAGGCCTGTTGCAGAGAAGTCATTGAGTGGAGAAACAACCCGTAGTCTGGAACATTTTATCAGCAAAAACAGCCATCTCCTCAACATACCGATTTCGGAACTAGGCTCTTTCTAGTTGTAAATCATCATGTTAATTGTCAAGGGGAGGGCATAAATATTTTTCTTCCCTGGAATTTCCTTTCATTCTTCCCTCATCTAACTTTTCAGTTATCAGCATTCCCTTCATAGATACAAATCTGTGTGGCTAATATCTTCGTAACGGAAGCGGAGGAGGTAGCCAAATGAATACAACCGATACAACCAATCAAAGCTTAATTCGTTTACCAGAAGTCTTGAAACGAACTGGTTTCGGCAAGGCCTGGATTTATCGTCTGATCAGTGAAGGTCGGTTTCCGGCCCCCATTAAGATCGGTGTTCGTGCCGTTGCTTTTGTCGAGAGTGAAGTTGACGAGTGGATTCAATCAGTTATCGAATCAAGCAGAATTAATGTTGCTTAATTAAACCTGGGAGAGATTTTTATGAATATCGAAGAATTTGTGAGTGAAGATAACCATATGTGCAATTTATGCGGAGATCGGTTTTACAAGATCTTTGACCAAGAAGTGATTTATGACTTACCCAATAACGAGTTTAATAAAGAAATAATTTACTGGCTCAGTCAGTACCTTGTAGGAAATTTGAGAGAACCTTTAGACTCGATCTCTGAGCTTAATGCTTCCAAACAGATATATGTTTACGAGACCTGGTTCTCGCTAATTAAATGCCCTGATGAAATGAAGCTCTTGGCGAAGCGGATAATTCTATATCTGTTGGATTAAGAAATATTTATGAAAATGTAAAGTTTGGCTGCATATTTTTGCTTAAAACTTTACAGAATAACTTACATTATTTTTATGATCGTTTATTAGCAAGGCAGTGAGATAGTTTTCGAGGTATTAGGTGTACATAATATTAACTAGATCTACCAGATGATAATTTGACAGGAATAAACATCTATCTCACTGTTTTAATTTAACTAAATGGCTTAATCAATTCAAATAAATTTGTAAATCTACGAAATGCTTATTATTAATATATTGGAATTATACTTTTTGTAAAGTTTAGGAGGAAAATATGCGTAGTATTTGTGTGGATTCTTTTATGTTCGAAAATGGTGAGAGATATTGTCATATCGTAAATAAAAATACTGGTGAACCATTGTATTATCCTAACTTGTATATAACAACACAGGTCAGGAATCGGTCAGAGTCTATATCAACAATGAAGGTTATTGCCGGTAGCATTTCATTGTTATATCGATTCTTTATGAGGAAAGAGATCAATATTGATGAAAGAATTCAGAAAAGGATATTTCTGGCTCCTCATGAAATTGAAGATTTGATCGAATTCACTTCATTCAATTTTCGAGATGGCGAGAATGATAATTTTAGAAGTTCAAATGTCAAAAAACCAACTAAGTACTTTCGGATAACAACCATAGCTAACTATCTGGAATGGCTGTGCAAAATACATCTTTCTCATACAGGACAGAAGGATACTCTCAAATATATTTTAGATTTCATTAACAACATAAAACGAAAGAAACCGAGAAATAATGATAAATATAATATGGATATAGAAAAAAGTTTAAATAATGAACAATTGGATTCTTTGTTTAGCATTCTTGCACCGGGTAGCAAATTAAATCCTTTTTCAGAAAAAGTGCAAAAAAGAAACAATCTAATATTCCTGCTATTACACTGCTTTGGCCTGAGAGCAGGTGAACTTTTGAATCTGCGAATTGGTGATATAGATTTTGCAGAATCGACAATTGCAATAAGAAGAAGAGCAAATGATAAAACAGATCCGCGAGTGTATCAGCCATTAGTTAAAACTTGTGAGAGGAAATTAATTGCTGATAAAAAGCTCATGTTTGAAATTTCAGATTATATTCTGAATGATCGAAGAAACATAAAAAATTCTAACAAACATGATTTCCTGTTAATTACTTATAAGGAAGGAAAAACTCAAGGGCAACCTATTTCATTTTCTTCATATCACAAAGTGGTGAGTGTTGTTCGTCAATCCTCCTCACTTCTAGGGGGATTGACAGGTCACAAACTCAGACATACATGGAATTATGAGTTTTCGAAAGCAATAGACAAGAATCAGGACATATCCGATGAAAAAGAGCAACAAATCCGTTCTTATCTCATGGGATGGCGACCGGGTTCAGAAACTTCAATGATTTATAATCGCAGGCATATTTATGAGCTATCGAAAAAAACTGCACTTGAACAACAAGAGCAACTATTCAAAGGAGAATTTGATGAATAATTTAATTAAAAATAAATCTGATAAAATGTCTTTGCATGAACATAAAATCGTCAGTTCGATTGAAAATAACGGAATCAATCTTACAAACTTAATATATGCTATGAACGAAAATTTGGTTTGTGGGTTTGTATATACAGTACAATATTATTTTAATAGCAACAGCTATTTGTATGTGAAAAATATTGTTAGAAATATGGAGAGTCTTATCCGTAAACTATCTCCTACTCATATTGATGATAAGGTTCTAATTGAATATCAAAATAATAAATTATCAAAAGCCCCAGCATCATTTCGCGTTTTACGACCATTTTTGATTAAATGGTTTGAGTTAGGATATCCGGGAATAGATGAAAGTGCGGTAGAACTGTTAAAGCATTTGGACCTAAAAATAAAAAAATCTGGTCAGTCTGTGCTTCAAGATGATCCAACAGAGGGACCATTAAATAAAGAAGAACATACTTCTTTGATTAAGGCTATGAATCATGCATATAGAAAAGGTGAACTGTCACTGCCACATTATGCAATATCACTATTGATCAGTCTTACAGGTAGAAGACCTCAGCAGTTAGTTATGTTGAAATATAAAGACCTTCTTCAAAAGAACTTAGATAATGGCAAAGTAGAATATGTAATTTCAGTGCCACGAGTAAAACAACGGGGTAAAGAACTACGATACCGAGAACTTGCAATAATATCAGAGGTTGCATCAATTGTTCAATTGCAAGCTAATCAATCAGTGAAACTTGTTGAGCAAGCTCTTGGAAAAACTCTTGATGATTATTCTAAACGAGAAGTTCCTATTTTCTTAAATGAGGAAAAACTCTCAGATTTATCCATAACAGGTTCAATTCTTCTGGAATATAATAAATTATATGCGAAGCCTACAATTGCTAATGTAGCATTGAAAAGTATTGTTAATAATGGGAATGTAATATCCAACCGTACCGGTTCGATACTAAATATTACTCCTCGTAGGCTTCGTTATACAATAGCAACTATGCTGGCTAAGAATGGGCATAATGTTAATACTATAGCTGAATTATTGGATCATTCATCTACTTCAAGTGCGGGGATTTATATTAAAAATCATGCTGACAGTGTTGAAAGGATTGATTCCGCTGTTTCAGAACAATTGTCATTTGTCGCTGATATTTTTATGAACGGAATCAAATCGAAAAAGAGTAGTCATTTCAAATTTTTTTCTTCAAGTAGATGCCAGAGTCAGAATTCAGGATTTCCTTGCAATCAATGTATGTTTTTTATTCCGATTGATCGCAGTGAGGTGAATCAACTATGAATAATATTATTTTGTTCAAATCAAAAAAACATATTCTTGTAGAAGAAAATTATAATGAGTTCATAAAATTTTGTCGCTATCAACTGTCCGGACTAACCCAAACTCAGGATTGGGAGCAGTATGCCTGGAAAGGATATGTCACATTTAGAAAAATAGGGATTGGAAATAAAATCTTTGATTCCATTGATGCAATGCACGAAGATTATATCAATTTTGCGAAAGCATATATCAGATATCAACACACATTGAAACCATTGAAAAATTATGGGGTTATTATGATGGCCTTGCGATGTCTCGAACAGGCCCTTTTGCAGGTTCAGAACACTGGTCTCATTTATAATGTTACAGCCGTTGTTTTCGATGAGGCAATGCAGATCGGGAGTAAATATTTTGAAGGTAACGTTTTGGCTAAATGTGGAATACAGCTTGAAAAAATATCAAAGTTTCTGTGTGAACATAATCTTGTGAAGTCAGGATATATCTCATGGAAAAACCATGTAAAACAGAAAGTCAAAAACAATTATCTTCCTGAGATTGAGGATTATCACCGAAGCGATAAGTTACCAGATGAAGAAGCATTGCTCGCTATTGCTGAAATTTTTTCTCAAAATGATGAGTTACTGAGTCCAAGGGATAAGTTCACCAGTTCAGTATTTGCACTTCTACTTTGTTGTCCGAGCAGAATTTCTGAAATTTTAGCCTTACCTGCTGATTGTGAGATTACACAAATAGATGGCAAGGGTATCGAAAGATATGGTTTGAGATTTTATTCGGTAAAAGGGTATGGCCCTAATATCAAATGGATTCCACGGGTTATGATACCAGTTGCAAAGAAAGCGATTAGAAGATTACTTTCCTTATCACAAAATGCAAGAGCACTTGCTCACTGGTGCGAAAAGTACCCGGATAAATTTTACCGACATGAGCTTTGCCCAACAGTTGATGAAAAAGCTAAATTGACCGTTGTACAAGTTTGCCATGCACTGGGGTATAATTTATTTGATCATAAATCATGTGTTTTAAAAATTAAAAGAACGAGTTTGGATGGTGGGAAAAGTTTCTTAAACCACAATGATTACAACTATTCATTGAGTAATTTGTGGGAAATTATTAGTTCTAATTTTAGCAGAGATTTTCCATGGTATGATAAAGAAAAATCCATAAAATTTAGTAATGCTTTATGCTTGCTCAATACTGATCAATTTTCTTTATCAAGAATGACTTCAATTTTCACATTTTACAAACCTACTAAAAGTTTCTTTTTCAGTGACATACAAAGAAAAAAAAGCTATGAGATGAATTATAAAAATATATTTTCCCGATATGGGTATTATGATGATGAAGGTAAACCACTACTTATTCGCTCACACCAGCCACGGCACCTTTTAAACACAATAGCCCATTATGGTGAAATGTCTGAACTGGATATAGCTAAATGGTCTGGTCGTATCAATGCGAATCAGAACAGAGTTTATAACCATGTGTCAGAAGAAGATATGTTAGATAAAATCAAAGCTATTAAATTGAATAGGAGTATTTACTGTCAAAGGGAGTCAATACCCACAAATGAATTGACAATTGATTTTGATAACCTTAATCAAGGTGCAATACATTTAACTGAATTTGGTTACTGTGTACATAACTATTTAATCAAGCCTTGTACAAAAATTAATCATCTTATTGAATGTGATAATGAAACACCGGACATTAACTCAGTAGATAGAATTAGACTGCAATCTGTCCGAGAGAAAGTAATGCAATTAAAGAGAATAACTCAGATCGCTTATGAAAATGGTGATTATGGTGCAGACAAATGGTTGCAACACCATGAAAAAAATTTGGAAAGAATTAATAAACTTTTGAATAATTAAAACAGGAGATACTTATGGCAAAACATTTGAACAGGAGTGAAATAAAAGCAATTAAACACATTATACTGACTTGGGACGGTAAAATCACATGGAGTGATTTATGTGAATCAGTGTATAAGAATCTAAACAGAACTATCACAAGGCAATCTTTAAGTGCTCATGATGAAGTTGTTGAAGCATATAGAATAAAGAAAAGTTTGTCCAATTTGAAAAAATCTGGTCTAAAGAAACCAGCTAACTTAACTATTGCGGCACAACAAATAATAAACCTTAAAGCCGAAAACGAAATGTTGAAAAAACAGAACAATAGATACAAAGAGCAATTTAGCTATTGGCAGTATAATGCTTATAGACACGGTCTTACTATGGAACAGTTGAATAGGCCATTTAATAAAAAATAATATTTGATAGGTTACACCTATTGACAAGTTTAATAAATGCGATAAATATAAATATATGGTCAGGAAGACTATTTAACTAATGCAAGGATGCATTTTATGGACAAGAACATTATCTATCCAGAGTTTACTCTGGAAGAGCAACTTATCATTATCGTCGATAAATATATCTCAAAACGATACCAGCCAGGTGATAAAAATTTCTCATACCAGCTTTACTTAATTTTTGTGGGATACCATTTGAAGTATTTCTACCCTAAAAGGATTTATTCCAAATCCAATCGTAATATTGATAACATAATGACTATGTTTAGCTCGGTATACAAAAGTCTGACAAGCAATCTTCTACAACGATTAAATAACAAAGAAGGAGTTATTAGGGAACTAAACTCGCTTGTTAATTACATAGATAACAATCAAGAAAAAGCAGAGGAAATCTATGCTACTGTCAGAGCACAATACGAAATGAAAGTAATTGAGAAAGAGTTAACCCATGAAGTTCGCGTAAGAACCGTCAGGTTATAGGCAATAAATAGCCCCTATGCAGGGGCTAAAAGAGACTTCTTGATATAGGCTACTACTGAACTTCTTTCCAGATACCATCAGCTTTCACAAGCTTAACAGGCTTTGTCTGTTTCATATTGCTAATTGAGGCATCGACAATGCAGTTATAAACATTATTTGCTTCTTCTGTGCAACTAACTTTTCTTACATAATCAATTTTCAAAAGGTCTTTTTCGGGAATACTTGAGTTCAGAGCTTTCATACTTGCATTTGATCTATCTACGACACTTTTGAAAGCATTGTATATATCGTCTTGGGATGGCTCACTGTTACATGCGGTTAAAAGAAGTGTGGTAAGGAAAACTGTGAGGATTGAGTATATTTTCATTTTCTTATCCAGAAATAATTAATTAAGAATACCAGTCTTGGTGTTGTTGTTATCAGAGGAGAAAGTCCATTTACTTACGGTCTCTCCCTTGAAGTCGATCTCAAGAGTTTTAGACTGAGTCTGAGAACCGCCAGTAAACAGCCCCACAACTGGAATGAAAGTCGTTGCATTGAACTGATTGTTAGACATGAAATATTTCCACTGCTCATTTCCGTCATCGAGTGTGGTTCTTGTATCAGGCTCACCTAACTTAGAGAGTAATTCTGTCTTAGTTGTTTTGTTTTTAATGATCTTTGACTGGAGGCTTTGTGGTGTTTCGTTTTTAAGGTTCTGGTTCCCTGATGTTGAACAGCCAGAAAGCAGGAAGACAATAATAAAAAAAGAGGACGTTATAAATCGGTTCATTTACTTTCTCATTTTATGTTTGCGATAGTGTGAAATTAATTTCACCGTATAAAAACAACTCTGTCTGCATACATTCTTTTGATTTTATAGATAAGAATAATGATGCTTACGAAAAACGTAATGACTGATACAAGAGTGCTGTCGGTCCACGAAAATGCTAACCACGCGAGACCAAATGCCACGAATTGAAACAGGAATGCCACACTGAGCGGGCTTTCACCGTAAGCAACCTTTGCATGACACCCTTTGCAAATCCGCACACCATGAGGACTTTGTGTAAAGCAGAACGGGCAATTTATTGTTTCGTCTTTCATATCAACCCCAGGGTGGAAGATTAAATGGTGCGTTTACAGAGATTCTCGATGACCGGCTCGCTTTAGTAAAATTGCTTGTACCGATCGATGGTTGTTACATGATAGGTTATATCTATCATAAATGTTTTATCGATCCGTAATAACGATCAATATTTTTTTGACTAAACACAAATTTATTACTAGGGAATAGAGTGTGGTTACGAAAGATGTTTACAACTAGCTGTCTATAAACGAATTTTTCTTCCGGGTTTCAGATGATGTGTTGAATAGACTTCTGAGAAGTTTGTAGGAACCTTGTGGAGGATGCTCCTTCCATATTTTCTGAGAAGCTCTATGAGCCGTTGTAAAAAGGGAATCCAGCCGGTGAGCCTGAGATGCTTTTGCTGTTTGACTGCATTCTTTTGAAGAATCTTTTCTACGATTTCGTTCCGTTTGTCTTCTCTGAGCCGTAGTTCCAGTTCTGCAATTTTTTTACCGATACTTTCCTTTCTCTCAGCGGTTTTCAAAACTGTTGCAGGAGCAGGAGCAGGAGCAGGAGCAGGAGCAGGAGCAGGAGCAGGAGCAGGAGCAGCAGGGTGGTCTTTTGTTGGTGTGTTGGTTCGTATCGCTTCTAAGTGGTCAGGGTTGTAGCTAAGTTGCTTTTGAAGATTTGCCCAAGAGTAACCCTTGCCTAACTGCGAAGCTTTGAAAGCAATATCGCGGTAAGAAAATGAGAAGCCGTTCATTTTCCCGGTAGAAGCGACATTCGCCGTCCAGCCGACTTCTGCTTCTTCCAGCCTCTTGATAAAAGTTAAAAGGTCAGGTGTATCTGCCAAACTTTTATCGAGTATCTGCTGGAGAGCTTTTTTTGAGGAGGGAAGGCCAGTCCGTTCTGAAAGCATCTGTTCGTTGCGAGAGATTCTTTTCCGCTTCGGTTGTTGATTTGGGAGGGATGGTGCTGTCTTGGTCACTGTCAGACCGTGAGCGATTTCGAGTTCACTAATGATCCGTGTGCTTATAAGGTTTTCGTTCCTACCCAAGTAGAGCTTCCCACCGGCTATGTCGATTCTGCTGGCGATAATGTGTATGTGCTGACCAGCCGGATCGTCATGAAGCACATAGCAACGAAGGTGGGTATCACTGAACCCCATCCTCTTCATGTAGTCATCTGCTATGTTTACCCATTGGTCATTTGATAATGTTTCTCCGTCAGGCAATCGTAGCGAGTTGTGCCAAACTGGTTTCTGAACATCGGGCCGAAGCTGTTTAGTGTCATCAAATTCAGTGATCAGTTTAGAGGCTGAATCACCTAACATGTTCCCGCCAATGACGACTGGATCGCTTTTATGATGTGCTCCCGGCTTCAATGCATATTGAACAACACCTGCGAAGCTTTTACCCCTCTTGATCTTCCGCATACCCTTCACGAGGGATACTCCAAAAATCTGTTCTTAACAAGTTGTGACGAAGCTCTTCAAGTTGTCGCTTCACAGCGAAAAGCTCTGTATGAGTAAGCTGGCTATCTTTGCTCTTACCATCGATATGGATCGCAATTCGATTTAACTTTTGCGATATATCAGTTAAAGCTTTCCAGGCTTCGGTATTAATAGCCGGTATAACAGGAGGCAAGTTTTGAAGTAATACCATACGGAGCCATTCACCTTTACTGTATATTTTACGCTGAGAGTTGAGTATATCTAATTCTTTTTCATTCAACCTTACACTAATACAGTGAGTTCTCAAACTTGTAATGCTTTTAGTCTCAATATCCTTATCTTTTTTATCAAAGTGAAATTCTCCATTACTGCTTTTATTATTTTTATCTTGTCTCATTATATAAACTCCTTTTTATATTTTCAATAATCCCAATTAATTGTGGTGGTAATGTAAAATATAGTTTAAATAATAGCTTGTCAATAATGTGTAATTAATTATACTTAGTGATAATTTAGAATTCAGCACATAATTATTTTCATAGTATGTTATTCACAATAGAGACATATCACAGCAATCGATAAGGTTAGTACAAGTAAAAATGTTTACCATTGATCTTAATGATGTTATAAATAATCATCTTGGTAAGAATTGACATACTTTGATTGAAAAAGACTACGCAATATTTCTCGTTGGTAATTATTAGCTTGCTCATTATTGTATTTATTAAGCTATGACCTTTACAAGGATATATAATGTACTCGTTAGCCCCTTACTTTATCCGTTGCTACAACAAGAATAATGAATCGAAAAATGTTGAAGAACGTTACGATTTTTTGAACAGTATAGGTCAGTATGATCTTTTCTCTTTACTCGAACAATTTATATCGTTGCATAAAGATTTTGAAAAAATTGACGATAGCAAAGAAACATATAAGTTTCATCATGTCACTTCGAAACCTAAAGAAAGAGTCATTTCGGGCTGGATGAGTTTAGGTCATTATGGTATTAAAAATGATATTATTAATACTGATGATAATCAATTAGCTTTTTCAAAGGAAGAAAATCATGCTGATGTTAAAAACTATTATTTCCGGTTTTATATTCCTTTAGAGTCAAGAAAGGGTATCTGTCTATTATATGCTTATAAGAAGGATGGTATAAAATCGGTTTTCCAAGCAGAGTTCTCTAAGTTTTTCACCGCCAAGACAAATAAAAACATTCAAATAAATCCACTTACATATGATAAAGCCGTGCTTCCTTGGCTGGAAGCCGAAACAAAAGAAATAAGAGTTATTGGATTTACTGCCCCCAGATCTATTGAAGATAGTATTTCATCGCTTGGTGACATTGATAGAGAATATGTCTTAAAACCGAAAAAGAATGGTACCTTTGGTAAATTTAAAAATTTCCGCAATAAAGGAAGTGAGCAAGGCAAACTGATCGAGATGTTGAGTGATGAATCAACTCAAATTAAAGTTAAAGTTGTTATGGAAGGAGGGACTAAAACTTTCAGTGTCGGAAAATCAGAAAGAAGCACTATGTGCCAAATTGAGATTGATTTAGAAAAGGTTAAAGTAATTGCGGGTAATCCTGAGTTTGACTCATTGGATTCTTGGGCATCTGATTTAATAAAAGACTTGCGCAAACAAATTGGTCTATAAAGGGCTTCTATAATGAGTAATAAAATTAACATATTATGTATTGTGAAAGCACACTTCAATACATTGAAAGATATTTCAAAGAAAGGAATATCAAAGTTAGATATTACTACGTTTATTATTTTGCCAATATCACTGTCTCTCTTTTCGGCTTATAAAAACTTTAATCTTAATAAAGACCTTGATTCCCTTTTAGTGAATTTTGGGGCTATTTTTACGGCTTTATTGCTTTCTGTTATTGTATTGATTTATGATCAAGAGAATAGAACTATAGAAAAGGTTAGAAATAATGCTGATAGTGTTGGTGAAGTTTCTCAAAATAAATTACTCTTATTGAAAGAACTATATCATAACATTTCGTATGCGATTCTATGTTCACTCGCCTTGGTAGTTTTAACTTTTATACATTCAACTCTTCCCCCAGTGACTCCAGAAATCATAGATAACAGCCGGGTTTTTATAGATTACAAGATTAGAGGTTTTAGTATTAACTTCAGTTTTACATTTACATGGGCAACAACAATAATATCTCCATTGATAATATTTGTAACTGCAAATATCGTCCTTACAATCGTAATGATTGTCAAAAGGCTTTATCTTATTTTAATAAATAACACAAATTGAAATTTTCCATTTTGATGAAGATTGAAAAAATATCGAATGGTGAAAAGGATAAATAATATTATTACTGCTTATTTCTTTTTCAATCGAAGAGCGGAAAAAGCAAGACGACCAAAAGAAGCTCCGCTTCTTTTGGTTAGCTCTTGCTTAGGAATAAAATTACTTCTTAGAGACAAACTTTTTTTTATTGCTATTTTTAAATTCATTTTCGGAAGAGAGATAGTCTTTGAGTATACTTTTTTCTTTAGATATAGATTCAATTTTTATCTGTTTGTTTAAAATATCGATAGTATTGTTTATATATCCTACCTCTGTGTCTTCGTATGTATATAGTGACTGCTCTCTAATTAATAAATTGCAGACATCATATAAGCATAAATCAAGTAGGAACTTGGTCTCTGTGTTGTTATAGTCTTTTGTTTCCCCGTTATTAAGCACCGGGGAGATTCTAAGGGTTTTGTTAGTTGAATCTTTCTTGATGTGTAATAGAGGGCTAATCTTCGGATTAGGGTACGATTCTAGTTCTGGGTATTTTTTGTGTAAACGCTTTATTTCCTTTTTGGCATACTCAAGTGTGAAGCAAGCAATACTCTTTTCAATATTTGCCCTATCAATGACTAAAAATATTGGGAAGTAACCTTTGGGACACTCCGACTGAACTAACAACTCTTTTTTAAGATATGGAGATATAAAAATTAAAGATTCTGGGACGCAAATTCTAACAATATAAAATCGTTGATTTGACATGTTGATATCTCTTGATAAGAAAAATCCCGCTTGTAATTCTTATAATAACATCTCGCGCAACTATTGACAAATGGAATTTATATATTATTAGATTTACTAAAAGGATAATATATGAACGAGAAAAAAATAAAGGCTGAACTTAATTTCTTATGCAGGAAAAACAAAAAAGAATTTGCATTCCCTAAAATATATATAGATGAAGATAATGACCTGTACTATAATTCCCTAAATAATATATTCATATCGGGTTGTTATATTGAGAGAAACGGTTTTTTTTATAATAATAATGAGGTGTTAAAAGATATAGTTGAGTATAAAAAAGAGTTAAACATTAGCGATCTATATTTAGAGTTTAAAGGCCAGGATTTATCAATTGTTATATTACCTGAGTATAACAGTATAAGTGACGATTATTTTAAGGAACTATGTTCGATGTCTTTTACTATCGGAATGATAAATAAAGTTCAACGCGAAACTGATCAGTTAGTTCGATGTCAAACTATATTAAAATATTTGAAGCTCTTAGATGTTAAAGAATCAATCATGTTAATTCAATATATTATATATCACAATGTAATGACAATCTCTGAAGTATTACATATCTTTAAATTATACCTTTTTCATCTTGACGAAGTATCGGAGTTTTCCAATGTAAATAACATTATGTTTTTGCAGAAAGCCATATTTTGTCAGTTTTCAATTAATGACATATATTTCTTTAATCCAGTAAGACAATAAAACTTATTTACATCCTATAATAGCTCAAGCAATGATTGGCTTGATGTTATCTTTGGATTGTGATAGTGGCTCATATACGGTAAAATTAGGTATAAGAAGATGAAGGTATAAAAGAGCGAAGAATAAATTGAATAAAATCAAGGCTATAGATCTTTTTTCAGGTGCGGGAGGCTTTTCGTTAGCCGCTCTGGATCTGGGTATTGAAATTTTAGCAGCAATAGAACTTGATAAAGATGCTTGTGATACATACAGAAAAAATTTGATTCAAAAAAGAGAAAATAGCATAAAATTACTAAACAAAGATATTATGACTATTTCACCTGATGAGTTAATGGATAGCTTACAACTGAAAGAAAAAGAGTTGGATCTAATCATTGGTGGGCCACCTTGCCAAGGTTTTTCATCTCATAGGATAAAAAATGCTGGTGTTAATGATCCAAGAAACGAATTACTTATTCGCTACTATGATTTTGTAAAAATTTTTCAGCCTAAGATGTTTCTTGTTGAAAATGTGCCAGGTTTGCTTTGGGAAAAACATAAAGACTATTTAAACAACTTTAAAAGGCTTGCCGCTAATAGTGGATATAATATCTTGGGTCCATTAAAGTTGAATGCAAAAGATTATGGAGTTCCTCAAAACAGAAACCGGGTATTTATCTTAGGTCTCAGAGATGATATTTCTATCAGCGATGGTGATTGGCCACCTTCCCCAACTCATTTCAAAGATAAAAAACCTTATTGGGTTAATGCTTCTGAAATCTTTGAAAAACCTACACCTTCTATTATTGAAAAAATTACTGCTGTTTTAGGGCAAGATGTCGTACAGAAATTAAAATTTAAAAATACGCTTAAAGAAAATAAAAGTGATCCAAATAATATTCATATGAATCATGCTGATTATATGATTGAAAGATTTAGTTTGACACCAATTAATGGCAGTCGGGAAGATGTTGATTTTAGATTGCCTTGTCATTCGAATGGCTATGTTGGTCATAAAGATGTATATGGTCGGATAAGGCTATCATTACCTGGCCCAACAATAACGACTGGTTGTTTTAATCCTTCAAAGGGCCGTTTCCTACATCCGTGGGACAACCATGGAATTACTGTAAGGCAGGCGGCTAGATTTCAAACATTCCCCGATGATTACATTTTTTCTGGAGGGATCATTAGCCAAGGGAAACAGGTGGGAAATGCTGTTCCTGTAAATCTGGGGAAAATTCTTCTGAAATCTTGTGTTGAAATAATAATCAATAACTCTCATAGGGATGATAAAAATGCAGATGAGATCTCTTAGCTTTAAAGCGAGAGCAAGGACAATTGAACATCTCGGTAAGGGGCAGATTGCAGATTGCCCAACTGCTGTAAGCGAGCTTTGGAAAAATGCATATGATGCTTATGCAAGAGATGTGGCATTATACACAATAGATGGCGATTATCCTTGTGGAGCCCTTATAGATAATGGTTGCGGAATGTCCTTGCAACAAATTATTGATAATTGGCTTGTTGTTGGTACCGAATCTAAAACGAGAAAGAACACCTTAGAAGAAAATGAGCGGTTCGGATTAGGTATCCGAAAAACTCAAGGAGAAAAAGGAATTGGGCGATTATCTGCTGCTTTTCTATCTCCCGTAACTTTTCTTGTTACTAAGAAAATGGATAATAATTATGTTGCCTTACTAATTGATTGGAGGCTTTTCGAAAACCCGTATCTCTCATTTGACGATGTCACTGTTCCATTTAGAGAGTTTGAAAAAATAGATTCTCTCTCTGATGTTTTATCTGGTTTGCTCATTGAACTTAAGAAGAATGTATCCTTTCCGAGCAAAGATGAAGATGAAGATGAATCTCGTCATTTTAATCATCTTCTCACAAAAGCAGCTTGGGAAAAATTCTCAGAAGACGAGAAAGCTTTAAATGAAAAAAGTGACTTTACTACTACTCAAGATAAAATAATTAATTTTTGTGATCAATTTAAAATTGATCCTAATGTCTTTGTTCCTTGGGAAGAAATCTTAATCAAAGTTGAAAAGATAGACGGTGATAAACATGGTACCGCTCTCTTTTTATTGGAGCTTGGACGAGATTTGTCATTATTAACCAATGCAGGGGATTTAGCTAAGGATAATGCAGAGTTATCTGATGTTGAACAAAGCTTGGTTGACACTTTAAGGGCATTTGTAAATCCTTATATTTTAGAGGATCTATCATTCTCTTATGAGATATATACAGTTAAGGCCAATGGTTACCATCGTCAAATATTAAAGCAATCGGATGTATTTAGTAAAAGCGATTTTGATGCTTTAGAGCACACTGTTGTAGGCTATGTTGATGAGAAAGGTTGGTTTAGAGGCCGCGTAAAAGCTTTTGGTGAGGATAAGGGCGAAGTAGTTATTCCTGCCAGCATAAGTGTTAATTCTGATTCTGGAGTTGGACCATTTGAAATTCAAATTGGGACATTAGAATTTCTGCCGCAAAATACCTCGCACACCGAGCGAGAGCATACACATTTTGACCTCAAAGCAAAAAAATATGCTGGGCTTATGGTGTTTCGGGATAATTTAAGAGTGTTGCCATATGGACGAGTAGATAATGATTTCTTCCAGATCGAGGAAAGACGTTCATGGAATGCTGGGCGGTACTATTGGTCTAACCGAAGAATTTTCGGATTTATCAGTATCACACAATCAAATAATAAAGAACTAAAGGATAAATCTGGAAGGGAAGGATTCATTAGAAACCAAGCTGCCAGAGAATTGAAAACATTAGTTTCAGATCTATTAACATCATTAGCTGATAGATATTTTGGAGGAAAGTCCGAAGATCGTAAAGAACTTCTTGAACAAGTTAAACGTGAAAAGGAATTAAGAAAATCAGCACAGCAACAAGCTCGTAAATCTACACAAAAGAGTTTCTCTGAGGCACTAAAAACGCAAACTCCCGTTTTAGATGCTTCGCTTGAAGCTGTAAAAAAATTGAAGACTAAATTAGATAGTAATCAAAACAAGCATGATTATAATTATATAAAAGAAATAGATGCTGACCTTGCTAATTTAGAATCATTGAGAACAGAAATAAAAACTCCAACTAAGCCACCTAAAATTGGTGTATATGAGGAGAGATATAGAAATTATCGTGATAAATACAATGAATTCTCTGCGTATATATTAGAGATGAAATTAATAGTTAATAAGTTAGATTCTGAATTAAATAAGTTAGAACCTTCGTTAGTGGGTAAAAATCATCTTGATAAAAATCAAGGGATCATAAACGCCAGATTAACAAAATTTAGTAATAACATTGATGAAAAAACAAATGCTCTCTTAAAGAAATGGGGGGAAGAAATTAAAAGTGATAGAGCTATATATTACTCTAAAGCTATATCAATAGTTGATTCAATTAACAATAATACTGAGATCGAGAATGTTTTAAATTTACTCGATAGTATCTATATTGAAACAATTGACTCACTAACATTCAAATATCAATCAATAAATAAAGGATTGGAAAGGTTATTTGAAGGAGTAAATTTAGACTCTGCTTTTTCGCTATCAGAAGAAGAGAGAGAGTATTTTGAGGATAAAGCTAAGAGTCTAAATGCTCTGGCTCAGTTAGGTATCAGTGTCGAAATACTCTCACACGAGCTTGAAGAAATGGACTCTATGGTTACACGAGGACTGAATTCTTTGCCTTCAACCGCGAAGGAACATCCCGGTTTCACATTAGCACTGAACGCACATAGATCATTAACACAACAAATCAGATTTTTATCACCTTTGAAAATATCTGGATATCAGTCAAGGCAAAAAATTACCGGGAAAAATATAATGGATTATATCCTGAAATTTTTTGGTGACCGTTTTGAAAGACAGCGTATTACTATTGAATTCGGTGATAATTTCAAGAACATATCTATCAATGATATACCTTCACGAATATATCCGGTTTTCACTAATATCATAAATAATGCAATGTATTGGGTAAGTTTGTCCAATGATCGTCTTATCAAAATAGATTTCGTTAATTCTTTGGTTATAATAGCAAATACGGGGCCTGCGATCGATCCAGATGATATTCCTCGTTTATTTGAATTATTTTATAGCAAAAGAGCTAATGGTCATGGTGTTGGGCTATATTTATGCAGGGAGAATTTAGCTGTAGCACACCACAAGATTTGGTACTCTGACCCAAATGTTGAAGATGACTATTTAATTAAAGATGGTGCTAATTTCGTAATTAAGTTCAATGGAGTGGAGTCATAACATGGCTATAACAACTTATAATTCCCTTGTGCAGAAAACTTTTTGTGATAATGCTATTCGTTCGGTCGTAATGATAGATGACGATTTTATTACTTATTCTGACTCTATTAAAGCACTTAACAGTGAGATGAAACTAGACCCAGCAAAAATTGATTCTTCAAAGCGTGCTGCTACTCTCGAAGAATATTTTCAAGCCAAGAATATGATCTGTGATATTGATAACGGTTCGGTAAACTTTGATGTTGACCGCATCCGTAAGTCAGATTTGGTTATAATGGACTATCATTTAGATAACAGTGCACCAGATAAAACTATTACAATTTTAAAAGAATTAAAAAATTCAGATCATTTGAATATGATTGTTATTTATACGAGAGAGGAGCTCAAAACTGTTTGGATGCAAATTGCTTCTTCTCTAAGAGGGATCGAAAATTGTAATGATAAAATACTTGAAACAGAAAATGATGAATTAATTGAATACTGGCAGAGTGTTATTTTACCTGATTTGATTCACAAAGGAGAAAGGGCATTAACGAGGGATGAAACTGTACTATATATCCAAAATGACTGCCTATGTAAGCGTATTAAGAAAGCAATCCGAGATGATGGAAGCCTTACAGAGCAAAATGATATTAATTTCATTGCTAAGATGATTTCTGAATATGCAGTCGCTGAAAATGCCGTCATTCCAGATTATGTGACAAAAAGTATGGTTGTAGGGGATACTGCCGGTATTAAATGGATTCAAAGTGGTAATATATTTATCAGTGTGTTCCATAAGGATAAAGATGATCATGAAAGTGATGGTGAGAGAATTTGGCAAACACTAAATGAATCATTAATTGAATGGAACCCATCTTACTATCAAATTATCAAGTCAGAGATTCAAAATACTATTGAAGCCGAAGCACTTTCTTTCAATAACCATTTAGCTAATGATGGTTATGGTCAAGCTGGATGGTTGAATCAAATATTAAATTCCGCTTCTGATGAAATTAAAAGGAAAAACATTGAGTTTGTTTTTAGTAATTTATCTGAAGAACTCTATGAAAGATTGAAGGGAAATAAATCTTTAGTAGGCTTCATTAATGATGTTTTTGAAACATATACAACTGATTTTAAAAGTAGTGGAGAAGCGAAATCATTAGAGTATTGTTCAAAACAAATGAATTTACCTGCAAATGCAAGCTCATTTAATGAGATGTATCATGCTTTGAACATGAATCTGTCTTCTAAAAATTTTGAAGAAGGACATATTTCGACAGGTACAATTTTCTTCGATACTGAATCTGAAAAATGGTATTTATGTGTTTCTGCTGCCTGCGATCTTGTGCCTACTCAGGGTAATGATCCACATCATAAAAGATTAAGTCCTCATCGTTTAATTAAGGTGTTAGAACTTTTCAATGCTAACCAGAATAAAGCATTACCTAATGCAGAACAATCCAAGTATATTTATGTAATTCATAAGAATACCAGAAAGTATTTATCTATATTTGAAGGCGATAAAACTTTACCAGTAGTTGATTATATGGTTGTTTTAAATCACGGCCATACCGTTCCGGGGGAAGAGAAAAATATACTTTCAGCGGTATTCTTGAGTAGCATGGATGACAACGTACAAAATGTACCAGTTAAACTGAAATTAAAGTCCCAGCTTCGAAGTGGTTATGCTGAACGATACCAAGCTATTGCGTCGCAATACAGTTCTAGAATTGGTGTAGATTATGTATCTATGATGCCTTAAAACATGAAAAGCCGATATGATATAGGAGTATAATCATATCGGCTTTTTATAGTACCAAGTTATATTTAATACTCTTCCGAAACTTAATTATTATCTTTGCTTTAATCTCCTAAGTTTCATTGACTCAAGCGAAAATAACAATAAAGTTGTGCTATAAATGAATCCTGAATTAGTTAGCAACTTGAGATTTAAGGCATCTGGTTGCTCACTTAAAAAATGAAATGCATAAACCAAATAAACTGCTAATGTTGCCGTTCCAATCGTAGGGCCGATATCGCCCTGATCATGAGGTTCCAATGTGACATTGAACTTAAATATGAGCCATTCATATCCCCCTGTTAAAAAGACTACCATTATCATTGCAGATAAAAGATATAGTATGTTTTCTATGTTAGGACTTTTTAATGCTGACTCTTTTTGTAAAAATTCACATACTGATAAACCAAAGAAAATAAAATAAAGCGGTCTTGAACTAAATTTTTCAAAAATCTTAAATAATGTATCCAAGTTCATTTCTCCAAGCAATATATTTGTTGTTTTATATTACCATAACTCAAGAATCCTTATAACCTGTATATAAATTATCCTATTTTTTAATCGGATGAAAAAATAAATATACGAGTTATTTTGGTGTTCTTTAAAAAATTCTTGCTAAAAATACATGAATTAACTTACATTCATAATGTTCGTCATGATTTTTTATAGTGTTCGATTATCACCAATCGGGTCTGATGGTATCAATGATGGTATCATGTCAAACGTGGTAAATTTTAATCTCTTAAGATCATAAGGATAGTTGCGATGTTCGAGTCCGGCCTTCGCACCTTCGCACCTTCGCACCATCGGAACATCAATAGACATCAACGGACGTTTTTTTATGACTGAAATCCGCGCCACACAAGGCTTTTCGCTATTTTTCGCTCAACCTAAGTCAACCTACATCAACTTACTGATGTGGATACAGCTACAGCTGCGGCTATACCCCGATTCGATAATGTTTGTACCCACACAAAACCCTTGAAAGGCTACAAGGCTGAAATTGTCTAAACCATAGAGATGATTTTTATGATCCAGTCTTTCTCTTGTTGAGATAGTTCCAGTTTGCTCACTCGTGTTAAGAAGGTATTGATCACCTGAACATCCGAATTGGTGAGCCTATTTAATAGAGCGGGTGGTATACCTTTACTAACAATCGCTTTGCGGTGACTTTCGTAGTTTTTATTACTCATTGTTGATCCTAAAAAATCATTGTATGGCGGCATTGATCGTTTCCAGCAACCTTTACTTACTCACTTCGAACTGCATCCTCGTAGACTGTTCCACTACAATAATCGAAAAGGCGCGGATGTCCATTCAGGTATCCCGCTAATACGTATAGCAATAACAATGGCTTATGCGGCGCGCGCTGTTCACCCTTGTGCCAGATTTTTATATTGGCAATTGCCTGCTGTAGCGATTTACTGGAAGCTATTGATATCCCTGGCAGTGAAATAATTGCGATCATGCTCGCAAATTTTCTGCTGTTCAAGCCTGCAAGTGAAGATATATTACCTTGATCTCATTTGTTTTTTTGCTGCCTGTTCTGAGAACGTATAAGGACATTCTCCATGAATAAACTCCCTGATCATCTTCCGCGGCGGTATATCATCGAAGCTATCCATTTATGGGATGCGGGAGAAACTCATCAGTTCCAGCCTGCGCGGTTGTATGAGATTGAATATCATGGCCGACGTTACCCCTCGAAGGCGATTGCTGGCATCGCAGCGACATTGATGACGGGGACGCAATTTACCCCTGCGGATTTCACCGGCGGAATAAAATCTAAATGTGTCAAGCTACTCATAGAGCAGGGATTTCATATTCATCTGGATAAAGCCGCTGCGGCTCCCATAGCCGACGTTCTGTTCCCGGATGAGTTGCCGTCGCAGGAGACATACCTTGAAGGTGCGGCGATAAAGGTGACAGTAAACCGCTATGAACGCGATAAAAAGGCCCGAGATAAAGCGGTCGAACATCATGGATGCCAGTGCAACGTATGCGGTGTTGATCTGGTGAAGATCTATGGTGATATCGCTGAAGGCTTTATCCATGTGCATCACCTGGTGCCGCTGTCAGCCATTAAAGAGGATTACCAGCTGGATCCAGTTAATGATTTGCTGCCTGTGTACCCTAATTGCCATGCGATGTTGCACCGACGCAAACCACCGTTTACGCCGGAGCAGTTAAAAGCGCTGATGGATGCGAATAAATCAAATTAATGAACGCTCACCTTTCGCGCCAAAACTGCAAAATTGCTTCTACAAACTTGTCAGAAATAATCCCCCGACGGGCTGCCGTGCTGAAATGACTGCTTCGCAGTGCCGTCGTCCAGTTCTCCGGTGACCGGTACGCTGAACCGTAATATCCCGTGCTTAAATCGTCCGGGTCTTCATCAGGCGCGTTCGTCAGTCCTCTTTCACCTTGTTGCTGGAAGTCGACGAAAATAATATTGGCTAAAACATTATTTTGATAATTGCCATAAATAACTTCATACGCATGAGGGAAATTTTCTTTCCAGTACCAGGTGGTATCGCCGCAAAACCACGGCGCGTCAGTAATATTATTAAGCTGAGAATGGTATTGTTTTAGATCCCTACGAAAGGCTTCAACCATATGATTAAAGTGTTGAGGGTGTGACGCGTAGTCACTGGTCATTAAGTCAAATTCGCCTTGCATCCAGCATACGCCGAGGAATTTGTTCTGCGGGTTTTTTACCAGTGCGGCTCGCGTTCTGCTGACTAAATCCTGGTATAGCGGAGTATCCGTTCCCCAACGACAAGCATCATGGCTGGCTCCGTGCCGTTCTGAATATGTCCCTTCGCTGCCCGCGGTAAAAGCCGATCCGCCACGGCAACACGGAACGATAAGAACCCCTGCATTATCAGGAATAAAGGGCAGTAATTTCCGTGCAATATGCAGTGCCTGGCCAACGGTGCCGTACTGTGTTTGATGATTCGTTGCCAGAGGATGGTGATAACCCTGCATATCCTGAACATCGTGTGGGCAGTGAGTCAGTGGAATAATGTCGTTAAAGTGACATGACGGGCCTCCGGGATGCGTATGCGCAAATCTCGCTAATTGTTTAATTCTGGGATGAGGCGCATCTTCCCTGTCCGGTAATGGCAGTCCTTCGCCATACGCCATGGCATTAGACTGACCAGCAACGGTAAGAACATAGTAATAATCGGGCGATATTATTGCGTTCATATAAATTTCGCGTAATTGAAATGACAAATTGATAGCAGGGCCCCTTTACCGGGGCCCTGAAGCGTTAATTTTGTACTGTGACTTTATTATCCTTCACAGAGATCAAAACTGAATCCGTCACCGCTTTGCCGCCTGCAGTTTCACCGCCAATAATCAATAGACTATTATTCCAGGGCAATGATACTCCGTAGGCCCGACCTTGCGATAATTCACCCGATTTATCCCATTTCCCGTTATGCCAAAGATGAATATCAGTGCTATATGATTTTTTTAGGCCTTCATGCGCATAGTTCTTACCGTTCTGGTAATTTTCTCGTGAACCTTTGAATCCGGCCCCTCCGGCAAATATAAGAGAATCATTGCTTATCCCCGCAAAACCGCCAGCGACGCCATCTGGTGATGAGACGGGAGCAAGCTTATTCCATTTTAAATTATTACCGGTGAAATCAAGTTCAAATACGGCATCCGTTCGCAATCCTGGTTTGGCTTCGCCATTAATAAGCCAGGTTTTATCACCTTTATTCACAAGCGCCGCACCAGCCGTTCCGTACCAGGGAGATTCGCCAGCGTAACTCCATTGCTGTGTTGAGGGATCAAAAGACAACAGAAACTTATTGAAGAAATAATCTTCTGCTTTTTTGTCAAAATAATGGGCATTGATCTTGTCTATAGTTGCTGAATCTTTTCCAGCCTCGTTGAGATCTTCAAAATAGCCATTGAAGATATTCTGGTTAACACCGCCAGTAACATAAGCCTTGCCGTTGTGTACAAAAGTCACATGACCCGCCATGCCCATCGGTGCATGCGACATCAATTTAACCCAACTATTGGTTTTGGGGTTGTATTTGTGTACGTCATTAAATACCTGAGTCAAGCCCTCGCTGTTTTTGCCAATGCCGCCAAACACATACAGATTGCCATCAATAAATGCAGAGGTTGCTTGATCTCTTGGTCCACCAGGGAATGCAGCTAACGCTGTCCATTTTTTATCTTTGGCCTGTGTATCCAGCTTGTACCATGCCGTACCTGCGCTACCTAAACCAATGTAGACAGTGTCGTTATCAATTGCTCCGGTACCACTTTTAAATGGTACAGGAGTTTCCGGTAATACAGACGCGTTTGCGGCAAATGAAGCCATTAGGATAGCAAGCGCCGTTATTGTTTTATTCATTGTGACTGTCTCCTGTCTACTACAGTTTAAATGCCACACCAATGCGATAACTGTTTTCCGATAAATTATCTCTGCCGTTGTAAACACCCTGACGGTCCAGGTAGTCATATTCTATGTATGGCGTAATATCGGGCGTCATATGGTATTGTAGAACAAATGCATTTTCCGTCGCCCATTTCTTATGGTTTGCATAGCGATAATCGTTCTGTTTGCTGTATAGCGTCGTTTGCCATGCGAAGGTGAAATCACTATTAATATGGTAAGTGACATATCCATCCCAACGATGAACGTTATCACGAGACATATCACCGGATAAGTCTTGTTGTCGGTAAGCTTTCCAGTCGTAACGATAGCGAATGCCAAAATTAAGATCTTTTGTCGCGTCCCAGGACAGTTTTACGTAGGGTCCGTAGCGTGTGCCATTGCTGCTAAAATGCGTTAACATTCCCGGGCGCACCGTCCATTGATCATCAAGTTTAATCGCGTAATTAACTTCAACCTGAACATCATTGAGTGCGGCATTTTCCTTTTTATTATCATGAATGGTATTCCAGGTATTACTTTCCATGCTTGCCCACCATCCATTTTGCCATCCCTCACTGACTTTGAGTCGAGTCTCATAGGCGTGGCTTCCACTACGATATCCACCACGTACGTCCAGTGTTGCAGCCTGAGAAATTAATGGTGACGAAAAGCACAGTAATAATACGCCAGAAAGTATTTTAGCCTTTTTCATAAATTTCACTCATTTGTAGGATACAGAAAGCAATACAAAGCCCGCATAAACAATTAGCATTTATGTTGTGTAGTATTTTTTGCCAGGCTTATAGTGTCTTTGGCAACCGATAGCTGTATTTTATATTTTTTGTATAATGTCTCCTGTGAAAAATCTCTTTCCACATTATTTAAATAAACAGAGAGCCAGATTAAATACTTGAGTATAAAATCTCTGCTGATGTTTAATTGATTTGAATGTTCGTAAGCTATATCACTTACTCAATTCATTTTACCCAGAGTCATAAAATAGAGTGTCTGTTGATCTCATTTTCATATTCCTTTCAGACTGAAGTGCATTTTCATCACCCGATGAGAAAGAACTGAAGTGATGTTTGCCATAGATTGCGAGATGCCCTGTCTCATTGACTATCTTGGTGCACCTTTATACCTGTTATACCAGATCAAAAATCACGCAATCCATACAACAAAACCAGATTTGCAATTCGTGTCACAAAATATGTCGATATTTTTCTAAGAAGAAGATGCCATGTGAAGCCAGACGAACACTTGCGGAGGCCTTCACAAACCAAAGATTGTTGTTTAATTATCTGTTTTATAAGTAATTTATTTAAAGTATAAACAAGGAAAGATTTGCAAGTTAACTCAGTGAGCGTGGTGAAAATCAGTGTTTACCCGCCATCAGGCTGAGCATAATTCTCATCATGAAATATGTTTCCTGGTTTGTGGCTTGTAACTGGTCACTTCTGAAGTCGATCTGGAGAGGCTTGTTGATGTTGGTGTTTTCAGGATGATGTTTCACTTAGTTTGTTTGCCGTATCGCCCGGCGAATGGCTGTGATTGAGGAAGGTTTAAGTCGTAGTGACCAAAGCTATATTTACCAACGAATGTAGATGAAAAAATCATCTCCTGCGTTCCCCCATATCTCCAGGATAAAAAGGAATGTAACAATCTCATGGCGTAAGCTGACGAATCAGCCAGGAATAATCGCTAGGGACCTAAGAATTAGCATGATAATAGCCACTAAGAAATTACTGCGCTCCATGAAATAGCCATTTTGTGGCAAATGGAGTTGACTAATAATGTCATATGTGAGACGGCTAGTTGAACGAATATTAAATTTTGCTGAATTTTTTATGTTGATTTTACTTGTTACAGAACATATCACATGATATATAGATAAGATTAGTTGCATTAATGATGAGGGTTATTATTAGATTCGTATCCGATTGATAAATATATAAAGGTACATAGCATGCAAGAGCATGGCGTTTGTATGGCAACGTTATTATAATTAACTGTTGCTACTCCATTTAAGTTCACTCAGAAGAACTGGTCCACTTACGTTAGTTATTAAGCAAACGTTCGCTTTTATAAACATAATCAGGATAAAAATGTTGGATTATTGCTAACCCAGCACAGCTAGTGCGCGTCTGTAATTATAAGGGAAAAACGATGAAGAATAAGGCTGATAACAAAAAAAGGAACTTCCTGACCCATAGTGAAATCGAATCACTCCTTAAAGCAGCAAATACCGGGCCTCATGCAGCACGTAATTATTGTCTGACTTTGCTTTGTTTTATTCATGGTTTCCGGGCGAGTGAAATTTGTCGATTGAGGATTTCGGATATTGATCTTAAGGCAAAGTGTATATATATCCATCGATTAAAAAAAGGCTTTTCAACAACGCATCCGCTATTGAACAAAGAAGTTCAGGCTTTAAAAAACTGGTTGAGTATCCGTACTTCGTACCCGCATGCTGAGAGCGAGTGGGTATTTTTATCTCGTAAGGGAAATCCGCTTTCTCGGCAACAGTTTTACCATATTATCTCGACTTCCGGTGGTAATGCCGGGTTGTCACTGGAGATTCATCCGCACATGTTACGCCATTCGTGTGGTTTTGCTTTGGCGAATATGGGAATAGATACGCGACTTATCCAGGATTATCTTGGGCATCGCAATATTCGTCATACTGTCTGGTATACCGCCAGCAATGCAGGGCGTTTTTACGGCATCTGGGATAGAGCCAGAGGACGACAGCGTCACGCTGTTTTATAGAGATAGTTGAGATACCAGGGATGGTGTTAAAAACTACATTATTCTTACGATATATCAAAAATGATTAACCATTTATTAATTGATGTTATTGTAAGTGTGATTATTAATTTTCATAATAAACATTAAGTTAACCATATCCATACAAAATACAATGGTTTATGTTCTTCAAAATAAATAAACAAAATCATTCATAAATTTACACATCACTTAAATTCTCCTGTTTCCGCACTTTTTTCTTTATTTTTTAAGCAACTGGAAGTTAATCCACTGCAATCTATTGTTATATTGAATCAAATCAATGAAAATAGATGTTGTCACATCAGTGATATTTTATTTTTGTATGATATTTAATGTAATTGACTGATAGCCACATCACTCCGTGTGTGGTTATCTTTTTATCTATTGGGCTAATTTTGACCGATTGAGGTTTCCTATAGGTATTCATTCAAATATATCTCAGTCAGGAGTACTACTATTGTGAGTAAACGTCGTTATCTTACCGGTAAAGAAGTTCAGGCCATGATGCAGGCGGTTTGTTACGGGGCAACGGGAGCCAGAGATTATTGTCTTATTCTGTTGGCATATCGGCATGGGATGCGTATTAGTGAACTGCTTGATCTGCATTATCAGGACCTTGACCTTAATGAAGGTCGAATAAATATTCGCCGACTGAAGAACGGATTTTCTACCGTTCACCCGTTACGTTTTGATGAGCGTGAAGCCGTGGAACGCTGGACCCAGGAACGTGCTAACTGGAAAGGCGCTGACCGGACCGACGCTATATTTATTTCTCGCCGCGGGAGTCGGCTTTCTCGCCAGCAGGCCTATCGCATTATTCGCGATGCCGGTATTGAAGCTGGAACCGTAACGCAGACTCATCCTCATATGTTAAGGCATGCTTGCGGTTATGAACTGGCGGAGCGTGGTGCAGATACCCGTTTAATTCAGGATTATCTCGGGCATCGAAATATTCGCCATACTGTGCGTTATACCGCCAGTAATGCTGCTCGTTTTGCCGGATTATGGGAAAGAAATAATCTTATAAACGAAAAATTAAAAAGAGAAGAGGTTTAATTTAACTTATTGATAGTAAAGGTAAAAAACAAATAAATACAAGACAATTGGGGCCAAACTGTCCATATCATAAATAAGTTACGTATTTTTTCTCAAGCATAAAAATATTATAAAACGACAAAAAGCATCTAACTGTTTGATATGTAAATCATTTCTCTTGTAAATTAATTTCACATCACCTCCGCTAAATTTAAAGCTAACGTTTCTGTGTCTCGAAGCAACTTCCTCATTCTTCTCTCCAAAAACCACCTCATGCAATATAAAAATCTATAAATAAATATAACAATAGAATATAAAGCCAACAAATAAACTGAAAAAGTTTGTGCGCGATGCTTTCCTCTATGAGTCAAAATGGCCCCAAATGTTTCATCTTTTGGGGGGAAACTGTGCAGTGTTGGCAGTCAAACTCGTTGACAAAACAAAGTGTACGGAACGACTGCCCATGTCGATTTAGAAATAGTTTTTTGAAAGGAAAGCAGTATGAAAATTAAAACTCTGGCAATTGTTGTTCTGTCGGCTCTGTCCCTGAGTTCTACAGCGGCTCTGGCTGAAACTACACCCACGACGGTAAATGGTGGGACCGTTCACTTTAAAGGGGAAGTTGTTAACGCCGCTTGCGCAGTTGATGCAGGCTCTGTTGATCAAACCGTTCAGTTGGGCCAGGTTCGTACCGCTAGTCTGAAGCAGACTGGAGCAACCAGCTCTGCTGTCGGTTTTAACATTCAGCTGAATGATTGCGATACCAGTGTTGCCACAAAAGCCGCTGTTGCCTTCTTGGGGACTGCGATTGACAGTGCTCATCCTAAAGTACTGGCTCTGCAGAGTTCAGCTGCGGGTAGCGCAACAAATGTTGGTGTGCAGATACTGGACAGAACAGGAAATGAGCTGACGCTGGACGGTGCGACATTTAGTGCACAAACAACCCTGAATAACGGTACCAACACCATTCCGTTCCAGGCGCGTTATTATGCAATCGGCGAGGCAACCCCGGGTGCTGCTAATGCGGATGCGACCTTCAAGGTTCAGTATCAATAACCTACCCAGGTTCAGGGACGTCATTACGGGCAGGGATGCCCACCCTTGTGCGATAAAAATAACGATGAAAAGGAAGAGATTATTTCTATTAGCGTCGTTGCTGCCAATGTTTGCTCTGGCCGGAAATAAATGGAACACCACGCTGCCCGGCGGAAATATGCAATTTCAGGGCGTCATTATTGCGGAAACTTGCCGGATTGAAGCCGGTGATAAACAAATGACGGTCAATATGGGGCAAATCAGCAGTAACCGGTTTCATGCGGTAGGGGAAGATAGCGCACCGGTGCCTTTTGTTATTCATTTACGGGAATGTAGCACGGTGGTGAGTGAACGTGTGGGTGTGGCGTTTCACGGTGTCGCGGATGGTAAAAATCCAGATGTGCTTTCCGTGGGAGAGGGGCCAGGGATAGCCACCAATATTGGCGTAGCGTTGTTTGATGATGAAGGAAACCTCGTACCGATTAATCGTCCTCCAGCAAACTGGAAACGGCTTTACTCAGGCTCTACTTCGCTACATTTCATCGCCAAATATCGTGCTACCGGGCGTCGGGTTACTGGCGGCATCGCCAATGCCCAGGCCTGGTTCTCTTTAACCTATCAGTAATTGTTCAGCAGATAATGTGATAACAGGAACAGGACAGTGAGTAATAAAAACGTCAATGTAAGGAAATCGCAGGAAATAACATTCTGCTTGCTGGCAGGTATCCTGATGTTCATGGCAATGATGGTTGCCGGACGCGCCGAAGCGGGAGTGGCCTTAGGTGCGACTCGCGTAATTTATCCGGCAGGGCAAAAACAAGTGCAACTTGCCGTGACAAATAATGATGAAAATAGCACCTATTTAATTCAATCATGGGTGGAAAATGCCGATGGTGTAAAGGATGGTCGTTTTATCGTGACGCCACCTCTGTTTGCGATGAAGGGAAAAAAAGAGAATACCTTACGTATTCTTGATGCAACAAATAACCAATTGCCACAGGATCGGGAAAGTTTATTCTGGATGAACGTTAAAGCGATTCCGTCAATGGATAAATCAAAATTGACTGAGAATACGCTACAGCTCGCAATTATCAGCCGCATTAAACTGTACTATCGCCCGGCTAAATTAGCGTTGCCACCCGATCAGGCCGCAGAAAAATTAAGATTTCGTCGTAGCGCGAATTCTCTGACTCTGATTAACCCGACACCCTATTACCTGACGGTAACAGAGTTGAATGCCGGAACCCGGGTTCTTGAAAATGCATTGGTGCCTCCAATGGGCGAAAGCACGGTTAAATTGCCTTCTGATGCAGGAAGCAATATTACTTACCGAACAATAAATGATTATGGCGCACTTACCCCCAAAATGACGGGCGTAATGGAATAACGCAGGGGGAATTTTTCGCCTGAATAAAAAGAATTGACTGCCGGGTGATTTTAAACCGGAGGAATAATGTCATATCTGAATTTAAGACTTTACCAGCGAAACACACAATGCTTGCATATTCGTAAGCATCGTTTGGCTGGTTTTTTTGTCCGGCTCTTTGTCGCCTGTGCTTTTGCCGCACAGGCACCTTTGTCATCTGCCGAACTCTATTTTAATCCGCGCTTTTTAGCGGATGATCCCCAGGCTGTGGCCGATTTATCGCGTTTTGAAAATGGGCAAGAATTACCGCCAGGGACGTATCGTGTCGATATCTATTTGAATAATGGTTATATGGCAACGCGTGATGTCACATTTAATACGGGCGACAGTGAACAAGGGATTGTTCCCTGCCTGACACGCGCGCAACTTGCAAGTATGGAGCTGAATACGGCTTCTGTCTCCGGTATGAATCTGCTGGCGGATGATGCCTGCGTGCCATTAACCTCAATGATCCATGACGCTACTGCGCATCTGGATGTTGGTCAGCAGCGACTCAACCTGACGATCCCTCAGGCATTTATGAGTAATCGCGCGCGTGGTTATATTCCTCCTGAGTTATGGGATCCTGGTATTAATGCCGGATTGCTCAATTATAATTTCAGCGGAAATAGTGTACAGAATCGGATTGGGGGTAACAGCCATTATGCATATTTAAACCTACAGAGTGGGTTAAATATTGGTGCGTGGCGTTTACGCGACAATACCACCTGGAGTTATAACAGTAGCGACAGTTCATCAGGTAGCAAAAATAAATGGCAGCATATCAATACCTGGCTTGAGCGAGACATAATTCCGTTACGTTCCCGGCTGACGCTGGGTGATGGTTATACCCAGGGCGATATTTTCGATGGTATTAACTTTCGCGGCGCACAATTGGCCTCAGATGACAATATGTTACCCGATAGCCAAAGAGGATTTGCTCCGGTGATCCACGGTATTGCTCGTGGTACTGCACAGGTCACTATTAAACAAAATGGGTATGACATTTATAATAGTACGGTGCCGCCGGGGCCTTTTACCATCAACGATATCTATGCCGCAGGTAATAGTGGTGACTTGCAGGTAACGATTAAAGAGGCTGACGGCAGCACGCAGATCTTTACCGTACCCTATTCGTCAGTCCCGCTTTTGCAACGTGAAGGGCATACTCGTTATTCCATTACGGCAGGAGAATACCGTAGTGGAAATGCGCAGCAGGAAAAACCCCGCTTTTTCCAGAGTACATTACTCCACGGCCTTCCGGCTGGCTGGACAATATATGGTGGAACGCAACTGGCGGATCGTTATCGTGCGTTTAATTTCGGTATCGGGAAAAACATGGGGGCACTGGGCGCTCTGTCTGTGGATATGACGCAGGCTAATTCCACACTTCCCGATGACAGTCAGCATGACGGACAATCGGTGCGTTTTCTCTATAACAAATCGCTCAATGAATCAGGCACGAATATTCAGTTAGTGGGTTACCGTTATTCGACCAGCGGATATTTTAATTTCGCTGATACAACATACAGTCGAATGAATGGCTACAACATCGAAACACAGGATGGTGTTATTCAGGTTAAGCCGAAATTCACCGACTATTACAATCTCGCTTATAACAAACGCGGGAAATTACAACTCACCGTTACTCAGCAACTCGGGCGCACATCAACACTGTATTTGAGTGGTAGCCATCAAACTTATTGGGGAACGAGTAATGTCGATGAGCAATTCCAGGCTGGTTTAAATACTGCATTCGAAGATATCAACTGGACGCTCAGCTATAGCCTGACGAAAAACGCCTGGCAAAAAGGACGGGATCAGATGTTAGCGCTTAACGTCAATATTCCTTTCAGCCACTGGCTGCGTTCTGACAGTAAATCTCAGTGGCGACATGCCAGTGCCAGTTACAGCATGTCACACGATCTCAACGGTCGGATGACCAATCTGGTCGGTGTATACGGTACGTTGCTGGAAGACAACAACCTCAGCTATAGCGTGCAAACCGGTTACGCCGGGGGAGGTGATGGTAATAGCGGAAGTACAGGCTACGCCACGCTGAATTATCGCGGTGGTTACGGCAATGCCAACATCGGTTACAGCCATAGCGATGATATTAAGCAGCTCTATTACGGAGTCAGCGGTGGGGTACTGGCTCATGCCAATGGCGTAACGCTGGGGCAGCCGTTAAACGATACGGTGGTGCTTGTTAAAGCGCCTGGCGCAAAAGATGCAAAAGTCGAAAACCAGACGGGGGTGCGTACCGACTGGCGTGGTTATGCCGTGCTGCCTTATGCCACTGAATATCGGGAAAACAGAGTGGCGCTGGATACCAATACCCTGGCTGATAACGTCGATTTAGATAACGCGGTCGCTAACGTTGTTCCCACTCGTGGGGCGATCGTGCGAGCAGAGTTTAAAGCGCGCGTTGGGATAAAACTGCTCATGACGCTAACCCACAATAATAAGCCGCTGCCGTTTGGGGCGATGGTGACATCAGAGAGTAGCCAGAGTAGCGGCATTGTTGCGGATAATGGTCAGGTTTACCTCAGCGGAATGCCTTTAGCGGGAAAAGTTCAGGTGAAATGGGGAGAAGAGGAAAATGCTCACTGTGTCGCCAATTATCAACTGCCACCAGAGAGTCAGCAGCAGTTATTAACCCAGCTATCAGCTGAATGTCGTTAAGGGGGCGTGATGAGAAACAAACCTTTTTATCTTCTGTGCGCTTTTTTGTGGCTGGCGGTGAGTCACGCTTTGGCTGCGGATAGCACGATTACTATCCGCGGCTATGTCAGAGATAACGGCTGTAGTGTGGCCGCTGAATCAACCAATTTTACTGTTGATCTGATGGAAAACGCGGCGAAGCAATTTAACAACATTGGCGCGACGACTCCTGTCGTTCCATTTCGTATTTTGCTGTCACCCTGTGGTAACGCCGTTTCTGCCGTAAAGGTTGGGTTTACTGGCGTTGCAGATAGCCACAATGCCAACCTGCTTGCACTTGAAAATACGGTGTCAGCGGCTGCGGGACTGGGAATACAGCTTCTGAATGAGCAGCAAAATCAAATACCCCTTAATGCTCCATCGTCCGCGATTTCGTGGACGACCCTGACGCCGGGTAAACCAAATACGCTGAATTTTTACGCCCGGCTAATGGCGACACAGGTGCCAGTCACTGCGGGGCATATCAATGCCACGGCTACCTTCACTCTTGAATATCAGTAACTGGAGATGCTCATGAAATGGCGCAAACGTGGGTATTTATTGGCGGCAATATTGGCGCTCGCAAGTGCGACGATACAGGCAGCCGATGTCACCATCACGGTGAACGGTAAGGTCGTCGCCAAACCGTGCACAGTTTCCACCACCAATGCCACGGTTGATCTCGGCGATCTTTATTCTTTCAGTCTTATGTCTGCCGGGGCGGCATCGGCCTGGCATGATGTTGCGCTTGAGTTGACTAATTGTCCGGTGGGAACGTCGAGGGTCACTGCCAGCTTCAGCGGGGCAGCCGACAGTACCGGATATTATAAAAACCAGGGGACCGCGCAAAACATCCAGTTAGAGCTACAGGATGACAGTGGCAACACATTGAATAATGGCGCAACCAAAACAGTTCAGGTGGATGATTCCTCACAATCAGCGCACTTCCCGTTACAGGTCAGAGCATTGACAGTAAATGGCGGAGCCACTCAGGGAACCATTCAGGCAGTGATTAGCATCACCTATACCTACAGCTGAACCCGAAGAGATGATTGTAATGAAACGAGTTATTACCCTGTTTGCTGTACTGCTGATGGGCTGGTCGGTAAATGCCTGGTCATTCGCCTGTAAAACCGCCAATGGTACAGCTATCCCTATTGGCGGTGGCAGCGCTAATGTTTATGTAAACCTTGCGCCTGCCGTGAATGTGGGGCAAAACCTGGTCGTGGATCTTTCGACGCAAATCTTTTGCCATAACGATTATCCGGAAACCATTACAGACTATGTCACACTGCAACGAGGCTCGGCTTATGGCGGCGTGTTATCTAATTTTTCCGGGACCGTAAAATATAGTGGCAGTAGCTATCCATTTCCGACCACCAGCGAAACGCCGCGCGTTGTTTATAATTCGAGAACGGATAAGCCGTGGCCGGTGGCGCTTTATTTGACGCCTGTGAGCAGTGCGGGCGGGGTGGCGATTAAAGCTGGCTCATTAATTGCCGTGCTTATTTTGCGACAGACCAACAACTATAACAGCGATGATTTCCAGTTTGTGTGGAATATTTACGCCAATAATGATGTGGTGGTGCCTACTGGCGGCTGTGATGTTTCTGCTCGTGATGTCACCGTTACTCTGCCGGACTACCCTGGTTCAGTGCCAATTCCTCTTACCGTTTATTGTGCGAAAAGCCAAAACCTGGGATATTACCTCTCCGGCACAACCGCAGATGCGGGCAACTCGATTTTCACCAATACCGCCTCGTTTTCACCAGCGCAGGGCGTCGGCGTACAGTTGACGCGCAACGGTACGATTATTCCAGCGAATAACACGGTATCGTTAGGAGCAGTAGGGACTTCGGCGGTAAGTCTGGGATTAACGGCAAATTACGCTCGTACCGGAGGGCAGGTGACTGCAGGGAATGTGCAATCGATTATTGGCGTGACTTTTGTTTATCAATAAAGAAATCACAGGGCATTGCTAATGCAGGTACGCAAATATTACCTGAAGCTAAAAACCTGCACGTTAGCCCTTTGTAGGCCAGATAAGACGCGTCAGCGTCGCATCTGGCATAAACAAAGCGCACTTTGCGGGTCTTTTCCCCTCACCCTAACCCTCACCCCGGAGGGGCGAGGGGACTGTCTGGGCACATTTTTAGACTTTGTCATCAGTCTGAGCCTGCCATTGGCAGGCTCTGGTGTCCTTTTACGCTACCATGCTAATAATCAGCACAATAATAAGCCCAACCACGGAGTTGACCAGCTCCAGTAGACCCCAGGTTTTCAACGTGTCTTTTACTGACAGGTCAAAGTAACCTTTGAACAACCAGAAAGATGCATCGTTAATGTGGGTGAGGGTGTTGGAACCCGCAGCCGTCGCCAGTACCAGCAGCGCCGGATTCACGCCAACCAGCTGACCAGTTGCTGGATCAAGGATTGCAGCACTGATAATCCCGGCGGCGGTCATCGCCGAAACGACACCCTGACCCGTCGCCAGACGAATTAGCACAGTGATCAGCCATGCCATGATGTAGGGCGAGATATTGCCGTGGGACATCAGCATGCCGATGGTGTCGCCAATGCCGGTGTCGATGATGGTCTGCTTCAGCACGCCACCCGCACCGATGATCAGAATCACCATTGCAATGCTCTTCACCGCGCTTTCAAAAGCGTTCATCACCCACTGCATGTCATGACCACGTGCGGTGCCAAAGAGTACGAATGCAACCACCATCGCAATAAACATTGCAATCGGCGAGGAACCGATAAAGTTAACCACTTCCCAGGCAGGGGTATCTTTTACCAGCCAGATATTGGCGATGGTGGTAGAGATCATAATGATCGCCGGGATCAGCGGCACCAGAATCGAAACGCCGAAAGAGGGCAGATTATTCATATCTACCGGTTGATCTGCTTTCAGGAATGATGGCGTTGGGCGCTCAAGATTGCCGAGGAACTTCGGCAGGATCAGACCTGCGCAGATTACACTTGGGATCGTCACCAGTACGCCATAGATATAAACCATCCCCATATCCGCGCCATAAGCATTCACCAGCGCCACCGGACCCGGCTGCGGTGGGAACAGTGAATGTGCGGTAGTGGCAGCTGCTACTGCCGGGATCGCCAGTTTCAGGAACGGAATTTTAGCTTCGGCGGCAATAACAATAACCAGCGGTGCTAACATGATAAAGGCCACTTCATAGAACATCGCCAGACCGAAAATCAGGCCGATGATAATCACCGACAGCTGTACATAACGCAGACCGAGACGTGCCAGCAGCGTATGCGCTATCTGGTGAGCCGCGCCGGAGTCGACCATCAATTTACCGATGACCGCACCGAACACCACGATGATAGCCAGTTCCCCCAGCGTGTTGCCGAAGCCCGCTTTCATGGTGTGCAGCAGCGACATCAAATCCATGCCCGCCAGCATCCCGACGGACAGCGCCGCCACCAACAAGGCCACCATTGAATTGATTTTGAACTTCAAATTCAGTACCAGCATCAGACCAATGCCGAATACCACCCAGAGAATGTTAAGCACATGCATAACGTTTTACCTTACCTGGTTGAACCGTTGTTATTTTGGGCGACATGTTATGTAAATTGGTCAACCATTGTTGCGATGAATGTCACATCCTCTGATCAATAACCATCGATTACCTTTTGCTGCAATTTGCAGCAACAACTAGGAGAGTGAAATTCTTGTGATGTGGTTAACCAATTTCAGAATTCGGGTTGACATGTCTTACCAAAAGGTAGAACTTATACGCCATCTCATCCGATGCAACGCCACGGCTGCGGTCTGGTTGTTCATCCGGATACCTAAACAACTCCAGGGTTCCGCGTCTCTTTGCTGTGGAACCCACTATGTGAAAGAGGAAAAATCATGGAACAGACCTGGCGCTGGTACGGCCCAAACGATCCGGTTTCTTTAGCTGATGTCCGTCAGGCGGGCGCGACTGGCGTGGTTACCGCTTTGCACCATATCCCGAACGGTGAAGTATGGTCCGTAGAAGAGATCCTCAAACGCAAGGCTATCGTTGAAGATGCAGGCCTGGTGTGGTCTGTCGTAGAAAGCGTGCCAATTCACGAAGATATCAAAACCCACACTGGCAACTATGAGCAGTGGATCGCTAACTATCAGCAGACTCTGCGCAACCTGGCGCAGTGCGGTATTCGCACCGTGTGCTACAACTTCATGCCGGTGCTCGACTGGACCCGTACTGACCTCGAATACGTGCTGCCAGACGGCTCCAAAGCTCTGCGCTTCGACCAGATCGAATTCGCTGCATTCGAAATGCATATCCTGAAACGCCCAGGTGCGGAAGCGGATTACACCGAAGAAGAAATTGCTCAGGCAGCTGAACGCTTCGCCACTATGAGCGACGAAGACAAAGCGCGTCTGACCCGTAACATCATTGCCGGTCTGCCGGGCGCGGAAGAAGGGTACACCCTCGACCAGTTCCGTAAGCACCTGGAGCTGTACAAAGATATCGACAAAGCCAAACTGCGCGAAAACTTTGCCGTCTTCCTGAAGGCGATTATTCCGGTTGCCGAAGAAGTTGGCGTGCGTATGGCTGTTCACCCGGACGATCCGCCGCGCCCAATCCTCGGCCTGCCGCGCATTGTTTCTACCATTGAAGATATGCAGTGGATGGTTGATACCGTAAATAGCATGGCGAACGGTTTCACCATGTGCACCGGTTCCTACGGCGTGCGTGCTGACAACGATCTGGTTGATATGATCAAGCAGTTCGGTCCGCGTATTTACTTCACCCATCTGCGCTCCACCATGCGTGAAGATAACCCGAAAACCTTCCACGAAGCGGCGCACCTGAACGGTGACGTTGATATGTACGAAGTGGTGAAAGCGATTGTTGAAGAAGAACACCGTCGTAAAGCGGAAGGCAAAGAAGACCTGATCCCGATGCGTCCGGACCACGGTCATCAGATGCTGGACGACCTGAAGAAGAAAACCAACCCAGGTTACTCCGCAATTGGTCGTCTGAAAGGCCTGGCCGAAGTTCGCGGTGTCGAACTGGCGATCCAGCGCGCTTTCTTTAGCCGTTAATATCCACCGGCATGGCTGCGCGCCGTGCCGGTTCCTTCTTCCTTGCCGTCACTCTCTGAAGACGGATTCTGGAGTTTACGATGACTACTATTGTTGACAGCAATCTGCCGGTTGCCCGCCCGTCATGGGATCATTCTCGTCTGGAATCACGCATTGTGCATCTCGGTTGCGGGGCGTTTCACCGTGCGCACCAGGCGCTGTACACCCATCATCTGCTGGAAAGCACCGACAGCGACTGGGGTATCTGCGAAGTTAACCTGATGCCAGGCAACGACCGCGTGCTGATCGAAAACCTGAAAAAACAGCAACTGCTGTACACCGTGGCGGAAAAAGGCGCGGAAAGCACCGAGCTGAAAATTATCGGTTCGATGAAAGAAGCGCTGCACCCGGAAATCGACGGCTGCGAAGGTATTCTCAACGCGATGGCGCGTCCGCAAACGGCGATTGTCTCTCTGACGGTCACGGAAAAAGGCTACTGCGCTGATGCGGCAAGCGGTCAACTGGATCTCAATAACCCGCTGATCAAGCACGATCTGGAAAACCCGACTGCGCCGAAGTCCGCGATTGGTTACATCGTCGAAGCCTTGCGTCTGCGTCGTGAAAAAGGGCTGAAAGCATTTACGGTGATGTCCTGCGATAACGTGCGTGAAAACGGTCATGTGGCGAAGGTCGCGGTACTGGGGCTGGCTCAGGCGCGTGACCCGCAGCTAGCGGCATGGATTGAAGAGAACGTCACCTTCCCGTGCACCATGGTTGACCGCATCGTTCCGGCGGCGACGCCAGAAACCTTACAGGAAATTGCTGACCAGCTGGGCGTTTACGACCCGTGCGCCATTGCCTGCGAACCGTTCCGTCAGTGGGTGATTGAAGATAATTTCGTTAATGGTCGCCCGGACTGGGATAAAGTGGGCGCACAGTTCGTTGCAGACGTTGTGCCGTTCGAAATGATGAAGCTGCGTATGCTGAACGGTAGCCACTCTTTCCTGGCGTACCTCGGTTACCTCGGCGGCTATGAAACTATTGCCGACACCATGACTAACCCGGATTATCGCAAAGCGGCCTTTGCCCTGATGATGCAGGAACAAGCGCCAACGCTGTCGATGCCGGAAGGTACGGACCTGAACGCCTATGCGACGCTGCTGATCGAGCGTTTCAGCAACCCGTCTCTGCGTCACCGTACCTGGCAGATTGCGATGGACGGCAGCCAGAAGTTACCGCAGCGTCTGCTGGACCCGGTGCGTCTGCACCTGCAAAACGGCGGCAGCTGGCGTCACCTGGCGCTGGGCGTGGCTGGCTGGATGCGTTACACCCAGGGCGTGGATGAGCAGGGTAATGCCATTGACGTGGTCGACCCGATGCTGGCCGAGTTCCAGAAGATTAACGCGCAGTATCAGGGCGCAGACCGCGTGAAAGCGCTGCTAGGCCTGAGCGGTATTTTTGCCGATGATCTGCCGCAGAATGCCGACTTTGTTGGCGCGGTGACGGCGGCATATCAGCAGCTGTGCGAACGCGGTGCGCGCGAGTGTGTGGCTGCGCTGTAACTAACTGATTACCCTACAGACTTACTGGTCAATCAAACTGATATTTGGTTGACCAGTTTTCGTTTTTTTGCCCACCTGTACGTGCCAACTTCCAGTGCTAATGGTATAGTTTGAGATTAACAGGGGCCGTAAAATTGCCCGTTGTAGGCCGGATAAGGCGTTCACGCCGCATCCGGCAAAAATTTGATTAACCGCACCTAACGGACACAACACCATGAAATCTGCCACCTCTGCGCAAAGACCTTACCAGGAAGTCGGGGCGATGATCCGCGATCTGATCATAAAGACGCCGTACAATCCTGGCGAACGGCTGCCGCCGGAGCGTGAAATTGCAGAAATGCTTGATGTCACGCGGACGGTGGTACGTGAAGCGCTGATCATGCTGGAGATCAAAGGGCTGGTGGAAGTGCGCCGGGGTGCCGGTATCTATGTTCTTGATAGCTCAGGCAGCCACAACACAGACAGTTCGGATGCCAACGTCTGTAATGATGCGGGTCCTTTTGAGCTGTTACAGGCGCGTCAGTTACTGGAAAGTAACATCGCGGAATTTGCCGCTTTGCAGGCTACCCGCGAAGATATCGTCAAAATGCGTCAGGCATTGCAACTGGAAGAGCGTGAACTGGCTTCCAGCGCGCCGGGTAGCAGCGAAAGCGGTGATATGCAGTTCCATCTCGCCATTGCCGAAGCAACGCATAACAGCATGCTGGTGGAGTTATTCCGTCAGTCCTGGCAGTGGCGGGAAAACAATCCAATGTGGATCCAGTTGCACAGCCATCTGGATGACAGCCTGTATCGCAAAGAGTGGTTGGGCGATCACAAACAGATCCTCGCCGCGTTAATCAAAAAAGATGCCCGAGCGGCGAAGCTGGCAATGTGGCAGCATCTGGAAAACGTTAAGCAACGTCTGCTGGAATTCTCGAACGTTGACGATATTTATTTTGACGGCTATCTGTTTGATTCATGGCCGCTGGATAAAGTCGACGTCTGACTTATTATAATAAGCGCAAGGGTAAACGTTCCTTGCGCTTTCTTAAATTAAGAAGTCGCAATGAGTATTGCTTTGTAAATTGCAGGGTATTGTTTAAATATCTGTATAACCTGAATATTAGTACTCATTCTTCTCAGTTGCTATTTACCAATATAATTCCATTCACCATTTTTTAATTCAAACAGTTCTGGAAGAGATGACGGTTGCAGAGTCATGCGTTTGAGTGGCGCATCTTCATCACCGGGGATAACTTTATATCCCATTTTTGCATGGATCTCCGCGGTACCAGGATAGGCTTCTATACCAATGATTGGGTCATTTCCCATCTCAATATTAGCATTAAGTAATGCGGCAAGGGCGAATCCGGAAGAATTTGCTACCCCTGAGACAGTTATTATCTGATCAATATAGATATCAATTCTTGGCTGCTCATTGGTCCATCTTTTTGCCTGAGAAACTGGAAGGGTTGAAATATATCCTATCGTGGTTCCGGCGTAACCTGGAACATTGCAACCAGGGCCTAATGTTATTTCATGAACTGTATAGTCCTCAACAGGATCGAAAGGGCTCTTCATAAATAAATTTAGCCGTAAACCTTCTGCTAATTCTGTAGCAGCATGCGCCTTTTTACATATGCCACCATATATTTCGTCTAAAGCTGAGGTGATTTTCAAGTTTCGATAGAGCATACGTCCTGTTGTTGTAATACCATCGGATTCTCTGCATGCTTCTGTCACATAATTAAATGGCCAGGACTCTTTACTAATATCAAGTTTTCTAATTTCGACAACGCTTTTTCCATCGTAATTATGGTTATTGCCACGAGCAAGAGGCGGAAGATAGATATTTTCCGTATCCAGGCGTGCACGTTCATATTTACGTGTTAACTCACTGTCGACTTTTGGATGATGAAGGAAGTGATTATCTGTAATAATTTGGCTCTGAAGGGTATTGCTTAATGGCACAGACATAATAGTTACCTTTTATGAGTATTTCACTGATGTTTAGAAAAATAGATAAATTTTTCTGTAGTAAAATGAGAAGTAAACAAATGACATGCATGTTTCTGTTGTAGTGATATCAACTCTACACGGTGATATTAAAGGGTAGGAAACACTCTAAAGTATCAAAAAACGCTCATTTGAAATTATTTTCATGCAATTTAAAAGCATATCTTATTACTAATTGGAATTTGATGTTGCTATATTGATGTCTATATTAATAATGCCTGTGAATGGTATTTTTGATGTATTTGATATGTTATCAATTTATATTATTTACAAACTAATTGTTTCAAATAATACATGGCTGATTATGCGGAAATAAATAATTTCACACCGGAATTAAGTAGCGGTGGTGACAAGTATTTTCATCTACGTAACTATTCGGAATATTCAGAATATACTAGCGGTTTTTTTTTGAGTTTGATGATTTTTATCAAATCATGACTTTTTTCCTGAAAAGTCAGTAGATATTCATAGGCAAGTAAGGTTTTATACTTTGCTGACAGGATTCAGGCCTGTCTCAGACTGACATGGATGTAATGAACAAAAGGGAATGGCTATGGAAAATGAGCATCAATACAGTGGTGCCCGGTGTTCAGGGCAAGCCGCATATGTTGCTAAACGTCAGGAGTGCGCAAAATGATGCGCCAATCACGTCAGGCTGTTTTACCTGAAATTTCAGGCAATAAAACGTCATCGCTGCGTAAATCAATATGTAGCGATCTCCTCACTCTTTTTAATTCTCCTCATTCGGCATTACCGTCATTACTTGTTTCAGGCATGCCCGAGTGGCAAGTGCATAACCAGAACGACAAACATCTCCAGAGCTGGTATTGCCGTCAGCTGCGTTCTGCACTGTTATTTCATGAGCCACGGATTGCGGCGTTGCAGGTCAATCTGAAAGAAGCGTACAGCCACACGCTGGCGATCAGCCTTGAGATAATGCTGTACCACGACGATGAACCGCTAACGTTTGATCTGGTCTGGGATAATGGCGGTTGGCGTAGTGCGACGCTCGAGAATGTCAGCTAAGTACAATCTCCAGCTCGCGCAGTTCACGCCAGAAGCGTTCGGCAACTGGATTCATGCGGGTATTCATTCGGTATGCATAGGCCTGAATCGGGATCACCAGTTCGTCCCGATTCAGTACAACGAGCTGCCCGCTGCGAATTTCTTGTTGGATGGCGTACTCCGGCAGCCAGGCAATCCCACAGCCGTCGAGGGCAACCTGCTTTAAAAGCTCGCTCATCGAAGAGACAAAAAAGGTGCTGAAACTTAACTCACTGTGGCGCGTCAGGGTGCGATTAATCAATCGCCCCATGTAGGAGTTGCGGCTGTAATTCAGTAACGGAAAGTGTGGCTGCGCGAGGTTAAAAAGTGCTTCTCCGTGTTCGTCACTGGCGCAGACAGGGAACAATTGAGATTCAAATAAGCGAATGTGGTCAAACGGCGCTTCCAGCAAATCTTCGTCGTGAAAGGAAAAAATACAGTCACTTTGCCCTTCACGCAGTTTATCGACCGCTTCATCGACATCAATAGCTTCAATTGCCCAGGTAAAGAGCGGCGGCATCTGGCTGATAATGGACGGTAACAGCCCGAGGGAAAGAGAGTGTGCAGCGGCTATTTTAATTTTGCGTTGCGCGTAATCGCTGCCACCACGGAGTTCTGCAAGGTTGCTCTCTAACTGTTGCAACAGATGGCGGATCTGCGAATGGAATATTTTACCTTGTTCCGAGAGTTGCAGCGGCGTCACCTGGCGGTTAAACAATTCAACGCCAATCGCCTGTTCCAGCGCACGGATGCGGCGGCTGAATGCCGGTTGCGAGACGTTGCGACTGACTGCTGCCTGGGAAAAATTGCGGCATTTTTCCAGGGTCAGAAAATCATAAAGCCATTTAGTTTCAATATTATGCAAAACCGCACCACAGTCATCCATTACGTTTTACTCTGTCAGCCGCCCTTGCGGGCATTCTACGTCCATTCGGGCGGCTGACAACCGTTTATGCCGTTTCAAACGTTCCTTTCACGCAGGCTTTGCCGTCTTTGACCATCAGCTTGCCGCGAGCGTATACCTGCTCAATGCGTAATTCTGGCGTCATGACCAGTAAGTCTGCGTCATTGCCTGGCAGAATTTCGCCTTTCCCGCTCAGGTTAAGGAAACCGGCTACGCTACTGGTGAGCGGGCGCAGGGCATCGCTGATACTGAAATCATAATCTTTGACCAGCACCTGCACGGTTTCCAGCAACGTTTCAAAACCGGCAACACCGATATGGGTTAAATTCCCTTCGTCATCGAAGAACGGCTGGCTACCGTTGCCGTCGGAGCTGAGGGTGACGCGTGCCAGCGGAATACCCGCCTGAACGGCGCGGGCAATACCTTCGGCAGGGGCGACTGGTTCGTCAATGCTGCTGGTGATATCGATGGTGCCGCCTTTGCGCGCGAACTCCAGCGCCTGCTCAAACAACGGAACGTTGCGGTTAACGTGGGTCGGCAGCAACTTGCTAATCGGCACATCGCAGTTTTCCAGCAGGTCATAGACAGGCTGTAACGCCTTTTTGCTGTCGCCCATGTGGAACACGGTGACGCCAGGTTTACCGCCGAGCAAACCGCCAACGCGGGATTCCGCCGCCATATTAGCCAGGTGATAAACGTCCGGTGCGGCAGAACGGTGATCAGAGATGGCGCATTTCACGCCAATCACGCGATCGATAATCGCCACGTCTTTTTCCACGGAACCCGTAATAGTGCGGGAAGGGACATGATAAGCGCCGGTCAGCATCCAGGCGCTGATGCCTTCTTCATTGAGCGCACGGGTCTTGGCGAGCAGGGATTCCGGGTGGCGAGAGATAGAGTCGGTGCCCAGCAGACCAACCACTGACGTGACGCCTGCTTCCGTCAGACGACTTAACGCCACTTCCGGCGTGCGCGTCGTGGGACCTGCTTCGCCGCCACCGCCAATCAAATGGACGTGTTGATCAATAAAACCTGGGCAGAGGATCTGCCCGCTGAGATCGACAACCGTGCAGTCCGGTACAATGTCAGAAGGGATATTACTGGCAACGGCGATAATTTTGCCGTTAGCGACGAGGACATCGCAAATTCCCCGATCTTCCGGCGCATACAAATGCGCTCCCTGCAGCAGGGTAAAACCGGCTGCGGTATAATCAATCATGGTAACTCCTTGTTAAACAATAAGCTGCATAACCCAGATCGACAGCAATGCGTTAATCACGCAGACCGTAATGATATGCGGGTAATATTTGGCATTCACTTCGGCTGTCCCCAGGCAGCGACCGACATTTTGCACCGGGTTGCCCATTAAATACATCGCGGGCAGTAAAACGGTGACATCGTGACCGGTTAATGCGCCAGCGGTTGCCAGACTGGCGGCAACACCGACTGCGCCACCCATACTCATTAATGCGGCTAAAAGGACGGTTGCCGCTTCACCGGGTAATCCCCACAGCGCCATTACGGGTTCACAGATATGCCCCACCCAGTCGAGCAGGCCGGTAATTTTCAGCGCCTGAATGATGACAAACGCCATCACCACGTTTGGCAGCAGGTTGGTCGTGGCGATAGTAAAGCCACGGCGCGCACCATCGATAAACATATCCATGACGTTTTTGCGGACCTGAGTTGTCATGCTTGCGCTCCTTGCGTTGGGTTGCGACGTTCTTCGAAGTTAAGCCAGACGCGCAAAATGTTGGCTCCGACAAATTTAAACACCAGGATGACTGCTAAAGGTACGATTACGGACGTGCCCAGAAAGGCAAACACCGCGACGCCGGAAGAGAAGTAGTTGGTGATAATGGCGCTACCGCTGGTTTGATATGCGGCGAAAATCACTTTATCGCGTTCGGTAATTTCACCTTCCTGCGCCAGCTCTTTGGTCATACCTGCGGCGGCATCGGTGTTTTGCAGGTTAGCGATCAGCGCCAGCGAGCAGATCCCTGGAATGCCCAACAACGGTTTTAGCACTGGCGTCATTAACTGCTGCGCGGCGCGTAATCCGCCAAGACCATCGGTAATTGAAATAATCCCCAGAGAGAGAATGACTGACGGTGCCAGCTCCAGCGCAAAGAGAAAGCCATCTTTAGCCCCCGCGCCACCCGCGCCGCGAAACGAGGTGGTGGCTCCGTTCGCACCAGGCAGTTGCCCAAACGATCCGTTCAGAACGGAAAAATCAAAAACGCGCCACCAACTGTCTGTCCCGGAAAAAACACCGGAAAAAAAGATTATGGTGAGAAAAAAAGCCAGATACCCTTTAATGCCCACTTTTTCTGTCGCCAGCTCCCCGGCTACAGCATCCCCTTGTTGTGTCATAACAATCCCCATTGTTTTTTTGTGTTTGTGTGTTGCTTGAGCCAGGAAAATTCCTGGAGCTGAAAAACCTTATCAGCCATGTGGGTATGGGGAAAATGCAAGTATGTTTCTGACTATGCGTTTTTTGCATAGCGGTAAAATTACGCTGTGTGGAAAAGGTTCTACGCAGGATTGAGTTGCAGAAAATTCATAAACCCAGTGACAATGACATAGTAAATAAAAAACAGATAATCCAGGGACGAAAACGCGATGGCAAAGTACAACGAAAAAGAGCTGGCGGATACGAGCAAGTTTTTAAGTTTTGTCCTCCGACACAAACCGGAGGCGATTGGTATCGTACTGGACCGTGAAGGATGGGCGGATATCGATAAGCTCATACTTTGTGCCCAAAAAGCGGGCAAGCGGTTAACCCGTGCATTGCTGGATACTGTGGTTGCCACCAGCGATAAAAAGCGTTTTAGTTATTCCAGTGATGGTAGGTGCATCCGCGCGGTTCAGGGGCATTCGACTTCGCAGGTCGCTATTTCCTTTGCCGAAAAAACACCGCCACAGTTTCTCTACCACGGTACGGCAAGCCGTTTCCTTGACGAGATAAAAAAACAGGGGCTGATTGCAGGTGAGCGTCACTACGTACATCTCTCTGCTGATGAAGCAACGGCACGCAAAGTGGGAGCAAGACACGGATCGCCGGTTATTTTAACCGTCAAAGCACAGGAAATGGCGAAACGAGGCCTCCCTTTCTGGCAAGCGGAAAACGGGGTCTGGCTGACATCAACGGTTGCGGTTGAGTTTCTTGAGTGGTAAGGGAAACTTCCCTCATGAAGTGACCACTTGTAGCTTAAATAATTGCACTGTGCTGATAAGCGCAGCAATAAACAACGCCGCCGCGCCGCAGAGAGTGGCGCTGGCAAGCGCCGATGTTCCATTGCCGAGCATACTGGTCAGCGCCGGGCCGAGGATTTGTCCAATGCCGTAAATGAGCGTCACAAAGCCTAAAAGATTGAGATTTCCCGGAACGCTCAGTTGGCGGGCGATAGTCATCACCAGAGATGTCGTGCCCATAAAGGTACCGCCAAAACCGATACTACTAATGATAAGCAAGAGAGGAGAGTCGCTGGCGAGAGTAAGCAGCACACTGATAGCCTGCACCAGCAAATTCGCCGTCAGGCAAGGCAAAGCCCCCCAACGTTTTGCTGCCCATAGCCAGCCAAAGCAGCCTGGCACAATTGATAAGCCGACTAACGTCCAGAGATGGGCGGTTAACAATGGTGAGCCTGCATCTTTCGCCATGAGCGGCAGGTAAGTCGCGACGATGATATAACCAAATCCCGCCAGGCCGTACAGAATAGCCAGTAACCACCAGCTCATTATCTGTTGCTCCGTTTTTGCCAATGGCATTGGTGCGATGGCGTGTTTTTTCGAGGGCATTAAAAGCGTAAGTGCAATCAGCATCATGCCAGAAAGCGCCCCGGCGCCTTGCCATAACGTTTGCGAGGAGAAGGCAAAATGCAGGCCTGCCAGAACATATTCGTTGCCCAGTGCAATGCCAATGCCAACGCCAGAAAACAAAGCTGCCAGCACAAAAGGATGGCGCGTGTGCTGCATAATCAGCGTCGAACCAAAAATCAGCATACCGGCGCTGGCGACACCCGCCAGGAAGCGAATCAATAACACCAGAATAAATGGCGGCAACCATGCCATTGCGAGGATCAACAACCCGCTCGCCAGGGCAGAAACCAACAGAAATGGGCGCAGGCGCGACGGCTGGTGAAATGCGCCAAACGAAAATAGCAGACTGCCAGCCAGATACCCCGCATAGTTGCCGCTGGCAATCCACGAGAGCTGGCTAAATGAAAACGCCCCTTCCGCCATCATGACGGGCAACATAGGCGTATAAAGGAAGCGACCTAATCCCATACCTAAGGTCAGAACCAGCATCCCGAAAAGCGCGGTGCTGAAAGAAAAGCGTTCTACGGGATGCGAGGACGAAGGCATGTTTAACCTTGTATGTCATTTTTGTTGTTAACAAGTTAATAACAAAAAGGTGAAATATGCCAGCCTGTTAATGCGATGATTTAGGGGTAAAGCGATAAAAACGATTTGGTTCGCTAACGATATAAATATTACCAGAGGCATCCATCGCAATCCCTTCGGCCTGTTTGATGTTATGCGACAAACCTCGACTGCCTTTGGTTAGTGATATTTCACCGATAACCTCGCCAACCAGGGTTACTTCCTGGAGTGCGCGAGATTCATGAGACAGCACCAGAAGCGTATTTTTTTGCTGGTTAAATTCTGCGCCGGACACATCATCTAAAGTAAATTGCCGTTGTAGTGCCTCGTCTTTGCTGATGTGTAATTCATTGCTACTTAACAGCCCGTTAACTTTGTAGACCTCAATCGGATTTTTCTCTTTAAAAAACCAGAAAGTGTGATCCTGGCGAGAATAAGCCAACCCTTCAAAACCGCAATTGGTTGGGGAGTCTTGCAGCGGGATTTTTATTTTTTTGAGGATTTTTACTTCCGAGTTTGGGGTCAGTGAAATCACATAAATGGCGTAATCGCGCTCATCGCTAATGACAAACTGATTATCGCCAATGTATTCGATCGTCTCGAGATCCTTAACAAAATCCAGAGGAATTGTGCGGATAAAATCACCATTGGTGGTCATTTCAACAATGGCGGCAGGTTTGTTGATAGTGCTAAAAAGAGTATTGCTTTGTGCCGACCAGGTCAGCGAAGAGATATTATTCGTTATGCCTGCAATTTCTTTGCCGTCAATGGTGGCGTGGTAATTCTGAAATGATGCTGCATGATTGCTTTTACGGGCGCAAGATTGCACGAAGAAAGTACACACTGCCACAATGGCAAAAAGAATCACAATAACGGAGATGCGTTTACTTAACGAAATACTTTTTGTCACGGTAATCCCTTTAAGGCAAATCAATAAGATATCGAGAAGTATACGTAGCGACCTTAATGAATCCTTAACGCGGAGAAACCCGGTAATGTGCAATGCAGCGCCAGACACCATCCTGCTGACAATAAATTGACTCAGTCAGCCCAGGGATCACCCATTGTATTTCCTCGCCGGGGGGACAGGTCAGCCAAATGCATAACCCGCAGCCGCCGCGTAAATCACGGGGAATATCGCTGACGCGAAAAGTCATGCCCGCTGCCTGCAACGCTTTGCGGGTTTGTATGACGCCGACTGTGGAGTGAAATAAAAATAAAAACTCTTTCATCGGCGTGTCCTCACTCGTTGACCAATTACCGCCGCGCCAATTGCGCCAGCAAATTGCGCATCAGGATGGGTATTTACCGGCATTCCCAGATGAGATTCCAGCATCCGGGCAAACGTCTGGCAATGACTAACGCCACCAGTAAACAGAATCGGCGCTTCACAGGAGAGACGAGCAATGAAATTGGCACTCCTCCGCGCCATCGCGTTAATCACTCCGGCGAGAATCGCTTCTGGCGCGACGCCCGCTGAGCGCAGGCTGATCACTTCTGATTCGGCAAACACTGTGCACATACTCGTGATGGCGTGCGGCGTGACATTTTCGGTAATGCTGTCGAGTTGCTCGACGCTGGTGCCAAGCGTGCGCGAGATCACCTCCAGGAAACGCCCGGTGCCCGCCGCGCATTTGTCATTCATCAGGAAATCGCACAGGTTACCGTCATCATCAAGCTGAATCACTTTGCTGTCCTGACCACCGATGTCGATTACCGCGCGCGTTGCTGGCGCAAGAAACCGTGCGCCCAGCCCATGACAGGAGATTTCCGTCACTTGTTTATCGGCAAAATCCACCAGTTGCCGTCCATAGCCGGTGAGCGTCAGAAACGGCGTTGTCTCTAACCCTTCGCGCAGAGTTTCCCAGGCTTCAGTAATTGCTGTTGCCGGACGAAAGGGTGTTGGAACGAGGAAACGGCGCGTAATCACGCCGTCTGCCAGTAAGATCCCTTTGGTGGCGGTAGAACCAGAATCAATGCCAATCGAATATGTCACTGCCACTCCTTACAGCATCTCAATAAAGGCCGCGACACGGGTACTGAGCTGCCCGACATCTGAGGTGGAATAGTCTGTTTCAATAGCGATATAAGGAATGTTGTGCTGCTGACGCACATGACGTTTAATCGCCAGCGATTCCACCGCGTAGGTATGGCACGCCTGCAAAATCACATCAACTACGCCATCGACCTGATATTCTTCCACCATCTGGCTGAGCATTTGCAGGCGCTGATCGTTCGGCGAAACACAGGAGCAGCCAATCGCCAGATATTTATCCACCAGCGCGTCGTAGACATCGCCCGTTTCCGCCACGCATTGCTCGGTCGCTTTCGCCCCAGTGCAGTTTTCATAACCGACAACCCAGCCGCCATTCTCTTCAATTGCCCGCACCACTTTTTCTGCTGCGCCGCCAATCGGGCAGCCGGTGATTAAAATGCGTGGACGCGGGTCCAGTCGCTGGCCTTCTTCCCACTGCTGACGAACGCGGGCGGTCATTGCATCCAGTTCATTGATCAACGCCTCTTTATCGAACCGGAAGGTTGCGCCGTAGACCACTTTCAGAATGTCGCTGCCGCTAAGCGCCGGAGGATTTAACTGCCCAAGATGATAAAAATTGGCCAGTGCGCGACGTTCGCGGTTTTTCAGCGCAATGGCATCGCGCAGAGCATCTTCGCTAATCTCGTGCCCAAAACGTTCTTCTACCGTTTTTTGCAAGCGCAGCATCTCGGCTTTCCATAACGCACGCGAGGCATCGTCCTTAACGCTGTTCGGCAACTGCATCACATGAACGGGCTTAAACTCCGCCATGTATTCATACATTTTCTTTTTGCCGTCGCAGGTGGTTTCACCGACCACCAGATCCGAAAAGTAGAAGTAGGGGCATTTATCGGTTTTGCCGAAGCCGTAGCTGCTTTTAATCAGCGGGCAGAGGTTGCGCGGCAGATCTTTCTCCGCTTCTTCAATGGTTTCATCAGAGGTAGAACAGAGCGAAACCACAACCGCACCGGCTGCCATCGGGATCTCTTGCGGCATAAAGGTGCAGTAAGTGCCAACCAGCGGAATGCCGCGCTCCTTGAGATCCATGACGGTGAGAAAGCCTTTCTGGCGAGCTTCAGAGAACTGATCGAAAATGGCGGGTAGATCGGTGACAAGTGACATGATTTTCCTTCCCCGTACCACGGGAGATAATGAAAAGAGGCCACATTATTACCATTCTTTTAGTGTGGTTTATTTGATCTCTCTCGCGGTTAGCCACTTAGTTTTTCATGGATTTCTAAAAATTGCCGAGGGGGAACAAGGCCGGGAGCTGCGACAACAAATATAAAATTAGCCCAATACAACCGCCAACCAGCGTACCGTTGACACGGATAAACTGCAGATCTTTGCCGATATTTAACTCGATTTGCCGCGACATATCCCGAGCATCCCAGCTTTTTACTGTATCGCTGATGTGGCGCGTCAGGAATGCGGAAAACTCAGGCGCGACGCGGTGCGCGGCTTGTTCCAGGTGACCATTTAACGATGCCCGCAAGGCATCATCGGCAATTAACGTTTCGCCAAACCATTGACCCGCCCGCGCGATACGTTCTTTCACACGAGAATCTTCACTGTTGATATCCGCTTTCAGCCATTCCCGTAAATCCCCCCACAATTCACTGAGATAGCGGTTAAAAGCTTCATCTTCTTTCAGATAACTTTTTACGGCATCGGCTCGCGCTGCCATTTCCGGATCGTTTTTCAACTTGTCGATCAGGGCAAAGGTGGCGCGATCAAATGCATGGCGGATCTGATGCGCACGATCGCGGCTGATATCATCAAGCAAAGAATTCACCGCGTCAGAAACCAACTCCGCGCTATGTTCGCCCAGCCATTCAGTAGGCAAAATTTTGGCTTTCAGCGGATGCTCGCTCTCCAGCCAGCGAACAATTTGCTGGGCAATAAACTTGCGCGATTTATCGCGCTGGAGAAGGGCGATCAACTGTGCGATCAGCGTATCCAGCAGCACCTGATGACGATTGTTTTTGGTCATACTCTCCAGCATCAACGCACTGGTGCCGGAAAGATCGACCTTATCAATCGCCCGATGGACCGCGCGCTTAAGCAGGCGCTGAATACGCGCATCATCGGTCAGTTCAAGAAAACCGCTCATGATCTGCAACAGATGCTGACCAACGCGGCGGGCGTTCTCCGGCTGACTAAACCAGTTGCCAATCAACAACGCCGGTTCGTGACGTCGAATCAATGCCACCAGCGACTGGGTATCGAGAAATTTTTCCTGCACGAACTGGCCGAGATTTTCGCCAATCCGGTCTTTATTACGCGGGATAATCGCCGTATGACGAGAAATGATCGGAATCGGCACGCGGCGAAACAGCGCCACCACCGCAAACCAGTCCGCCAGCGCGCCGACCATCGCCGCTTCAGCAATCGCCTTCACGCCGCTCACCCAAAAATTGGGCGGCAAAAACAGCGTAACGACAAAGGTAGCAGCGGCGATAAGCAGTAAAGAGAGCGCCAACATTTTGGCGCGTCTGAGTTCAATGAGTTTATTCATAACGTTAAGAATAGAGCCTGACGGCAGGATCGCGCAAAAATCACCGCTCCTCCGCCAGCTCGGCAGCCTGATGTTGGCGCACGCGATTAAGCAATCCTGCCAGGGTGAAAACGACGATAACGCCCGCCACGACGGCTAACAGATGAAACGGCAAGCGACCGCCGTTAAACCACAGCCAGCGGCCGATTTCGACCGAGACAGACATCACCATCAGGATCACCATATTCAGCGATGCGGAGACGGTCCCTTTCGGTAAGTTATTGGAAAAAAGCGTAAAGCGGAATAAGGTCGGGAAGATCAAACCAATCCCGAAAGCATACAAACTGGTGCCCAGCACCGACCACAGCCAGACGTGCGGTGACAGCAGATTGCCGATAATCAACAGCGCGAGGCCGACCAGTTGAATGGGTACGGCACGCCAGATGAAGCGCGGTTCGGTTGGATCTTTAACGAAACGCGCCACGATGGCATTCGCGACAATCACCGCGCCGAACACCGGAACCTGTGTCCAGGCGAACTGCGAAGTTGTTAAGCCGCCCGCGTCGATCAGGATCACCGGCGAGACAGCCACCCAACTCATCATTGGGATATAGCTTAAAGAGATGGTTGCTGCGCCAAAGAGGAACAGCCGATTGCAAAAGACATTACGAAAATCGCGCAAGACGCTTTTGGCGCTAAATGGAACCGCGCCGCGCTTCACCGTCTCTGGCATCGCCAGCAGTAAGCCAACAAATGAGATAAACCCCATAACCGCAATGATGGCAAAAAGGACTTTCCAGTGCACAAAGTGCATCAGAGCTGCGCCGGAAAGCGGGCCAATAATCGGCGCAATCAGTACGATGGAGGTGATAATCGCCATCAACCTGATCCCTTTTGTCTGGCCGAACGCCTCCTGCACCGTGACATAACCAACGGTGGCAATAAAACAGATACTGGTGCCCTGAATTGCACGCGCGATATGAAACTGTGTCATAGACGTTGTGAACATTGTCGCAGCGCAGGCAAGGGTAAATATTAGCGCCCCGGTAATCAGCACCGGCCTGCGGCCAATCCTGTCGGAAAGCGGCCCCAGCAGCCACTGTAACGCCATACCGCCCGCGAGATAGAGACTGACGGCTGCCGGGGCCAGACTGACATCGGCATTAAAATCACGGACCACATTAATGATCCCCGGCTGAATCAGGTCCGTCGACAGGTACGCGGCAAAATCATACAAAATCAACGCCATCGGGAAAAACAGCGTGGCGGCATGGCGGGCAAAAAAACGTGGCATAACAAACAACTCCTTGTCCGGAGAACCCCAACGGGGAAAACGAAATTCAATACCGTCGGTAATGACGAAAGGCAGGCGAGAAGGACAAATGTACTGAATTTCATGTAATCAACCACACTGCCTGTGAACACACAGACAGAGAAATACCTTCTGACTCCAGGTCAGAATGTATAACGATTACAAATAGTCATCAGCACATTACACCTCTTTAATTGATGGGTTGCATAGAAAATATACACCTTAAGTGTAATTAAAATTTGCGGTTAATCAAAAGAGCGCGGTGGAAAGGGGAATATCTGCCGGGTACAGGAAATGTAAAACGCGAGCCTGTTTCCGGAAAAATGTATCGTTTGCAGAGGAACACAAATAGCCTGGAAAGCGCCTCGGGGAACGAGAAATTGCCGGGTGAGAATGGTTTTGTTAGTCGCTACAGTCGGGCCATCTTATCTACAGGTGACGGATCGCCATGACAAACTTCACAACCAGCACGCCGCATGACGCATTATTTAAATCCTTTCTCACGCACCCTGACACCGCGCGGGATTTTATGGAGATCCACTTACCCAAAGATTTACGTGAACTGTGCGATCTCGACAGCTTAAAACTGGAATCCGCCAGCTTCGTCGATGAAAAATTGCGGGCGCTACACTCCGATATTCTGTGGTCGGTAAAGACCCGTGAAGGTGATGGTTATATTTACGTAGTGATTGAACATCAGAGCCGCGAGGATATCCATATGGCCTTTCGCCTGATGCGATATTCCATGGCGGTGATGCAGCGCCATATCGAGCATGATAAACGCCGGCCGCTACCGCTGGTCATCCCGATGCTGTTTTATCACGGTAGCCGTAGTCCTTATCCCTGGTCCCTGTGCTGGCTGGACGAATTTGCTGACCCGACCACCGCACGGAAGCTTTATACCGCAGCGTTCCCGCTGGTGGATGTCACTGTCGTGCCAGACGACGAGATTGTGCAGCACCGCAGAGTCGCCCTGTTGGAGTTGATCCAAAAGCATATTCGCCAGCGCGATCTGATGGGGCTTATCGATCAACTGGTAATATTACTGGTTACAGAGTGTGCTAATGACAGCCAGATAACTGCGCTGTTAAATTACATTTTACTGACTGGCGATGAAGCGCGTTTTAAGAAGTTTATCAGCGAACTTACCCGTCGAATGCCACAACACAGGGAGCGAATAATGACGATTGCAGAGCGAATTTATAATGATGGATGGCTGTTGGGGATGGAAAAGGGGAAAGAAGAAGGGGAACAACGCCTCCTTAGATTGTTGTTGCAGAATGGGGCAGATCCTGAATGGATACAAAAGATTACCGGACTTTCGACAGAGCAAATGCAGGCATTAGAGCAGCCCTTGCCTGAAAGCAAGCGCGATCCATGGATCGAATACTAATCAGAGACGGATGACAAACGCAAAGCTGCCTGATGCGCTACGCTTATCAGACCTACATTTCCTCTGCAATCTATTGAATTTGCGCGGTTTGTAGGCCGGATAAGGCGTTCACGCCGCATCCGGTATGAACGAAGCACACTTTGCCTAAGCCATGCTGGAACGTGGCGATGACCCTGCAAAGATACAACGAGTTACAGGCGATTCGTGAGAGGAAATCAGGTGCTTCGCCACTAATTCGAATTTATTCCATTGCCCGATACACGGCCTCGCCAATTTGCTTTAGTGCTTCGCGATAGGTTTCGCTGAGCGGCAAAGCGCAGTTGATGCGTAGACAATTACGGTATTTGCCGGAAGCCGAGAAAATCGAGCCTGCTGCCACCTGGATATTCATGCGGCACAGCTGCCGCGCAACGCAGACCATATCGACCTGTTCAGGCAATTCTATCCACAGTAAAAATCCGCCTTTCGGGCGCGTAATACAGATTTCGCAGGGAAAATATTCCCGTATCCAGCAGGTATAAAGCGCCAAATTGCGCTGATAGCTCTGCCGCATCCGCCGGATATGGCGATGATAGTGACCTTCCAGCACAAACGTTGCCGCCGCCATTTGCGTGGACGGCACATTAAAGCTGCTGATGGCGTATTTCATATGCATCAGTTTATCGTGATAACGCCCCGGTGCGACCCAACCCACGCGCAGGCCTGGAGCAATACTTTTACTGAACGAGCTGCACAACAACACTCGCCCGTCGATATCCCATGAATGGATGGTCCGCGGGCGCGGATACTCCGTTGCCAGTTCGCCGTAGACATCATCTTCAAAAATCACAATATCATGACGCTGAGCGAGAGAGAGAACGGCCCGTTTGCGTGCGTCCGGCATAATAAATCCCAGCGGATTATTACAGTTTGGCACCAGAATGATGCCTTTAATCGGCCACTGTTCCAGCGCCAGTTCCAGTGCTTCAACGCTGATGCCAGTTTCTGGATCGGTTGGGATTTCAATCACTTTCACGCCCATGCCTCGCAGCATCTGCATCGAACCGTAATAACAGGGAGATTCGACCGCGACAATATCGCCCGGTTTACACACCGCCATTAACGCCAGCGACATCGAGTTATGGCAGCCGCTGGTGATGATGATGTCATCGGCGGTGACCACCGAGCCGCTGTCGAGCATCAGGCGGGCAATCTGCTCCCGCAACACTCGCTGACCGGCTAACAAGTCATAACCGAGAACGGTTTGCAGATTATGCTGCACCACCCGGCTTAGCTCACGCCACAGCGGTTTCAGGCTGGGCGTTTCGACATCCGGCGTGCTTTTGCTTAACGGAACAATGGAATTGTCGCTATGCGCCTCCAGCATATCCAGCACCTGATCCCACTGGGTAATTTCCACCGGGCGCTGCACCGGACGCGTCATCGGCGGTACAGGCGGCTGGGCTTTACGTTGTGCGACAAAATAACCCGAACGCGGCTGCGGAGTGATGAGCCTCATCGTTTCCAGCGTCTGATACGCCTGTTGCACGGTGCTGATGCTGACGCCGTGCTCCTGACTTAAGCTGCGCACCGACGGCAATTTCTCCCCGTGACGATACAGCCCTTGCTCAATCCGCTCGGCAAGTAGAGTCGCCAGATGTTGATAACGCGTCATGCTGTATTCCTTATTTGGCCCATACAGAAAGAAAAACCGGTACAGATGAGGCTAAAAAACCGGATGCAGATGCTGTTTTAACCTGTCTGTATGTTAAATAAAACTAATATTTGCATCTGTATTGTGAACTGCCAGAAGACGGATGATGAAGCCTCTGAAAGATGAGGAGGCAGCAGATGGAATTTCACGAAAACAAAGCCAAAACGCCGTTTATCAGACTTGTGCAACTCTGGCAGGCGGTGAGGCGTTGGCGGCGGCAAATGCAGGCCCGACGGGTGTTACAGCAGATGAGTGATGAACGGTTGAGGGATATCGGGTTACGCAGGGAGGATGTGGAGTGAGGGGGCAATTCATCGCGGATAAACAGGATTTCTCTATAACCTCCACAAGGAAGTGGTTATTATTGCGAAATCATCGCTTCACGGAAAGACGTCAGAATGAAAGCTACAGAAGCCCGCCTACTCGATTTTTTAAAACGTTCGCAGCAGTTTGTTATTCCCATTTATCAACGGACTTATTCATGGACAGAACAACAATGTCGGCAACTTTGGGACGACATCATTCGTGCAGGAAAGCGTGACGATATATCAGCGCATTTTATCGGTTCGGTTGTTTATATAGAGCAGGGATTGTATCAGGTTTCTGGTATTTCTCCGTTGCTGGTCATTGATGGTCAGCAGCGGCTGACGACCGCAATGTTGCTGATTGAGGCTTTATCGCGCCATCTTGGCGAAGACGAAGTTTTTGATGGCTTTTCGGCAATGAAATTGCGTAATTATTATTTGCTCAATCCTTATGAGTCCGGCGAGAAAGGTTTTAAATTACTGCTGACCGAGACTGATAAAGACAGTTTACTGGCGTTAATAAAACAAAGACCAATGCCAGAAAACTATTCCCATCGAATAATGGAAAACTTTACTTTCTTTGATGAACAAATTGCCAAACTCGGTGATGACTTGATCCCCTTATGTCGTGGGTTAGCAAAGTTATTAATTGTCGATGTGGCGCTTAATCGTGGTCAGGATAATCCGCAACTGATTTTTGAAAGTATGAACTCCACCGGTAAGGCGTTAAGTCAGGCCGATCTGGTGCGCAATTTTATTCTGATGGGCCTCGAACCAGAGCATCAAACCCGGTTGTATGAAGATCACTGGCGTCCAATGGAAGTCGCTTTTGGTCAGCAAGGTTACAGCGAATATTTTGACAGTTTTATGCGTCATTATCTGACGGTAAAAACGGGGGAGATCCCTCGGACAGATGAAGTCTATGAGGCATTTAAACTCCATGCCCGCAGCCAGAGTGTTGCTGAAAAAGGCGTAGATCGGCTGGTTGAAGATATTCACATCTACGCGGAGTATTACTGTGCAATGGCATTGGGAAAAGAAAGTGACAAATCGCTTGCTACGGCTTTTCAGGATTTGCGCGAGTTAAAGGTTGATGTGGCGTATCCTTTCTTACTGGCGCTTTATCATGACTATAAAAATGACGATTTGTCTCACGAAGATTTCCTGAGCATAATTCGTTTAATTGAATCTTATGTTTTCCGCCGTGCAGTATGTGCGATTCCGACGAATTCTCTTAACAAGACGTTTGCTACTTTTTATAAGGTCATTAATAAAGGAAAATATCTGGAAAGTATTCAGGTACATTTTATGAACCTGCCTTCATATCGTCGTTTCCCCAACGATGATGAATTTAAACGGGAATTAAAAGTTCGCGATCTCTATAACTTCCGCAGTCGCAGCTACTGGTTACGACGACTGGAAAACGATAAACGCAGAGAGCGCGTGGAAGAGTTTACGATTGAGCATATTATGCCGCAGAACGAAAATCTGTCGGCTAAATGGCGTGAAGAGCTGGGAAGCGACTGGCAGCGTGTGCATAAAGAACTGTTACATACGTTGGGGAATCTCACATTAACGCGCTATAACTCCCGCTACAGTGACAGACCTTTCGCGGAAAAACGCGATATTGAAGACGGCTTTAAGCATAGCCCGCTCTATTTGAATATCGGTCTTGGACAGTGCGAAAAATGGGATGAAGCCGCCATTCACGCCCGAGCCGATCGTCTGGCCGATCTCGCGGTTCAGGTCTGGCAAGCTCCTTCTCTTCCTGAAGAGGTTTTAGCTGTTTATCGGGGGCAGCCTGAAAACAAAACCAGTTACAGCCTGAGTGATTATCCTTTTCTTGCTGATGGTTCGCATAGCCGTGTGTTATTCGATCATCTTAGCGATGAAGTTATGCGCCTGGACGCAGGGATCACGCAGGAAGTATTGAAGCTCTATATTGCGTTTAAAGCGGAAACGAATTTTGTTGATGTTGTGCCGCAAAAAAGCCGACTGCGATTGTCGCTTAATATGCAGTTTCATGAACTGGTCGATCCGAAAGGTATTGCCAAAGATGTGACAAATGTTGGGCGATGGGGCAATGGTGATGTGGAAATTGGTTTCAGTGACCTCGCACAACTTCCTTACATTATGGGGTTAATTCGTCAGGCATTTGAAAAACAGATGGAGAGCGCGTTGGTATAACGCAGCGAAAAATGCCCGGTAGTCCTGGCGCTACCGGGTCAATGTATCAGGCGACTTTCTGTTTACCGGTAATTACCCCAATAAAATCCTGCACCTGCTTTTGTTTACGCGCCGACAGCTTGCACACCTGGCGCAGCGACTGCATCAGTTCGCTCTCGGCGGCGGCGGGTGGTTGGGCGGTGAGGACAATACAGCCTTCCATCACTTTGACATTAACGGGCGTGCCGGTAGCAAAACCGGCGGCTTCCAGCCACTGACCTTTCAGGGTGATGGCGGGAATACGGCTGTAATCCGGGTAGCGACTCGCATAACTCACGGTTAATTGACGGTTATTTGCCGGGAAGACTTCTGCTTCGAACGGTTGTGCAATAGAATGCGTGTCAGTCATGATTACTATTCTCTATAAATAGTGATTGTGATTAGCGGTGCGGGTGTGTTGGCGCACATCCGCACCGCGCTAAATACCTGTATATATCATCAGTAAATATGGGGAAAGTCCAGCTAAAAATTAATGAAAATAAGATGGAAGTTAGCGTGAAATATAATTTTTGGTGATGTGAATAAAGCGGCTATTGAGCCGCTTTATTGGTTTTATGAGGGCGAGGAAATTAGTTTATCGCCGCGTCAGTGAGTGCATCTGCAAGGTGCAGTTGGGTTTGTTGGGCGGATTGGATTTGACTCTTTAGAGTTATAAAATAATCCATCATTTCATTTATTTTATCTGTTATTTTTAATTGTTCATGTGTAGTCGGGATAGCTATAGGTGCCATTTTTAAAATATCTTGTGAAATATTCATCTGACTTTCTGCCATGCCAGATTTGGAGTTTTCAAGATATGTTGAAGTAAACCCATAGTTTAGACATAAGGAAATGTATTTCTCGGAGATATCCTCTGATATCAAATGAAATCTGATTATTTTATCTGAAATCATTAAATTTTCTCTTGTTTTTTCAACAAGGCATGAAATACCAACCCGATTTTTAGGACCAGCTCTTGTTATAAGAATATCTCCTGCTTTTACTTCTAGTTGTGGCCTTGGGGCTTTATTTTTAGGGAGCGCCTTGTTTTCGTACTCTCTATATTCAAGAGATTGAACTGCGGTCGTTTTTAACACCCCCCATTCTCCTGGAGCAGCTGGTTCAGAAGAACATGCAGGACTCCACCCAGCATCAATGGAATCAATAAGCTCTCCGAGCCTGCACCATTCCCATCCATTAGGCAGTTCAAACGGTTTTTCCTCGTCGCTAATTGGCGGCAGTGGTTTTTGTTTTTTTATTTTCCCTTCTTTCACCAATTGAGCTTTTTCCTGCGCAATTCGTTTGAGCAGTTCAGAGGCTGGTTCGTCATTCGGATCCTGCGGCACAAGTTTACCCATTACGGCCAGTTGCAGAATGGTCTGTTTTAACGCATCCACGCTGGCTTCGGTGGTAAATAGTGTGTCGAAGTGCTCGTTAATACGCACCCAGTTTTCAGCCAGTTCCTCGGCGTTTTGGCTGTCTGTAAGCGTTCCCAACAGGGTTTCAACCAGTTGCTGATGTGCGTCCAGACTGGTCAGGGATTGTTGTTCCAGTTGGTCGCACAAAGATAATAAAAAAGTAGCCTCTTCCAATAATTGAGCACAGTTTCTCTTGGAGGGCATAGCTACTAATAGCATTTCCAAATTTGATTTGTTTAAATTCTTAATTCCAATACCTTTACCTGAAGATTGTGTTTGCCTTCTGTACAATGGTGTTTTGAGAAAGAATCCGATGAACTCATCGACTATTTTAGAGTATGTTCTGACAACACCGCAGAAAGCACCGAATGTGTAATTTCCATTCTCAAAAAATTGAGCGGCCTTTCCAACAAGTGACTCCGAACCACTAGACATAGCTATTAATACATCCCCCATACGTAAGTATTGTTCAGGGGAAACTAATTCTTCATCAACATAGACAATCGGCTCAAGTAAAATTTCAGATTGGATATTATTCGCCCTAAGAAGGGGGAGCATTCCGTCTTTCTTTATTTCCGAAGATTGAGATTTCCCATATGTCACGCCACGGATAATTTCTGCAATATCCCCCAATCGCACCCACTCCCATCCCTGCGGCAATTCAAACGGCTTCTCTTCCTCGCTAATTTCCGGCAGTGGTTTTTGCTTTTTAATTTTCCCCTGTTTCACCAGCTCTGCTTTTTCCGCCGCAATACGCTTCAGCAGCTCCGACGCCGGTTCATCGTTCGGGTCCTGCGGCACCAGTTTACCGCGCACAGCCAGTTCCAGAATCAGCTCACGTAATTTCTTAATGCCATATAAATCAATTTTTCCGGAACTGCCGCGCCCGGCGGTGGAACGGGTTTGCAACGCCGAGGTCCAGGTTTCCATATGATCAACGATCAGCTTTTCCACACTCATCAGTTAACCTCCTTGCCAGACAGTGCTGCGCCGAGAATATCGCGCAGTTGATTACGCAGCGTCTGGATCTCCGCCTGCTGTTTTGCATACTGCGCTAACAGTTCGTCCGGATCATGGCTGACGGTTTCCGCCTGATGTGGGTTTTTAATATCCAGATTGAAGTTACGCGCAATCACGTCATCAATGCTGACTTTCCACGCTTGCTCATTCTCGACGCGGCTGGCAAAACCATCGGCCTCGTTACCCCACCAGTCGATCTCCGCCTGAAACTCTTCAAACTTCATCGGCTTGGTTTTGCTGTAGTTTTTCACGCCCGCCGGATACGGATGCTCATAGAACCAAATCTCTTTGGTTGGCTGACCTTTGGTAAAGAACAACAGGTTGGTTTTAATGCCGGTATAGGGGTTAAACACACCATTCGGTAAACGCACGATGGTATGCAGGTTGCACTCTTCGGTAAGTAGCTTTTTGATTTTGGTTTTAACGCCTTCGCCAAATAGTGTGCCATCCGGCAATACCACCGCCGCACGACCGTTTTTCGCCAGTACTTCCACAATCAGTTGCAGGAACAGATCCGCCGTTTCGCGGGTTTGCATCTCTGCCGGAAAGTTCTTCTCAATACCGTCTTCTTCCGTGCCACCAAACGGCGGGTTGGTAACAATGACATCCAGTTGTTCATCCCAGGAGGAAAGCGGTTTGTTCAGGGTGTTGTCGTGACGAATTTGTACCGGTACTTCAATGCCGTGCAGCAGCATATTGGTGGTCGCCAGCAGGTGCGGAAGCTGTTTTTTCTCAACACCGTGGATCTGTTGTTGCAGCGTCTGATGATCGGCGACGCTCTTCACGTATTTGTTCTTTACATGATCAAATGCGCAGGCAAGAAAACCGCCCGTACCACAGGCCGGGTCCATAATGGATTCGCCGAGTTTCGGATCAACGCGATCCACCATAAAGCGAGTGACGGCGCGTGGAGTATAGAATTCGCCAGCATTGCCCGCAGATTGCAGATCTTTAAGGATCTGTTCGTAAATATCACCAAACAGATGGCGTTCGCTGGCGCTGGTAAAGTCAATTTCGTTCAGCTTGTTGATCACCTGACGCAGTAGCGTACCGTTTTTCATATAGTTATAGGCATCGCTGAACGCCTGCTTCACCACGTAGCCGCGTGGGTTTTTATCGATAGGCGCAGTGAGGTTTTTCAACGCCGGGAACAGATCATCATTAACGAATTCCAGCAGGGAATCACCGGTAATGCCCTGCGCGTTTGCGGCCCAACTGCGCCACAAATAACGCTGTGGGATCGGATATTGATAGTTATCCTGCTCCAGTTCCAGCGCCTCTTCCTGGGCATCGAAGATTTTCAAAAACAGCAGCCAGGAGAGCTGACCGAGACGCTGCGCATCGCCGTCCACACCGGCATCTTTGCGCATAATATCTTGTAATGATTTGATTACTGAACTGATAGACATGTTGTATTCCATGAAAAACAAGGCCTTCTGCAACATGATGGTTGCAGAAGGCGCAAAAGAGAGTTGTTAAGCAGAGCGGGGCGGTAATTGGTAGATTTCGTTTTCCAGCTCGCTGAGCGCCTGATTATACCCGTTACGGTCGCCAAATCCGGTTTTAATAATCTCCGGTAAGGTGCCCATGCTGTCGAATGGTTTAAGTTTCAGCACCTGAATACTTTCGATCTCCTGTACGCCCGCATCGGCGTATTTATCCAGCAGATTATCGAGCACGGCTTGCGCTGCTTCAGAGTATTTTGTGAAGTAGTTCCGCTTGCGCACGTTCTCGGCGCGCTCTTTGCGGGTTAACGGCGGCTGACCATACACTACGTGGCAAAGCATGTCGAACGGGTCGAGATCTTTACCGACTTCTTCTGCCAGTATTTCCCAGATAATCCCCTGTTGCTCCAGCTCGTGAATGATCGCTTCTTTCCGATCGGCGTCCTGCCACTTGCGGGTAAAGTCATCCAGCGAGGCATATTCTTTGAGCAGTGTTTTGCGGGTGTAATCTTTAAAGGATTCGGTAACCAGTTTACCGTCGGCGTCGTAATACTGAACGCGCTGTGCAATAACGCCCACCGCTACACCGTTGACGTGAAACTTGCGGATTTTCTTCTCGTCTTCTTCCGGAAGTGGGCCGACATCATCGGTATCGGTAACCTGGTATGGTGGCGCAGGCGGTTCATCAACGCCTGTTACCTGTTCTTCGTCATGTTCGCTGATTTCTTCGAGTTTCTCTTCAAAATCAGATTCTGGATCGGCGATATCCTCTGGTGTGGTATCCATGACTTTTTCGGGAATGCCATCGAAACGCTCATCGGCAAACAGTTCGGTGGCTTTTTTAAAGTCGAGGATGGTAAACCAGAGTTTGCCGTAACGTTCGTCGATGCGTGTACCACGACCGATAATCTGCTTGAATTTGGTCATCGACTGGATGTTCTGGTCCAGTACTACCAGTTTGCAGGTTTTAGCATCCACACCGGTGGTCATCAGCTCTGAAGTGGTCGCGATAACCGGGTACGGTTTTTTCGGGTTGATGAAGTTATCCAACTGAGCTTTGCCAATTTCATCATCGCCGGTGATTTTCATGACGTATTTGTCGTTCTTTTTCACCTGCTCCGGGTTGAGATTAACCAGGGCGCGGCGCATACGTTCTGCATGATCGATGTCGTTACAGAAGACGATGGTTTTATCCATCGGATTGGTGCGCTTGAGGTAGTCGGTAATGGTTCTGGCAACCAGTTCTGTGCGTTCGTCGATTACCATCGTGCGATCGAAATCTTTCTGGTTATAGATACGATCGTCGATCACTTCGCCGTTTAAGTCAGTTTGCCCTTTGGTTGGGCGCCAGCCTTGCAGATCAACATCAATATCAACACGGACAACTTTATAAGGGGCGAGGAAGCCGTCTTCGATCCCTTCTTTTAGCGAGTAGACGTAAACCGGATCGCCGAAGTAATCCGTGCTGGAGACTTCATGCGTCTCTTTTGGCGTGGCGGTTAAGCCAATTTGGGTGGCGGAACTGAAATAATCAAGGATCTCTCGCCAGGCGCTGTCTTCGGATGCGCTGCCGCGATGGCATTCGTCGATCACGATCAGATCGAAGAAATCTGGTGCGACTTGTTTAAACGCTTTTTGGTCTTCCTCCGGGCCAGTTATAGCCTGATAGAGCGCGAGGTGAATTTCATAAGCGGGATCAATGGTGCGTCCGCTGACTTTAGTCATTGCCGTACCAAATGGCTGGAAATCATTATTTTTGGTTTGGTCGACCAGAATGTTGCGATCGGCAAGGAACAGAATGCGTTTTTTATTTTTTGATTTCCACAGGCGCCAGATGATCTGGAATGCGGTATAGGTTTTCCCTGTTCCGGTCGCCATGACCAGCAGAACGCGGTTTTGCCCGTTGGAGACGGCTTCAATGGTTTTGTTGATTGCCTGAAGCTGGTAATAACGTGGCGATTTACCGCTGCCATCGTCGTAATAGTCCTGAGTAATCACCGGAAGCTGAGCTTGTGTGTATCCTTTCCAGAGGCAGAATTTTTGCCAGAGTTCAGCGGGGGAGGGGAAGTCATCCAGCGTTATTTGCTTTTCAAGGCATTCACCTTCGGCTGCGGTGGCATCGCGGAAGATAAAGCCATCCCCGTTGGTGGCAAAAACAAAAGGAACGTCCAGCAGGCGCGCATATTCAATGCCCTGTTGCATCCCTTTGCCAATTTCATGTTTGTTGGCTTTTGCTTCAATCACGGCTAAGGGAATGCCAGGTTTGTGATACAGCACGATGTCAGCAGATTTTACCGTTCTGCGTGCCGCAACTTTACCACGTACGATGACTTTACCGTCCCGGAGTTTGACCTCCTGTCTGATTTGCGTTGTGTTGTCCCAGCCTGCATTGAGAATGGCTGGCATAACGCATTTGGTAATGATGTCTGCTTCCGTCAGGTTACTTAGGTTCAGTTCCGCCATGGGGTGTTCTCATCTAAATGCGATGCGCAAATTCTACACAGAAAAATAGATGAATTCATCTGTTCAAAGAGTATTATCAGCGTTAAGTCACTGTTTTAAAGGTATTCTTGAGTTTCATCAATAGTAGGATAAGGATTCATATGGAGAATGTTCGGTTCTTGCAAGGAGTGAAACAATATTTTTGTACTAAGGCATTAGATGTCATTCTGCTAATTTATCTACTCCTTGGTTTTATACTTCTCCCTTATAAATATCTGTGGAAAGATATTGTTTTATCTCTGTGCTTTGTTGGTATTCTTCTTTATGCATTAGTGGAAGAAAATCGCATTACAGAATATATGGGGTATTTTGTCAAGTTCAGTAATAAAAACAGTTTGAATAGTTGTGCTGCCTGGTGTTCGCTTATTGCATGGTTTATATTTTTGTTTTTTGTGCTTTCAATTAATATTTTTCCAGTCAGTGTCTCTGTATCCGTTTTTAGTGCTTTTTCAGTATTTGTTTTTCTGGGAGGTGTTTTTATTATATTAGAGTTGGAATTTAAAAATAATAAAAAATTAATGATTATTAGGTCTATGACTTTAGCTGTCATACCAATTATATATTTATTCTCAAGTAGTTTTTCTTCCAGTTTATTTTTAAGTTTGAGTAATCTAAATATCACACTATCACCATGGGTTGAGTATTTCTGGAAAGGGATGGCTTTTTTGTTAATTTTCTTCATGTTGATGCAACTTATTATCTATTTTGCTTTTTTAACTCTGGGGACTAAATTAAGTGTGTATAGGTTATTTATACTTGCCGGAGCATTTATAGCATCTACTATTTTAGTAGTTTTTGCTTCAAAAAATGTAGAGAATATTTCGTACTACGTTTTAAAAAGCACCATAGATTTTGAATGGCGCAGTCAGGTTAAATGTGGAGAGTTGAATATTTCACGTCCGGATGAAAGATATTTCGGGTTTAATACCGATAAATATACTGTATTTTATTCCAATAGAGAGGGTAAATGGGGGTTCAATGAGTTGAAGTGTAAGAAAGGTTCTGACAGGAGAGATGCATATTCCATTGAGAATGTCTCAGAATATAACGTGCCTGGATGGCTGAAATAAGTCATCTTTATAATTAAATCGTAAAGGTTCTGGTCATAAATGAGCATGGTTAAACATAAACGGGGCACACTCTACACACTTGATGTGCAGCAAGAAGCTGAACTCATGGCTTTGGTTAATAAATCCGACGAAGACATTGATTACAGCGACATTCCTGCTTCTGGTAGCGAAGCATGGTCTGACGCCAAACGCGGCAATTTTTTGCCAGATCCAGGTATTCACGCGCAATAAAACTTAGCGGAGGGGAGCACGTCGTTCTGTTTCCCCCCTCACTGCTAAATGGGGCATTGAGCTGCTTTACACTCAACCTTTCACGATTACTTCCTCAACCCCGCAAACGCCGCCCGAATCTCATCCTCCGGCAACTGAATCCCGATAAACACCATCGTGCTATGCGGTGTTTCATCGCCCCACGGGCGGTCCCAGTCGGCGCTGTAGAGGCGCTGGACGCCCTGGAACAGCAGGCGGTTAGGTTCGCCGTCAATCCACAGCATCCCTTTGTAACGCAGCAGTTTATCCGCCGATTCCAGCAGCAGGTTTTCCATCACCCGGGAAACTTCGCTGATATCTACCGGGTAATCCAGTTCCACCACAATCGACGAAATATCGTTTTGTTTATCCGCGATAAAGTGGAAACGCGGTTTGGTGCTGACGACGTTTTCTTCCAGCATAAAACCGTTGGTGTTGAACAGCAGGCCCAGGTCGATGTCGCCGTGGGTGACGGTGTAGACCGGTGCACGGGCGTTGATGCGCGCCAGGCGTTCACGCAGTTTTTCTGCTTCGCCTGCGACGTCGGTTTTAGTCAGCAGAATACGGTCGGCGTAGCCCACCTGGGACTGGGCGATGGTGAACTGGTTCATCTGCTCATCGGCATGTACCGCATCCACCAGCGCAATCACGCCGTCCAGCAGGTAGCGCTGGCATAAAATCTCATGGGAGAAAAAGGTTTGAATAATCGGGCCAGGATCGGCCATGCCGGTGCATTCAATGACCAGACGATCGAACTGAATATTGCCCTTGTCGAGATTATCCAGCAGGTCGAGTAGCGCGTCCTCCAGCTCGTTGGAGCGCGAACAGCAGATGCAGCCGTTGGTCAGCGTTTTGATCTGCGTTGCGCGATCACCAATCAATTGATCATCAACGGAGACTTCGCCGAATTCGTTTTCAATCACGGCAATCTTGTAGCCGTGTTGTTCGTTAAGAATATGGCGCAGCAGGGTGGTTTTGCCCGCGCCTAAAAAACCGGTGAGTAGGGTAACTGCAATCGGGTTCATGCTCTCTCCATTAACAACAGCGCATACCGCCTTTACCATCGCCGCCGTAGCGCGCGTTCTGGCGTTCGCGGAAGAATTCTTCATAGCTCATGTACGGCTTGTCGGGATGGTTGGTCTTCATATGCTCGACGTAGTTGTCGTAGTCTGGAATGCCAATCAACATCTTCGCCGCCTGGCCGAGATATTTTTTTGCCTGTCCTAAGTTACCAAACATTTTGCCTTCCAGATATGCGTAAAGCCCGGAAGGTCCGGGCTAGGGATTTGCCGGATGCGGCGTAAACGCTTTATCCGGCCTACGATAGACACTTTGTAGGCCGGATACGCGCAGCGCATCCGGCAACCGGTTAGTGGTGCGAAGAGATCTTCACGCCGCCTTCCGGGATTGGAACGTACGGAGTTTCTTTGTCAGTACGTTTGTCGCTGTTACGCACCTTCAGCCAGGTTTTGAAACCGTAGAAGATGATGCTGTACACCACAATCAGGAACAGAATACTCAGGCCTGCGTTGGTGTAGTTGTTCACAACGATGTGGTTCATGTTGGCAATCTGCTGCGCCGTCAGGTCAGTACCGTTAGCAATCTTCTCTTTGTACTGGCTTGCCATGTAGAAGAAGCCTTCCATCTGCGGGTTGGTGCTGAACAGTTTCAGACCCAGCGCCCAGGTGGTGCAGATAAGCAGCCATACAGCCGGAACAACAGTTACCCAGATGTATTGGGTGCGCTTCATCTTAATCAGCACAACGGTGCCCAGTACCAGCGCTACGGCTGCCAGCATCTGGTTGGAAATACCGAACAGCGGCCACAGGCTCTTAACGCCGCCCAGCGGATCGACCACGCCCTGATACAGCAGGTAGCCCCACAGACCCACACAGCCCGCAGTACCGATGATACCGGCAACCAGAGAGTCGGTTTTTTTCAGGAACGGGATGAAGTTACCCAGCAGGTCTTGCAGCATAAAGCGGCCAGAACGAGTACCCGCATCCAGCGCGGTCAGGATGAACAGGGCTTCGAACAGAATACCGAAGTGATACCAGAAGCCCATGTCAGCCATCGGCAGCACTTTGTGGAACACGTGAGCGATACCTACCGCCAGCGTTGGCGCACCACCTGCACGGTTCAGGACAGAAGGCTCACCAATGTCTTTCGCGGTTTGCAGGATCTGCTCTGGCGAAATCACGAAGCCCCAGGAGCTGACGGTTGCCGCCGCGTGTGCGGTAACGTCTTTCAGCTGCGCCATGATGATCGGCGCATTCTCGCCACCCATTTCATGCAGGTTAGGCATGGTAATGCCAAGGCCAGCAGGCGGGGTGTTCATCGCGAAGTAAAGACCCGGTTCGATGATGGACGCAGCAACCAGCGCCATAATCGCCACGAAGGACTCCATCAGCATTGCGCCGTAGCCAATGAAACGCGCGTCGGTTTCGTTAGCCAGCAGTTTCGGAGTCGTACCGGAAGAGATCAGCGCGTGGAAGCCAGATACCGCACCACAGGCGATGGTGATGAACAGGAACGGGAACAGAGCGCCTTTCCACAGCGGGCCAGTACCGTCAATGTACTGGGTCATCGCAGGCATTTTCAGTTCCGGGTTCAGCACCACAATACCCAGCGCCAGGCCGACGATAACGCCGATTTTCAGGAAGGTTGCCAGATAGTCGCGCGGTGCGAGGATCAGCCACACCGGCAGCAGTGCGGAAACAAACGCATAGCCAATCAGCGCGAAGGTAATGGTGGTGTCTTTAAAGGTCAGTGCCGGACCCCAGTACGGATCGTGAGCAATCACGCCACCGAAGTAGATAGAGGCAACCAGCAGCACGATACCAATGACAGAGACTTCACCCACACGCCCCGGACGGATAAAGCGCATGTAGATACCCATAAACAGCGCAATCGGTACGGTTGAGCAAACGGTGAAAACACCCCACGGGCTTTCGGCCAGGGCTTTAACCACAATCAGCGCCAGGACGGCAAGGATGATGATCATGATTAAGAAACAGCCAAACAGCGCGATAGTCCCCGGTACTGGTCCCATCTCTTCTTTGATCATCTCACCGAGAGATGCGCCGTTACGGCGAGAGGAGATAAACAGCACCATAAAGTCCTGTACCGCACCGGCCAGTACTACCCCCGCCAGCAGCCACAGCGTGCCAGGTAGGTAGCCCATCTGCGCGGCGAGAACCGGACCAACCAGCGGACCAGCACCGGCGATAGCGGCGAAGTGGTGACCAAACAACACGTAACGGTTGGTCGGAACGTAGTTCAGACCGTCGTTGTTAATAACCGCAGGCGTCGCGCGCGTGGGGTCGAGTTTCATCACCTTCTGGGCGATATACAAACTGTAGTAGCGATACGCCACCAGATACACCGACACAGAGGCGACCACGATCCACAGGGCGCTGACGTGCTCCCCCCGACGTAATGCAACTACCGCGAGGCAGAATGCACCGATGATTCCGAGAATCACCCAGGGTATGTGCTTGAATAGTTTTTTCGTATCCATAGTAAAACCTGGCATTTTACTCGTCGTCTTTTGGCTTACAGGTGCGGCAGCTGCGTTCGTTCACCCCTGTCACTTACTGTTGCAAGCTCCCGGGGATTCACTCACTTGCTGCCTTCCTGCAAACCAAAATCCATAGAGTAATTTGTTAATCATAGGCCGAAGCCGTTCTAGGTTTGCGTTGCGTTTGAGGAGGTAAATTGACCGCTATCCTGCAGTGATGTTGCCAGAGATACGCGCGCGTAAAGTAAGGTAAATAACTGAGTGGTTATTTTAGGGATGTAAGCGGTCAGGAATGGCGGTGAGCGGTTGGGCAAGAATTATTCATCGGGTGGATATGTGATTGAGATCACAATAAAAATGCCCCTTCGACGAATGCGTGAAGGGGCTGGAGCTTAAATCGCAGCTTCCATTTCCAGCATCACCGGATGGAAACGGCGTTTAAAGTAGATAAGTCCGTGACCTTCTGCACTGAGGATGATGTTTTTAATCTCCACCAGATACACCAGATGTGTGCCAATTGCCTGCACATCGCGGATCTCACCTTCAAGACTGGCCAGCGAACCTTTTAGCACCGGCTGCGCCAGCGGACCTTTTTGCCAGCATGAGAGGCTAAAACGCTCTTCCATCGCCATGCCCGTCATGCCCGCGAAGTGGCGTGCCATCAGTTCCTGCTCATGGTTGAGGACGTTGACGCACAACTTGCCGTTGCCCTGAAAAACCGGGTTCATCGCACTGTTGGCGTTAATGCACACCATCAGCGATGGTGGTGTATCCGTGACCGAGCAGACGGCCGTTGCCGTAATCCCGCATTGTCCGGCGTCGCCCTCGGTGGTGATAATATTTACCGCTGCCGACAGGCTGGCCATCGCGTCACGAAAGCGCAGGCGTTGTTCATCTAATTGCATCTTAACCTCCTGCTGCGTTATTTCAGCAGCTTATCCAGCATGTTGATATCGTCGTTGTTGTGCAGGTGAGGCACAGTCCAGCCGTTCTGGTCGTATTCCGACAGGCAGCGATCAACCATCGCCATCATCTTGTCCATATTGCCGGAGCTTTGTGCCTGGCGCAGACACTGCAGGCGAATCTCATCCTGGCTACCGGAGTAGTTGATTTCATACAGTTCGTGACGACCACCAAACTCGCTGCCAATGGCATCCCACATCAGTTTGAGGATCTTGATGCGCTGGACGTGATCCATACCGTTCGAACCGCGCACATACTTCGCCAGATACTGGTCGATCTGCGGATTGTTCAGGTCACGGGCACTGGAAGGGAGATAGATCAGGCCACTGGTAACGTTGCGTTCGATAATGTTTTTGATCTTCGCGTAGGCCATTGGTGCCAGTACGCGATAGGTTTGCAGTGCGGCATGATCCGGTAAATAAGCCCCGTTGACCCACGGCGTCGCTTCAGAACACATCGAGTCACTCAATGCCCAGAAGGTGTTGCGCCACGCCACCACTTCACCGAGATCGGCCTGCACACCACGGAACTCCAGGGTGCCGGTACATTCGAGTGATTTTTTCAGCAGTGCCGTAATGAAGTCGAGTTTCACTGCCAGGCGCACACAGGCTTGCAGCGGATACATACGGGCGAAACCGCCTTCCATCGTCCAGCGACGGCAGCGATCAAAATCGCGGTAGATCAGCACGTTTTCCCATGGGATCAGCACGTTATCCATCACCAGAATCGCATCGTTCTCATCGAAGCGGCTGGAGAGCGGGTAGTCATACGGTGAGCCGGTAGCACCCGCGACCATCTCATAAGAGGCGCGGGAGATTAATTTGACGCCATCGGCATCCATTGGCGCAACGAACATCAGTGCGAAGTCCGGGTTTTCGCCCATTACTTGTGCCGAGCCGAAGCCAATCATGTTGTAGTGAGTCAGCGCCGAGTTGGTGGCAACCACTTTCGCACCGCTGACGATAATCCCGGCGTCAGTCTCTTTTTCCAGCTTGATGTAAACGTCTTTTACTTTATCGGTCGGCAAATGACGATCGATCGGTGGGTTAACAATCGCGTGGTTAAAGTAGAGGCCAGTTTCCTGAATACGGGTGTACCAGTTACGGGCGTTCTGCTCGAACTGACCGTAAAAGCCCGGATTCGCGCCCAGTGCGCAACCGAAAGCAGCTTTGTAGTCTGGGGTACGGCCCATCCAGCCATAGCTCAGGCGTGACCACTCAGCGATGGCATCGCGTTGCTGGCGCAGGTCGTCGGCACTTTTCGCCACGCGGAAGAATTTATGGGTATAGCCGCCGCTGCCGGTGTCGGTGTTCCAGCACAGAGAGTCCTGCATCTCCGGTTTGTGTAGCGCGTCGTACAGTTGGGCAACAGACGCAGCCGCATTACGAAATGCCGGATGAGTAGTGACGTCTTTCACTCGCTCGCCATAGATATAGATCTCGCGACCATCCTGCAGGCTTTTCAGATACTCTTCCCCGGTGAACGGACGTTGGGTACTGGCGCGGAAATCTTCTGGTTTCATGTCGACCTCTACAGTATTAATCGGAATACGATTGTTAATTTTGTGTGTTGTTTTTGTTATTCAATTGAAGCTTGCAGGGGCGATTACGGGAAGAGACTTTTGGGACAATGGCTGGTACTTTTCAGGTCGGGTACGGTTTTGTGATCGAGGTCGCTTTTAGCGATTTTTGACGTTACTAAATCCCCTTGCTCCAGGCGGAGAAAGGGGAATAGCAGGTGGTGCCTGGTTTCCCGTTAAGGCTAAGGGATTTTCACGTCACAGGTACTTTTTTGGCGCGATAAGCACTGGGCGAGCAACCGACTAAGCGATTAAAAAAGCGCGCAAAATAAGCCGGATCCTTAAAACCGAGTTGCCAGGCAATATTGTTCACGGCGTTATCAGAAAACAGCAGCAGCCGCTTGGCTTCTCGCAGCTGCCTGTCGAAAATCAACCGTTTTGGCGGACGGTTGGCAAAGCGACGGCAGATGTCCGTGAGTCGTGATTCGGTGATATGCAGTTCGTTAGCGTAATCCGGTACTGTCCAGTGCTGATGAAAATGGCTTTCAATCAGCATATTAAAACGCTGGAACAGTTTTAATTCTCCGCGCATCCCGCTGGCGGCATGGTCGTCGAGTTTTGCGTTACGCAGCAGTAGGGTGAACACTGCCTGTGCCAGTAACGTCAGGGTGTGTTCCCGTCCAGGCAGTTGTTCCACCGATTCCCGCTCTATCAGTTGCCAATAGTGTTCCAGCGCCGCCAGTTCGTCGGGTTTATCTGCCAGTGACAGGCAAATCCCCGGCAGGCCGAAGGTTTCCCGAGTGCCCGGATAAAGAACTTCCAGCAGGGGCCAGATCAGATCTTCCCGTACCGTCAACACATGACCGTCGGCGTCAGACTCCGTAATAAACGCATGAGGTACTGACGGCGGCGTCAGGACAAACAGGGGCGCTTCCACCGAGTAGCGATGATCGTCAAGTTGTAGCTCAATCTGTCCGCTATTGAGGAAATGCATCTGAAAGTACTGTTCGTGGCGATGTGGCAGCATATGGCGGCCAAAAAATGCCGCCATGCGGGCGAACGACTGATAATGCACATCGTCCGTGCCCAGGCTTTCATCGTACTCTTTGCTGATATCAATATTGGCAATCTGACGGTCACACATCGTCGTTCCTTACGGGGTCGCTCGCGGACGGGAGGACTGCATTGGAATCGCCCAGATAATCCCCGCACCAATCACCAGCAGCGCGGCAACAAACCACAATCCACTGTTAAAGCTGCCGGTCAAATCTTTCAACCAGCCGATCATAAACGGACTTAACGCTGAACCAATGTTGCCAGTGGCGTTGATCACCGCAATACCGATCGCTCGTGCCCGCAGGCTGATGGACTGATCCGGTGTTGTCCAGAAAATCGCCATTGCGCTGAATGATCCGGTCGAAGCCATAATGATCCCCAGCATCTGGATCATGTTGTGATCAGTTGCCGAAGCCAGTAACCAACCTGCGGCAGCGAACAAATAAGGAAGGGCGGTGTGATGCCTTCGTTCCTGGCGGCGATCTGAGTGACGGCTCCAGTAGACCATCCCGAGAATGGTACAAATCTGCGGTACGGCGGCCAGCAGGCCGATGGTGATATTACTGCTGCCCTGATTAAAACTTTGCAGGATCTGCGGTGTCCAGATGCTGATCGCACTAAGTGTGTTGGTCAGGCAGAAATACGCCAGGGTATACATCATCACCACCGGAGTGAAGATCTCCCGCCACATACTGCGTTGTTGCATGGCGTGGTGGCTGATGGCTCCCTCTGGCTGAACCAGCGTCAGACGATCGTTATCCATCATCTCTTGCAGGCATTTTTTGTCTTCTTTCGTCAGCCACTTAGCTTTGTCCGGTGAGTCATCAAGCCAGAACCACACCATGACGCCGAGTAATACCGACGGGAAGCCTTCCAGCAAAAACAGCCACTGCCAGCCTTTTAATGCCATGACGCCATCCAGCGACAAAATGTAGCCGGAAACGATCGAGCCCAACGCTGTCGTTACCGGCATTGCTACCATAAACAAGGCGTTGGCACGGGCGCGGAAATAGGCCGGAAACCAGAAGGTTAAATACAGCAGAATACCAGGCAGAAAGCCGGCTTCGGTAATGCCAACCAGTATACGCAGTACGTACAAGCTGGTGGGGCCAGTGGCAAACATGGTGGCAGTAGAGGCGATGCCCCAGAGCACCATGATGGTGGCGATCCAGCGCCGCGCACCGACAATACTCAGCATAATGTTGCTGGGAATGCCGAAGATGACATAAGCGGCATAGAACAGGGTGGTAGCGAGGCCAAACATGGTGGCGCTCAGACCGAGGTCGCGTCCCATCGTGAGTCCGGCAAAGCCGATGTTGATGCGATCAAGGAACGAGAAGATAAACAGCACGAACAGAAAGACGATCAGGCGGCGAAACAGCTTCTTAATAACCGCCTGTTGTCCGGCAGTCAGCGCTTTATGCTGATTCGCCGGATCGATACTCTCCGGTATGGCAGGTGAGGTGTCGCTCATTTTTCTTCCTCTAATGGGATTTTTGTAGGGTACGACAAGGTTTATGGCGGATGCGCACAAACGCCTTATCCGGTCCGCGATTTGGTACGGCTTTTTGCCGGATGCGGCGTAAACGCCTTATCCGGCCTACGGTTTGGTGCGAGTGTAGGCCGGATAAGTGCAGCGCATCCGGCATTAATACACGCCGGGCTTAACGGTCGTGGCCTGTGCGCCAAACCGTGCTGCCAGCGCTTCAGCGGCGCGGGCGAGCAGGGTGGTGTCAACGCCGACGGCGACAAACAGCGCGCCCAGTTCCAGATAGCGTTTTGCCAGTTGCTCATTGGCGATCAGGATCCCCGGCGCTTTGCCCGCTTCGCGGATCTGCACGATCGCCTGCTCAATCGCGGCCTGTACTTCCGGGTGCTGTGGATTACCGGCATAACCCATATCGGCGCTCAGATCCGCCGGGCCGATAAACACGCCGTCGACCCCTTCCACGTCCAGAATCTGCGGTAAGTTCTTCATTGCCTCACGCGTTTCGATCTGCACCAGCACGCACATTTGATCGTTGGCTTTTTGCAGGTAATCAGGAATACGATTCCAGCGCGAGGCTCGGGCCAGCGCACTGCCCACACCGCGAATACCGGCGGGGGGATAACGGGTGGCGCGTACCGCTTCACGGGCTTCGTCAGCGTTTTGTACCATCGGCACCAGCAAGGTTTGTGTGCCGACGTCCAGCAGTTGTTTGATTTGCACCGGATCGTTCCACGACGGACGTACCACCGGCTGGCTGGGGTAGGGCGCAATCGCCTGTAGCTGGGTGAGCACGGTTTGCACGTTATTCGGCGCGTGCTCACCGTCGATCAACAACCAGTCGAATCCTGCTCCGGCCAGTAACTCCGCGCTGTAGCTGCTGCTCAGCCCCAGCCATAATCCAATCTGCGGACGGCCTGCTTTCAGCGCCGCTTTAAAACTGTTTTCCATCGTTCTCTCCTTAAACAAAGCGGCAGCTAATGGAGCCCATGTTGCCGTAATCGACGTGGAAGGTGTCGCCCTTACGCGCCGGAACCGGGCGGGTGAACGAACCGCCGAGAATGATTTGCCCGGCTTCCAGTTGTACGTCATACGGTGCGAGTTTGTTCGCCAGCCAGGCCACGCCGTTTGCCGGATGATTCAGCACACCAGCGGCGACGCCGGTTTCTTCAATCACGCCATTGCGATACATCAGGGCGGAGATCCAACGCAGATCCAGTTCGTCTGGTTTGATCGGACGACCGCCGAGGATCACCCCGGCGTTGGCGGCGTTATCGGAAATGGTGTCGAACACTTTGCGCGGGCGCTGGGTTTCCGGATCGATGTTGTGGCAGCGAGCGTCGATCAGCTCCAGCGCCGGGATCACATAGTCCGTGGCGTTGTAGACGTCGAACAGCGTGCAGTTTGGCCCACGCAGCGGTTTTGCCAGCACGAAAGCCAGCTCCACTTCAATGCGCGGCACGATAAAGCGATCGGTCGGGATATCGCTGCCATCGTGGAAGAACATGTCATCCAGCAGGGCACCGTAATCCGGCTCGCTGATTTGTGAGCTGGCCTGCATCGCTTTCGAGGTCAGGCCGATTTTGTGGCCTTTCAGCGTGCGACCTTCGGCGATTTTCAGTCGAACCCATTCACGCTGCACCGCGTAAGCGTCTTCGATGGTGATCTCCGGGTAATCCAGCGAGATCGCGCGGATCTGTTCGCGCTGTTTTTCTGCCTGATCCAGACGCTGGGCGATCAGGGTGTGGGTGTGTTTATCGAACATAGCGATATCCTGTGGCATTGCCGGATGCGGCTGCGCCTTATCCGGCCTACGGTGTACGGTTTGGGGTTTTGTAGGCCCGGTAAGCGCAGCGCCACCGGGCAATCTGCGCGCTACTTAAACAATGCGTGCACGTTGTTTTGTTTAAAATTCAGCGTCGGATGCAGCTCTTCAATCTCAAACGACAACGCCAGCAGGCGGCTCTCCATCAGGGCGGCGAAGTGCGTTTTAATCAGTTCAAACAGCATTTCACCCGCCTGCTGACGGCTTTCCAGGCTGCGACCTGCGCCGATTTTCAACGTCATATGCACGAAGGCATAATCACGCTGCCCGTCGGCCATCTGCCAGGTATCGACCCAATGCACGCGGCTGCGAATACCCGCCAGCGGAAAAATACCCGTGGCTGCCAGCGTCGGATTCACTTTGGCGAACAACCCCGGCAGGTCGGCTTCTTCGCGGATGTTGTCACTGCATTCAACGATAAAGTGCGGCATAAAACGTCCTTACGCGGGAAGCGGGAAAACAGCGTTAACCTGACCGGTGCCAGAGCTTGGGAATAGCTCGGTGATAAACTCCACCTTGCCGTCGTATTTATCCCAGCCGAGCATCCCCAGCAGCATCACCGTGTCGTGCATATTGCCTTCGCCGTAGCAGTAGTCGGCGTACTCCGGCAGCATATTGCAGAACTCTTTGAACTGGCCTTCGCGCCACAGCTTCACCACGCGCTCGTCCATCTGGCGGTCGAACTCGCGGGTGTAGCTGTTCATCCCTTCTTCCGCTCGCTGATCGTCAATAAAGCGGTGCGATAACGAACCGCTGGCAAGGACCGCCACGGTGCCGTCGTACTGTTCGATCGCTTTCAGAATCGCCTCGCCCAGCTTACGGCTGTCGGCAAAATCGTGAACAGTGCAGAAAGCTGAAATGGAAACCACTTTGAAGTGCTTGTCTTCATTCATGTAGCGCATTGGCACCAGCGTGCCGTATTCCAGTTTCAGGCTGGGAATGTTGTGCGCTTTTGCCCGCACGCCGAGCTTTAAGGCTTCATCGGCAATAAGCTGCCCCAACTCCGGGTTGCCCTCGTAGTTGTAGGTCATATCGCGGATAAAATGCGGTAGCTCGTTGCTGGTGTAGACGCCTTCAAAATGGTCTGCACAGTTGATGTGATAAGCACTGTTGACCAGCCAGTGGGTATCGAAAACGATAATGGTATCGACGCCCATTTCCCGGCAACGCTTGCTGATCTCTTTATGCCCGTCGATCGCGCCCTGGCGGCAACCGTGGTTTTTCCCTGGCAGTTCAGAGAGATACATCGACGGTACGTGCGTGATCTTGGCGGCTAACGCTAACTTACCCATATCAGACTCCCCATTTCGGAATTGGATGGTCGCCCATGGAAATGCAGACGTTCTTCATTTCCGCGAACACTTCGAAGCTGTACTCACCGCCTTCACGCCCGGTGCCGGAGGCTTTTACGCCGCCAAATGGCTGGCGCAGGTCACGCACGTTCTGGGTGTTGACGAACACCATGCCAGCTTCAATGCCACGCGCCAGGCGTAACACTTTGCTGACATCCTGTGTCCAGATGTACGACGCGAGGCCGTACTCCACGTCGTTTGCCAGACGTAAGCCTTCGGCTTCGTCTTTAAACGGCAGCAGGCAGGCGACCGGCCCGAAAATCTCTTCCTGGGCGACTCGCATACGGTTATCAACGTCTGCCAGCACGGTTGGGCGCAGGAAGTTGCCGCCTTTCAGGTGCGCAGGCAGGTCGGACGGTTTATCCGGGCCGCCCGCCAGCAGGGTTGCGCCTTCTTCAATGCCGAGACGGATATAGCCGGAGACTTTTTCCCAGTGCTGCTGGCTAATAAGCGCGCCAACCTGGGTATTCGGATCGTTCGGATCGCCCACGCGCAGACGGTTGGCGCGTTCGGCAAAGCGTTTAACGAATTCCGGGTAGATGCTTTGCTGAATAAAGATGCGCGAACCGGCGGTGCAGCGTTCGCCGTTGATCGAGAAGATGGTGAACAGGGCGGCGTCCAGCGCGCGTTCAATATCGGCATCTTCAAAAATCAGCACCGGCGATTTACCGCCCAGTTCCATGGAGTATTTTTTCAGCCCGGCGTTTTTCATGATGTTGCGCCCGGTGGCCGTACCGCCGGTGAACGACACGGCACGTACGTCATGATGACGAACCAGCGCATCCCCTGCGGTTGCGCCGTAGCCCTGTACCACGTTCAGCACGCCTGCCGGAATACCGGCTTCCAGCGCCAGCTCACCCAGGCGGTCAGCGGTCAGCGGGGAGAGTTCCGACATTTTCAGTACCGCGGTATTGCCCAGCGCCAGACACGGCGCGACCTTCCATGTGGCGGTCATAAACGGTACGTTCCACGGCGATACCAGCGCACAAACGCCCACCGGCTGCACCAGCGTGTAGTTGAGCATCTTGTCGTCAACCGGATAGGTCTTGCCGTTCATCTGCTGGCAGACTTCCGCGAAAAATTCAAAGTTGTGGGAAGCGCGTGGGATCAACACATTTTTGGTCTGATGGATCGGCAGGCCGGTGTCCGCGGTTTCCATCGCGGCGATCTCTGGCACGTTCTGGTCGATCAGATCGCCCAGACGGCGCATCAGGCGCGCACGCTCTTTCATCGGCAGATTGGCCCATTTCGGGAACGCCTCTTTCGCTGCCGCTACCGCCTGATTGATCTCCGCTTCACCGCCAGAGGCCACATCCGCCAGCACTTCACCCGTTGCCGGATTGGTGGTCTGGAAGTAGTCGTTACCTGCAACATTTTTGCCGTTGATCCAATGATTTACTTTTTTCATTTCGCTGTTTCCTCACTCACAATTCGGTTCACCAGGCGGCCCACGCCTTCTACTTCCACCACTACTTCATCGCCAGGCACCACGTCAGATAAGCCTTTTGGTGTGCCGGTGGCGATCATGTCGCCCGGATTCAGGGTCATAAATTCGCTTAAGTAGGCGATCAGGAAGGGCACGCTGAAGATCAGATCGGCGGTGGTGCCTTGCTGGCGTAACTCGCCGTTGACGAAGGTGCGAAGGGTCAGATTATGCGGGTCCGGGATCGCCTCTTTCGGCACGATGGTTGAAAGCATCGGCGTCAGTCCGTCGCGGCTTTTGACCCGCAGGTTAGGGCGGTAGTAGTTTTCCAGATAGTCGCGAATGGCGTAGTCGTTACACACGGTGTAGCCCGCGACATAATCCATGGCATCGGCTTCGCTGACGTTACGCGCCTGTTTGCCAATAACTACCACCAGCTCCGCTTCATAGTGCATGTATTCAATATTGTTTGGACGCACGGAGGTCTGGTTATCGCCAGTGAGGGTATTTGGCGCTTTCAGGAACACCAGCGGTTCTTCCGGTGGCTTAAATTCCAGTTCGCTGGCGTGGTCGGCGTAGTTCAGGCCGAGGGCAAACAGCGTGCCGTGCGGGTGTGGCTGCGTTGGGAAGCTCTTGCGCGTGGTCACTTCACGTTCGTCCACTACCGGATTTTCCAGCGGCGGGAAACCTTCTGCGAGAACACGAACGCGATCGCCTGGCTGTATTTCCACGCGCGCCTGTGGCGTGCCGAGCAGAATGGCGTCGCCTGGATTCAGCGTGGCAAATTCGCTCAGGGCGCTCAGCAACTGCGCGGCGTTACGTTGTAAATCGGCGGTATTCCAGTGATCGGCAGGACGCCCGTTGATCTCGGTATAGATGGTCAGATTATCGACATTGCTGAGAGCCACGGTTTCGCCAATGGGGCAGAATCCATCACGACATTTTGCTTTGATTGCCGGGCGGTAAAAGCTCTCTTCCGGCAGGCTGACGTCGTTAGCCAGCGCATATCCGGCGATGTACTCTGCCGCATCTTCTTCACGTACTTTCGTCGCCGTTTTTCCCACAATCAGCGCAACAGTCGCACCGCTCAGTACCTTTTCACCCTGTGGAAAGGGAATCGGTTCACCGCAACCAATCACCGTATTGCGCGGTTTAATAAACCAGACCGCAGTTTTAGGCGGGGCTTTGTAGGGGGATTGCTGGAACGCTTCCTGCCATGCATCAAGTTGGCTGCGATGGTTCAACGCTACGGCGAAGATAGTGCCTTTCATTACCACTCCTCGGATTCGATCATTTTAATCATTAATATGTTAATGATTACTTTTATTCCCGATTGCGTAGTTTGGCAAAAGTAAGTGATGTAAATGTGATCTAATTAACAAACTATTTACATTTAAAGATAATAAAATATTAAATATCAGCAAGTTAACAAAACATGCTCAATTTTGATAAAATGAAGAATTGCAGGGGCAGCGCAGTCCCGGTAACGTGATGATTAACTGTTTCTATATTAATGATTTTGAATTTTTCAGGGGAAAGATAATGCACGACTCTCTAACCATTGCGTTGCTCCAGGCGCGAGAAGCGGCGATGAGTTATTTTCGCCCAATCGTTAAACGGCATAATTTGACTGAGCAACAGTGGCGCATCGTGCGTATTCTGGCGGAAAGCCCATCAATGGATTTTCACGATCTGGCGTATCGCGCCTGCATTTTGCGCCCAAGCCTGACCGGGATCCTTACGCGGATGGAACGCGACGGTTTAGTGTTGCGATTAAAGCCGATCAATGATCAGCGGAAGCTCTATATCTCGCTAACCAAAGAGGGGCAGGCGCTGTATAACCGCGCTCAGACACAGATTGAAGAAGCCTATCGGCAGATTGAAGCTCAGTTTACTGCCGAGAAAATGCAACAGTTAACCCATCTGTTAGAGGAATTTATTGCTCTGGGCAATTCCCGACAAGAAGCCATCCCGGGCGATAATGAATAACTTTTTAGTATCTGATAACCAGCGCCTGGTTTTTCCATGGATGGCGGGTTACACCTTTTCATAAAGTTTTTGCTTTCCAGGCCGAAAATCTTGCATCGGTCCACAGGAAAGAGAAACCATGTTAAAACGTATCAAGATCGTGACCAGCTTACTGCTGGTTTTGGCTGTTTTTGGCCTTTTACAACTGACATCAGGCGGTCTGTTCTTTAATGCCTTAAAGAATGACAAAGAAAATTTCACTGTCTTACAAACCATTCGCCAGCAGCAATCCACGCTGAATGGCAGCTGGGTCGCGTTGTTGCAGACGCGTAACACCCTCAACCGCGCGGGTATCCGCTACATGATGGATCAGAATAATATTGGTAGCGGTTCAACCGTTGCTGAGCTGATGCAGAGTGCCAGTATTTCGCTGAAACAGGCGGAAAAAAACTGGGCGGATTACGAAGCGTTGCCGCGTGACCCGCGTCAGAGCACCGCCGCAGCGGCAGAGATCAAACGTAATTACGATATTTATCACAATGCGCTGGCGGAGCTGATCCAACTATTAGGTGCAGGCAAAATCAACGAGTTCTTTGATCAGCCGACCCAGGGATATCAGGACGGTTTCGAGAAGCAGTATGTGGCTTACATGGAGCAAAACGATCGGCTCTATGATATCGCCGTCAGCGATAACAATGCCTCCTACAGCCAGGCTATGTGGATTCTGGTGGGCGTGATGATCGTCGTACTGGCGGTCATCTTCGCCGTCTGGTTCGGTATTAAAGCCTCGCTGGTAGCGCCAATGAATCGCCTGATTGACAGCATTCGTCATATTGCAGGCGGCGATCTGGTGAAACCGATTGAGGTGGATGGCTCTAATGAGATGGGGCAACTGGCAGAGAGTTTGCGCCATATGCAGGGAGAGCTGATGCGTACCGTCGGTGATGTGCGCAACGGGGCCAATGCCATCTATAGCGGTGCCAGCGAAATCGCCACCGGCAATAACGATCTCTCTTCGCGCACCGAGCAACAGGCCGCTTCGCTGGAAGAGACGGCAGCCAGCATGGAGCAACTGACCGCAACGGTGAAGCAGAACGCCGAAAATGCGCGCCAGGCCAGCCATCTGGCGTTAAGTGCTTCTGAAACGGCGCAACGCGGCGGCAAAGTGGTGGATAACGTGGTGCAGACTATGCGCGATATCTCCACCAGTTCGCAGAAAATCGCCGATATTATCAGCGTAATTGACGGCATTGCCTTCCAGACCAATATTCTGGCTTTGAACGCGGCGGTTGAGGCTGCGCGTGCGGGTGAGCAAGGGCGCGGTTTTGCGGTGGTTGCGGGAGAAGTGCGTAATCTGGCCCAGCGTAGCGCCCAGGCGGCTCGTGAAATTAAAAGCCTGATTGAAGACTCGGTGGGGAAAGTGGATGTTGGCTCTACGCTGGTCGAAAGCGCCGGGGAAACAATGGCGGAGATTGTCAGTGCTGTGACCCGCGTGACGGACATTATGGGCGAAATAGCTTCTGCTTCTGATGAGCAGAGCCGTGGTATCGATCAGGTTGGCTTAGCGGTTGCTGAGATGGACCGGGTAACTCAACAGAACGCCGCGCTGGTGGAAGAATCTGCCGCCGCCGCCGCCGCGCTGGAAGAGCAGGCCAGTCGCCTGACCGAAGCTGTGGCAGTGTTCCGGATTCAGCAACAGCAGCAACAGCAGCGTGAAACATCGGCTGTGGTAAAAACCGTGACGCCAGCTACGCCGCGTAAAATGGCAGTGGCAGATAGCGGGGAGAACTGGGAAACGTTTTAATCGCCATAAAAATGCCCGATAAGCAAAATGTTATCGGGCATAGGGAGATTAATCTTTACGTGGGTCGTTGATCGGCTGACGAACCAGGAAGATGTACGCCAGTGCCCCCGCTGCGGTGACGCAACCGCAGATGATTAGTGCCAGACGGAATGAGTGGGTGGTATCAACAATAAAACCAGTAATGATCGGCGCAAAAGAGGCGCAGATGAAGCTGGCAAAGTTCTGGATACTGCCCACCGACGCAGTCATGCGAGAAGCAACTGCGACGTGGATCAAGCCCCAGCAGGATGTTCCGGCAAAGTGAATACAGAACAGTGCCATGCCAATCAGCAGAACCGCTGTCATGGATGTTGTCGCTTGCGGTACGACCAGCGTAAAGGCGGCAGAACAGAACATCCCGGCAATAATGCAGATCTTACGGCTTTTAATCGGAGCCATTCCCCCTTTGACCAGCCAGTCAGTAACGTAACCGTTGACCAGCATCCCGGCAGCCCCAAACAGGAAAGGGATAGCCGCCATCAACCCTGTGCTTTTTAAATCCAGGTTATAGGCTGTTTGCAGGTAACCAGGAAGCCAGGCCAGATACAGCCACGCAGTGTAGTTGATGCCACTGAATCCGAGCATCATTCCCCACATTGTGCGGTTACGGAACAGGCTGCGCCATTCGGCAAAACTGAGCGGATCTCGGCGGGCATTGACGCTACCTGCATTGAGATAAGCTTGTTCAACGGCAGTCAGTTCTACGTGCTCGCGGTTGCGATAGAGCATATACCAGCCAATGGCGAGAAAAATCCCCAGCACACCAATGGTAATAAACATCCCACGCCAGCCCATCACCAGCATCATCGCCGCCAGAATCGGTGGGCTTACGGCAACGCCAATGGTAGAAGCTGCGTTGAAGAAGCCCATCGGGCGTCCGCGCTCTTTGATGTTGAACCAGTCGTTAATGACTTTTACGCCACATGGGTTCATCGGCGCTTCACCAATCCCCATACCGATACGCACCAACACGAACTGCGTAAAGCTGTGCACCATGCCAGACATGGCCTGGAACAGTGACCAGAAGAACATCCCCAGTCCCAGCATCAGGCGTGGGCCTTTACGATCCAATAGTGGGCCGCAAGGAAGTTGCGCAATCCCGTAAGCGAGTGAAAACACGGAGAGCAAAGCGCCGATTTCGGTGGCACTTAATCCCAATTCTTCACGAATCGTTAAATTTGCTACCGACAGCGAACTGCGGTCGAGATAATTGATTACCGCCGCAAAAAATAATAACAACATGGCGGTGGTTTGAATGCGTTTAATTCGGGTACTGCGTTGAACTAATCCATCTGGTGGCACGGGAATATCTGCCGACGAAGATGGAGTAAATGAAGAACGCGGATCGAGGGTGATATTTTCTTTTTCCACGCCGGACTCCTGTATTTATAATTTTAATTGTTTACGTAATTGTGCATTACGCAAGGTTGACATTAACGGCAGGTTAAAGTTTTAGGACTTTACTACCGCTCACAAAAACATTTTTAGTCGACTGATTGTGAGCATAGGTAAGCGGGAATTTCCCGGTATTTATCTTTTGATAAAACCGTGCACCCGCTAATAGTTTGCTGTTTTTAATCCGTACTTAATGAGCATAACGCGTGTTCTCATTAATGGATCGAATCATTGATTGTTTAGCTGAATTCAAATGGTTACGGAGCGCAAGGGTGGCATCAAGGTCACTGCGGCAAATCAGAGCGCTGAGAATGGTCATATGCTCATCGACGGCAATGATATTGCGCTGTTTAAGATCGCTTTCGTCCCATTGATAGTGAAAATGAAAGATGACTGAGATGATCTCAAGCGATTGATCAAAAAAGATATTGTCGGCAGCTGAAAGCAGTAAGGAGTGAAAATCTCTGTCAAGTTGCGAGAACATGCGAAAGCTATTGCCGATGTTGTCACGCAGTAGCCGATGACGTTCGAGCATGGTTTTCGCCTGCAGCCAGCGGGGATCATGATCAGGCAGGTTGAGAAAGTGCTGAAGTGAATGTGTTTCGAGCATTTCGCGTAGCTCAAACAGCTGCTCGGCGTAGGATTGATCGAATTGCTTCATGCTCCACTGGCCGCGTTTTTCGCTTTGAATAAGATTATAACGGCCGAATTTTAAAAGATATTCTCTTACAACCACCGGGCTGACACCCGCGGCCCGAGCCAGTTGCAGTTCAGAAAAAGTTTCCCCAGGGCGTAACTGACGCTGGTTTATCATCGTGAAAAAAGCCTGCTCAAACACTTTGTTTTGTTCACTCATTGAAGCGGTAGTACAGGCGAAACCGTCATCATGGTCAGGTTTACGCGCAATAACATAGTCGTTTCCAACCTGCGTTAAGACGCCGCATTCGCGTAAGTGGCTGAGAATATGACGCACTGTTGTGCGGCTGATGTTGTACATTTCCGCCAGCGCACTTTGCGATGGAAGTGGGGAAGGGATATGACCCCGCGCCATATCATCAATGACCTGGTTAATCACATTGTGGCGTAAATTTTGTGAACGACTCATATTTTCCTCCTTGTGAGTCCATTAAAACCCGATTTAAAACATTTTTATGCGTGTGTTTTCACAAAACAGATTTTCCGTTCCGCTGCCATTTTTCATTTTCATTGATATCTAAGGCAACAAAAAATGGAGAGCCGAATCATGTCTACGATGAATGTTTTAATTTGCCAGCAGCCGAAAGAATTAGTCTGGAAACAACGCGAGATACCTATTCCGGGTGACAATGAAGCATTAATAAAAATTAAGTCTGTCGGGATTTGCGGTACCGATATTCATGCCTGGGGTGGAAATCAACCATTTTTTAGTTATCCACGTGTTTTAGGCCATGAAATATGTGGGGAGATTGTTGGGCTGGGTAAAAATATTGCTGATCTTAAAAATGGTCAGCAAGTTGCTGTGATCCCTTATGTTGCCTGTCAGCAATGCCCGGCGTGTAAAAGCGGGCGTACCAATTGCTGTGAAAAAATTTCAGTCATTGGCGTGCATCAGGATGGCGGTTTTAGTGAGTATTTGAGCGTGCCGGTGGCGAACATTTTGCCCGCAGACGGTATTGACCCGCAGGCGGCAGCATTGATTGAACCTTTCGCTATTAGCGCTCATGCGGTGCGTCGCGCAGCCATTGCTCCCGGCGAGCAGGTGCTGGTGGTCGGGGCGGGGCCAATCGGTCTGGGCGCGGCGGCAATCGCTAAAGCCGATGGCGCACAGGTGGTGGTGGCGGATACCAGTCCAGCGCGCCGTGAACATGTGGCAACGCGTCTGGAATTACCTGTACTGGACCCGTCAGCCGAAGATTTTGACGCGCAGCTACGGGCGCAGTTTGGTGGTTCGCTGGCGCAGAAAGTGATCGACGCGACAGGTAATCAACATGCGATGAATAACACCGTGAATCTGATTCGTCACGGCGGCACGGTGGTATTTGTCGGCCTGTTTAAAGGTGAGTTGCAGTTTTCCGATCCGGAATTCCATAAAAAAGAAACGACGATGATGGGCAGCCGCAACGCCACGCCGGAAGATTTCGCTAAAGTCGGTCGACTGATGGCAGAAGGGAAAATCACTGCCGACATGATGTTAACCCATCGCTATCCGTTCGCCACGCTGGCAGAAACCTACGAGCGCGATGTGATTAACAATCGTGAGTTGATTAAGGGTGTAATTACTTTCTGATAAGGCGAGATTATTAAAGTTGCCATGCAGCGTCCGGGGAAGTGTTGGGCGCTGTTTTTTTCTGTTTCTCAATGATGTTTTGTAGGCCGGAGAAGGTGTGTAGGTCGCACCTTATGCGACCTACACATCAGTCAGGAATTACCCTTCACGTTCCACAACTTTAATTTCCACCATGCCGATCCCGAGCTTACGCGGCGAGTGTCCGAGGATATTCCCTTCGTTGGTTGAGACAGGTTCCGGCGGCACAATTACCAGTGTGTCGGCATCGGTTGGGTTATCGAAATGCAGTGTGGTGGTGGTCACTTCATTGCCCAGCACAAGGGTTTGTTCTTCATTGCCTACGCGTACCGGAATAGGACGGCTGGCGTTATTGCCGTATGCTTTGGCGGTAATCACCAGGTCAAATTTCTTTGGCAGCGGATGCTTGTACTCGATTTTTACTTCATCGCCCAGCTGCGCGTTGGACCAGCGGCCCCACGACTCTGGACGGGAAATCCCACTAAACTGTTTCACCTCTTCTGGCGCACCGGCGACGTTGAAGATGAAACTGTCGGCTTTGTAGCGAATATCGTTATCAACAATTTTCAGCGTATCGACATTGCCTTTATAGCGCGCCATGTCGATGACCGTATCTTTAAATGCCGTTTTGCCCTGCCATGTTGTTTTGTCAATATGCTGAACAATTTGCTGACCGCCAAGCTGCCCTTGCGAGACACACCAGTCGGTGGAGAGTGCCAGTTCCGGAGCCCAGAGTTGTGCCATCTTATAGCAACGGTCAACCCAGACGAAATTGTCGCGTGGAGCGAAATCGGCCAGCTGGAAACGCAGCGGTGCTGAGTATTCGCTTTCCGGCAGCGGTTCCACGCGTTTGTCTGAAACCCGCAACAGCAGCGGCAAACGGAAATGGCTACCCGAGAAGGCAATCATGTTTTTCTGCTGGTCGATGGTGAACTCTTTCATCTCTTTAGGGAATTTCCACAGGCGGATGATATCCGGCTTCCACGCCAATGTTTTCTCTTTGATATTGAGGAAGATTTCCGACATTGACTGCCCGGATAAACTGCTACGACCAAGTCCGAGATAGTTATCGCCACCGAGAATGTCCAGCACCGTCGCGCCGTTATCCATCGTGTTACGCTTCACTGCCAGCGTCTCTTGCTGCGGCTTGTCGCCACGAATGACAAAAAACAGGTTATTGCGATCCTGCTTATTGAGGTATTTCCACGCCGTGTTGTTCATCGCTAAATGGTCAGAAGAGACGACGATGACGGTATCTTTAAACCACGGTGACGCTTTGATTTTGTTGATAAACGCCGCGATATTCTCCTGGCTGCAACTTACCGCGCTGAATGACTGGTTCGGCTTACCGTCAAAATCATATTTTTTGCGGTTACAGGTACGCGAGATAAAACCATCCGGGTGATGGGTATCGACTGTCAGGGTAAACAGTGAGAATCGCTGACCTGAGCGGGAAAGCTCTTCAAACTTTTTCCACGCTTCATCGAGAACGGTATCGTCGTAGAATCCCCAGTCGTTGCGATAGTGCGGGTCGGCCACCACGCTTTTCAGCTCTTCTGAGCCGTATAAGTGGTCGAAGCCATGCGACTTCAGGAACACATCTTTACCGGCAAAACGCAGATTCGCGCCCTGCACGAAATAGTTCTGATAACCCGAGTTTTTCAGGATATCGCCCAGACAGATGTTCTGCGGGAAGAAGCTGGAGACAGAGGCGGAGGCGTTGCCTTCAAAGGGGGCAAACAGCGGTATGCCGCACTGAGAAGCCACCATGCCCGCAATCGTGTAATCCGTTCCTGGCAGCTGCTGCGTGTGGCTGAAATCCAGGCCTTCATTTTTCAACGCGCCCAGTTCAGGCGTGAGATCCGGGAAAGCTTCGTTATCAAAATAGGTCCGCTCGAGACTTTCGCCGTAGATATAAACCAGGTTGAGTTTCGGGTCAGGGATAGTTTTCGACGGCTCTTTATAATAAGCCGCAAAGTCCGGGTCGCCATCGCGTGACTGGGATTTCACCAGTTCCGTTATCTGACGAAATGCCGGGCTGGCGTCCACCGAACCCAGCGCCAGTAAGAGCGCCAGCAGGCTGTAACCAAAATGGTGCGGATGATGGCGACGACGGCGCAGGATCCAGCCCAGCGCACCGAACACCGCTGTCAGCCCCAGCACAATGCCGATACCCGGCAGGATGTATTTGCTGACGCCAGCACCGGTCAGGCTGTTGGTTAAGGTATAGAGAACCGCGTCGTTAATACCATCGCCAGTAAAATAGTCGCTGGCAAACAGGGTGATATTTAAAACGACAAATAGCCCCAGCACCGTTAATGTGGCTGCAAACCACCAGGTGTTACGTCCCGCTTTCCATGCGTAAATCAGCACAGAGGCGAGAAAAAGGGCGAAAGAGAGTAGTTCTGACAACGGGCGATCCTCACTAAACCGGGCCGTTTAGCCAACGTTTAAGCTTTTTGAGAAGCACAATGTAATGGCGTCGCCATATTGCTGCAATTCTAGTGTCAAAAAAATGCGATGTTGTTAGGAATTAGTTTATAAACAGACTTTTTTGATCGCGGTCGCTTCCCGTGTAACAGGGGGAAAACCGTCCAGGAGCAGGGAAAAGGGCAGGAGAGAGCCGCGTCAGCCGGGTAACAGCTAAAACGCGGCGTTTCGCGGTTCAGGAAATGAAGTTCAGCCCCTGCTTTAACACCAGATCGCAGGCTTTGGTTTTCACCTTTTCTGCCAGCGGAGTCGTTCCGATGTTATCCAGATTGAGTTGCTGACCATCTTTGGTTTTCAGCAAACCCTGAATGCCGTCCAGATAGTTGGTGTCTTCTTTTTGCTCTTCACTGTTCAGGCCCAGCTTTTCCAGCATCTGGTTCTTGATGTTTTCGGCATCGGTTACCGAAGCCAGCTTTTGCTTCGCGCAGTATTGCAGAATGCCTGCGGCATTGTTCATGTTATCTGCGCTTAAGGCCTGGTTTCCGCTGCTAAGCAAGTTAGTTAATGACGCGAGCGACCAACCGCCTTCCTGTGTCGTACTGTTTTGGTTGCCAAGTTCGCTGGCGGCGCTGGAGAGCGCATCTTTCCAGGACGCAGCATGCACCCCGGTGGAAATTAATGCGCTGGCGGCAATGGCACAGCACAGAAGATGTTTAACAGTTTTCATCATCATTACTCAAGGTGGAATTGTGTCGCAGTATACCGCCAGAAACGGGGATTAATACTCTTTACCTGTTACCCGGCTACGGTAGCTATCCCAGTTGAAGATCACCCACAAACTGTTACCCAGGCGCATACGGTCCATCACGCGTTCGCCCAGCAACTTGGTCATCTCTTCCATATTACTGTTGGTCAGCATCCCGGTTGGGCGTTTGGAAGAAGAGCGGCGATCGACGATCTGGTTGATGATCACTTTTTCGTATTTCGATTCGGTCTGCACGCCGATCTCATCGATCACCAGCAGATCAACGTTGCTCAGATCGTTAAGCAGTTGTTCTTCACTGGTACCGCTATTCCTGAAGGTATCTTTCATCGCCGACATAATATCGGCCACGGTGATGATCAATACGGATTTACCGCGTAGCAGCAGCTCGTTGCAGATTGCCGCCGCCAGATGGTTTTTGCCGGTTCCTGGCTTACCAGAAAAGATGAAGCTGGCGATGTTGCCGTCAAACTCTTCGACGTACTGGCGCGCTTTGCTTAACGCATTCATCTGCCCTTCACACTCAACGCGATAGTTCTCAAAGGAGCAGTTCTGATGCAGTGGCCGAATACCGGAGCGGTTAAAGGTGCGCTGCATTTTCATCGCCCGATTTTCACGTTCGAGAGCGGCGGAGCGGATCGCTCCTTGTTCTTTCTGCCAGGCCAGTAGTTCTTCACCCGTTTTGAATGCAGGTTTGATATGGGCAGGCATCATTTTTTGCAGGCGTTGCATCAGGTCGCCAACGTTTTTCATCGTTACCCTCTGAATCCTGGTGGAATTTGGCTGTCAGGTTCGCTGACCGTATTCACATCTCGTTTCGGCAGTCCGCCGTTGCTGGCACGACCGATTTGCAGGCTGCGCGCCAGTTTTTGTTGCCACTGCACATGGTGAAAGACTTTACCTTCCGCCTGCCAGTAGGCAATGAATGAGGCCAGTTCTTCGGTGGTCACCGGCTCTCTTAGCGCCACGCCCCATAGCGCCGCCAGGCGGATAAAGTCGGCATCGGGTTGCCAGTCCGGATACATGGCGAATTTCCCCATGGGGACAGCAACGGGAGCGGCTTGCGGTTCCTGATAGAGTTGATCGTCCAGAGCGACATCGCTTCCCGGACGCGCCAGCTTTTCTTCCAGCGCCAGCAGTTCAGCCAGGCGTGCAGGCGTGACGGCATAAAACGCCGGGGCATTGTTAGCAAATACGGCAACCACACCGCCTTCAGCTTTTGCCAGAACGGTTTGGTGATCGTGTACCAGGGCGTCAATACCAACGACGTCCGGGGTCAAAACTCTGGAAGACATACTGTTTCTCAAATATGGAACGATGAACGAGAAGGGAGATAACTTTTATAGTAACACACGGAGGAGAGGAGGCTGTCTCTCATCCGTGTGCTTAAGCGAGGCAATTTTATACGCGAGGGCGCTTGCGGTACAACCATAATCCAGGAATGGAAAGACCGATGGATAACGCACCAACAATCGATGAAGCTGTAAGAAAGTTGGTTAACAGGGTAATCATCAACGGTTCGCTGTAACCTAACTGGCTGATTTTTACCGCCGAAATCATTGCGGTATAAGCCGATATGCCCGGGAACATAGGGATAACGGCCGCCACGGTAAACACTTTCGGATGCGCCAGATACCAGCGCGACCATTGAATACCAATGGTGCCGACCAGCATGGAGGCCATAAAGGTTGACCACTCAATATTCAGCCCGCTGGTCATTAAGATCATTCGTGAACCATGACCAATCGCGCCAAGCAGCGCACACCAGCGTAATGCCCGAACGGGAACGTTGAACACCATCGCAAAGCCGACCGCTGGAATGGCGGCGAGGATCATATCCTGCGCCAATGCAAACAGAAACTCGATCACACCCATCCGCGTAGCCCCCAAATCGTCAGTGCCATCACCACGCCGACGCAGGTAGCCAGTGTCAGCAGACTGGCGATCGCCCAGCGTGCCAGTCCGGTATTGATGTGGCCTTTAAACATATCGGCGACGGCATTAATCAACGGAAAGCCCGGCACCAGCAGCAGAACGCTGGCGGCCATCGCAATGGTGGGGGTATTGCTGAAAGTGGGGAGTTGCAAAAGCAATCCGGAAATGGTGGTGGCGGCGAAAGCGGTAAGGCAAAAGTTGATCTGTGGATGAAGATGACGTTGTGCCAGCAGCTGGCGGATATACATCGCGGTCGTACTGGCAAAGAAGGTGATGACGGCACCATCCCAGCCACCGTTATTGAGTTTACAGAAACAGGCGCAAGAAAGGCCAACCATTAAGGCTACCAGCCATCTTGGGTAACGTAATGGCTGAATTTGGCTAAATCGTTTCTCTACGCCTTTGTAATCCAGCAGATGATGCTCCGCAAGAATCACAATGTGCTGGACTTCAGTCACCACATGCATATTAATGCCGCGATCGTGATTTTTACGTGTCGATGTCAGGCATTGCCCATCTTTAATAGTTGTCAGCACTATGGCGTTCGAAGAGATAGAACTTTCGACACTGTCCATTCCCAGCGCCCGACCCAGTCGTGAGGAAAGCTCATCAACCAACGCGCTTTCCGCACCATGTTGCAAAAGAAATAATCCACACTGGATACAAAGCCGTGTTACGGCTCGCTGTTGCTCAGTTTGCATAACTCGCCCTTTGTCATAGACGTGCTGCGTATTGTTCAGATAATGAGAATCCATTTGTATCATGAAGCACGGTTGTTTTGCGGTAGGTTAAGATCAAAATTGCGCTGATTAATCCTGGTTATCGGGACAAGCTCGGTGATAAAAAGCGAATTATCTCTCGCCGCAAACAAACTATCACATGAATATTATCACTATAATGAATTTATTGTTTGGCCTTTACGAATCAGGATAATAGATAACCGGGCACGTTTTTTAATGTTAACAAGTTAAAACCATCAGATTTCATTGAATAAATATTGGTTGTGTGATTTTTCATTCTGCGGGAAGGGATATCATTTAATTATAAATTAAATGAATGTGATTTCTGTTTTTCATTAAGTATTCCTAACAACTTAATGTAGATATTTTAAATGTCTCCAGGCTATTTCACCAGGTTATCATTTGATGCTAACCTTCTGACACATGCAGTGGAGTTGTTGTGCAGCAGGAGTATGCTGATATGAAAGTGAATGCTAAGGATAATTTATTCGCTTAATCTATTAATTTGCTGGAAACATTTAAGGAATGAATATCCTGAATAAACCATCATAATTTTTAGACAGTGGATGTGGAGGAAATATGTTGCCAGGATGCTGCAAAAATGGAATTGTTATCAGTAAAATACCTGTTATGCAAGCAGGGTTAAAAGAGGTCATGAGGACTCACTTCCCTGAATATGAAATAATATCCAGCGCCTCTGCGGAGGACCTTACCTTATTACAATTACGTCGTTCCGGATTAGTCATTGCTGATTTAGCCGGTGAAAGTGAAGATCCACGTTCTGTTTGTGAACATTATTATTCTTTAATCTCACAATATCGGGAAATTCACTGGGTTTTCATGGTGTCACGCTCCTGGTATTCCCAGGCAGTAGAATTGCTCATGTGCCCTACGGCGACGTTATTGTCTGATGTTGAACCCATTGAGAATCTGGTCAAGACCGTACGTTCCGGCAATACGCACGCAGAGCGTATCAGCGCCATGCTGACCTCTCCGGCAATGACTGAAACTCATGATTTTAGCTATCGCTCCGTCATTCTCACTCTTTCAGAGCGCAAGGTACTGCGGCTATTAGGTAAAGGATGGGGCATCAACCAGATAGCTTCGTTGCTTAAGAAAAGTAATAAAACTATCAGCGCCCAAAAAAACAGTGCGATGCGTCGACTGGCAATTCACAGCAACGCTGAAATGTATGCATGGATAAATAGCGCGCAGGGTGCAAGAGAACTTAACTTGCCTTCTGTTTATGGAGATGCCGCAGAATGGAACACAGCCGAATTAAGAAGAGAAATGTCGCACTCATAGAAAAATGCGTCATGAGCAGTATCGGTATTGAGAGTTTATTCAGAAAGTTTGCGGGTAACCCTTATAAGCTCCATACCTATACCAGTCAGGAGTCATTTCAGGATGCCATGTCGCGGATCTCATTTGCGGCGGTCATTTTTTCTTTTTCTGCCATGAGAAGTGAGCGCAGAGAGGGATTATCTTGCCTGACTGAACTGGCGATTAAGTTTCCGCGTACCCGGCGTTTAGTTATTGCGGATGATGATATTGAAGCTCGGCTGATTGGTTCATTGTCGCCATCACCGCTGGACGGTGTATTAAGTAAAGCGTCAACGCTGGAGATTTTTCATCAGGAACTCTTTTTGTCATTAAATGGTGTACGTCAGGCGACCGACCGACTGAACAATCAGTGGTACATTAACCAAAGCCGGACGCTAAGCCCGACGGAGAGAGAAATATTGCGCTTTATGTCGCGTGGCTACTCAATGACACAAATTGCCGAGCAGCTTAAACGCAATATCAAAACGATCCGTGCACATAAATTTAATGTGATGTCGAAACTGGGCGTCAGTTCTGATGCAGGGTTGTTGGAGGCCGCAGATATTCTGTTATGTATGCGGCATTGCGAAGCAAGTAATGTGTTGCATCCCTATTAATCCGCATGATGCCGGGTTTACTTCCCCGGCAGTGCTTTCATTTCAGCGTACAATCGCCACATTGCTGCACATCCGGTAAGCGATAACGCTGGCAGCAGGTCCGGCGCACCAGCAGGCCGTCGCGTAGCACCACGGTACGCCAGAGTGGATTATCTTCACCGGTAGTAAGCGTTTTCTCAAAAAAGAGGGCATGGCGCAGCGATTCAACCGTCGCCTCGCCGAGCAGTTGCTTCATCTCAGTAAGATACCAGTTGATCAAATAACCGGTATTACTCCAGATAAGTTTGCCGTTGATCTCTCCGGTCGCTTCTAGTGCCTGCACAACCGGAACCAGCGCCTGGCTGATTAACCTTTCCATTCGCTGCTGCGGCGAATGTGGTGTTGCGTTTTTATCTTCACACACATCGACCCAGAAACAGGCGGCACGGCCGGTTTCGTGAAACTCAGCATGGAAATGTTCCGGCGACACATCTAATGCCTTTTCCTGCGTCAGTAGCGCCAGCATTAATGGTGGCACCATCAGGCCGATATACCATTGTGCCCATAGCGAGATCAGCGGTTTGTTCTCGCGGATCATCGTTGGTTGGTTGCGATAGATATGATCGGAATAGACCGCGAGTAGAGAACTTAGCGCATTCGGTGATGACCATTGCGCCAGCGTCATGGCGTTAAGCGGAGCGGGTTCATCCAGGCGGATAAACTCCAGCAAATGTTCACGATGTTTGGCGATCGTCGCACGTACGGCTTGTGCAAGCCCAGCATCCTGTGGCTGGAGATGCGTTCGCCAGATAACATCTTCATAGAGCGGTGCGGAACGATAGGCCATAATCGGGATAGTAATCTAAATGATAATGATTGCTAATCCTAGCGATAGGTTTATCCGATAGCAAGGGATTTCTCTGGCTTGCAAATGATAAAAATTATCATATGATATTGGTTATCATTATCAATGAAAGAGATGAAACCATGTTGCAACGTACGCTGGGCAGTGGCTGGGGAGTGTTGCTGCCAGGATTGCTGATTGCAGGGCTGATGTATGCGGATTTATCGCCTGATCAATGGCGGATTGTCATTCTGATGGGATTAGTATTGACGCCGGTGATGCTGTATCACAAACAGTTACGGCATTACGTTTTGCTACCATCGTGCCTGGCGCTTATTGCTGGCATCATGCTGATGATAATGAATTTGAATCAGGGATGAAAAATCAAGGAAGAAACAAGAAAGGAAGTAAAGATAATTGGTGCGAGGGGGGGGACTTGAACCCCCACGTCCGTAAGGACACTAACACCTGAAGCTAGCGCGTCTACCAATTCCGCCACCTTCGCACAGTCATCTTACTTTTTTTGATATCGCCTCGTTTGGTGCGAGGGGGGGGACTTGAACCCCCACGTCCGTAAGAACACTAACACCTGAAGCTAGCGCGTCTACCAATTCCGCCACCTTCGCCCAGTGCGAGTAATATCAACGTGGTTTTTGGTGCGAGGGGGGGGACTTGAACCCCCACGTCCGTAAGGACACTAACACCTGAAGCTAGCGCGTCTACCAATTCCGCCACCTTCGCATACCATCAATTCTTAAAAAGAATTGCTACCACGGAGGCGCATTCTAGTGGTTTTCAGCTTTTCGTCAATAGTTAATTATCGCCGGAGGTGTAATTGCTGGAAAAATGTCCATCAGGAAACTAGCGTGCAGGTTTTGTAGGTCGGATAAGGCGTTCACGCCGCATCCGACACGGTATTTGGGTGCAGATGCCAGATGCGACGCGGGCGCGTCTTATCTGGCCTACGAAGGGCTAACGTGCAGGTTTTGTAGGTCGGATAAGGCGTTTACGCCGCATCCGACACAGTATTCGGCGGGATACTTAACCTTTCTTCGCCTGGCGGGTCATAATGGCGCGATACACCTTGAAGCGCCCGGTTTGCGCGATAACTTCATGGAAGCCAAATGTCTCATCCAGCACGTCCGGGTAAGGCAGGAAGGCGTTCGCTACAATTCGCAGCTCGCCGCCGCTATTAAGATGACGCACCGCGCCGCGAATCAGCGTTTGCGCCGCATCCAGGCTGGTTTGCATCCCATCGTGGAACGGCGGGTTGGAGATGATCATATCAAAACGACCTTTCACCTCGGAAAAGACGTTGCTGGCAAAGACTTCACCTTCAACACAGTTGGCCGCAAGTGTTGCGCGGCTGGCTTCTACCGCTGGCGCAGAGACATCGCACAAGGTGAGACGAATTTTCGGCGAATGGCGCGCAAAGGCAACTGAAAGCACCCCCGCGCCACAGCCGACATCCAGCACTTTACCTTTCGTGTGCGGAGTTAACGTCGAGAGCAGCAACTGGCTACCGACATCCAGACCGTCGCGGCTAAACACGCCAGGCAGCGTTTTGACCGTCAGGCCATCGACGCTGTATTCGCCCCAGAATTTATCGGCATCAAATACCGGCTGTTTTTCCAGACGACCAAAATAGAGGCCACAGCGACGAGCGCTGTCGACTTTATTCAACGGCGCATAATCTGCCAGCATCTGCTCGGCGCTGCGCACGCCGCTGCGGTTCTCGCCAACGACAAAAATATCCGTCCCCACCGGCAGCAGAGAAAGTAAATTCATCAACTGGAACTGGGCTTCCGGTTTGTTCTTCGGCCAGTAGTAAATCAGCGTATCGCAATCTGCGACGTCATCCGCCGTGGCGACCAGACTGAAACGGGCGTTATCCCCCATCTGGCGGCTTAATACCTGCCAGTGGTGGAATTGCTGGGTATGAGCACGGCTGGCCGCGGTATCTAAACGCGCGGGCAGGTCATCCTGTAAGTCTCCGGCAAACAGAATACGGCTTTGTTCGAAATCATCACTGTGACGCAGCAAGACTTCACTTGCCGGGGTAAATGCAGACATGGAATGCTCCTCAATTGATACTGGCGGCGATTATAGCCATATGTTGGCGCGGTATCGACGAATTTGCTATATTTGCGCCCCTGACAACAGGAGCGATTCGCTATGACATCCCGACGAGACTGGCAGTTACAGCAACTGGGCATTACCCAGTGGTCGCTGCGTCGCCCTGGCGCGTTGCAGGGGGAGATTGCCATTGCGATCCCGGCACACGTCCGTCTGGTGATGGTGGCAAACGATCTTCCCGCCCTGACTGATCCTTTAGTGAGCGATGTTCTGCGCGCATTAACCGTCAGCCCCGACCAGGTGCTGCAACTGACGCCAGAAAAAATCGCGATGCTGCCGCAAGGCAGTCGCTGCAACAGCTGGCGGTTGGGTACTGACGAACCGCTATCACTGGAAGGCGCTCAGGTGGCATCACCGGCGCTCACCGATTTACGGGCAAACCCAACGGCACGCGCCGCGTTATGGCAACAAATTTGCACATATGAACACGATTTCTTCCCTCGAAACGACTGATTTACCGGCGGCTTACCACATTGAACAACGCGCCCACGCCTTTCCGTGGAGTGAAAAAACCTTTGCCAGCAACCAGGGCGAGCGTTATCTCAACTTTCAGTTAACGCAAAACGGCAAAATGGCGGCGTTTGCGATTACGCAAGTGGTGCTGGATGAAGCTACATTGTTCAATATTGCGGTCGATCCTGACTATCAGCGTCAGGGATTGGGAAGGGCGCTGCTGGAACATCTGATCGACGAACTGGAAAAACGCGGCGTGGCGACACTATGGCTGGAAGTCCGTGCTTCAAACGCTGCCGCCATTGCCCTGTACGAAAGTTTAGGCTTTAACGAGGCGACGATTCGCCGCAATTACTACCCCACCACGGACGGTCGCGAAGACGCCATCATCATGGCGTTGCCAATCAGTATGTAAGACAAGGTGGAATAATGAAGTGGGACTGGATTTTCTTTGATGCCGATGAAACGCTGTTTACCTTTGACTCATTCACCGGCCTGCAGCGGATGTTTCTTGATTACAGCGTCACCTTTACCGCTGAAGATTTTCAGGACTATCAGGCCGTTAACAAGCCACTGTGGGTGGATTATCAAAACGGCGCGATCACTTCATTACAGCTTCAGCACGGGCGTTTTGAGAGCTGGGCCGAACGGCTGAAAGTTGAAGCAGGCTTGCTTAACGATGCCTTTATTAATGCGATGGCGGAAATCTGCACGCCGCTGCCGGGCGCGGTTTCTCTGCTTAACGCCATTCGTGGCAACGCCAAAATCGGCATCATCACCAACGGCTTTAGCGCCTTGCAGCAAGTGCGTCTGGAACGCACGGGCCTGCGTGATTACTTCGATTTGCTGGTGATTTCCGAAGAAGTTGGCGTTGCCAAACCGAATAAGAAAATTTTCGATTATGCGCTGGAACAGGCGGGCAATCCTGACCGTTCACGCGTGCTGATGGTTGGCGACACTGCCGAGTCCGATATTCTCGGTGGCATCAACGCCGGGCTTGCGACCTGCTGGCTGAATGCGCACCATCGCGAGCAACCAGAAGGCATCGCGCCCACCTGGACCGTTTCTTCGTTGCACGAACTGGAGCAGCTCCTGTGTAAACACTGATTGCCTCCCCCCCGTTGATGGGTAAAATAGCCGCAATTTTTCGTTTTCAACAAGCGCGGCGCGATGCCGCTTACTCAAGAAGAAAGAATTATGACGTTGTCTCCTTATTTGCAAGAGGTGGCGAAGCGCCGCACTTTTGCCATTATTTCTCACCCCAATAATTAAGCCTAAATTAAAGCTCTTTTACTCTTTCAAAATCCTTTCAGTTAATTGAGGTTGAGCAATATAACTCATTTAAATACATTTAGTTATGTGGCTTCTTTAATTGAAAATTCTTTCATGTAACTTTAAATCGATCTGCTTGCTTTCATCAAAAATCTGTACATATGCTTGTACATAATGTACAAAGCAGCAGAGGTGTTTTGCGATTTGTACAAGGTGAGTAATGGCGCTGTCTGATGCGTGGTTGCGTTCAGTCGTTGGAAAGGAACGTGATAAGGTTTTGGTTAAATCCGATCGTGATGGTCTGTCTGTCAGAGTATCACCGAAAGGTCGCGTAGTGTTCCAATATCGTTATCAATGGGCAGGGAAAGGTGAGCGTCTTGATATCGGAACTTACCCGGCAACTGGATTAAAAGAGGCCAGAGAAGAAGTTATCCGTCTCCGTGGTGAACTCGAGTCAAACCGTAATCCACGATTGGTCAAGCAGGCTGAAAAACGAAAAGCTACTGAAGCCATGACGGTAGAGTCTGTGATCCGTGCCTGGTATGAAGCATATTGTGTAAAAAATAAAAAAGGCTCTGAACAGATACTCCGCTCGTTTGAGCTGCACCTGTTCTCTAAAATCGGGAATATCCCTCACGATGCAGCTACATTGCATGATTGGTTAGAAGTCCTGGAGCCTCTTAGCACTAAGACTCCAGCAATAGCAGACCGATTGCTAATTAACGCAAAGCAGGCCCATGTCTGGGCGTATAAGAGAAAGCTCATTGAAACTCGCCCGCTGTCGGATATCACGGGTAAAGATATGGATATCCGTAAAGGTCAGAAGAAACGGTTTCTGACACATGATGAAATTAAAATCCTTTATGCTGCGATCGATGGTTCTCGAATGGTTCCTAAATACCGGGCCTTCATTAAACTATTGCTGCATTTTGGCTGCCGTAGTTCAGAGCTAATTACCGCCAGGGTGGACGATTTTGATTTCATTAATAAAGTATGGACTGTACCACCAGAACGACATAAGACTGGGGAGATAACGGGCGAACCGCTAAAACGGCCCATTATTGAACCGGTTGAAGAGCTTATAAAGTACGCTATTTCTATGAACAATGGTTCCGATATGCTTTTTACTAAGGAAGGAAGCAGGGAACCCGTTGGTCGGACATCATTGCAGTCGCTGCCTTACAATTTAATGCAGTATGCATGGCGGCGTTTGGGGTATCAATTCCCTCATTGGTCTCTGCATGATTTGAGGCGAACAGCACGAACAAACTTTTCTGATCTTACTGCGCCTCATATCGCAGAAATAATGCTCGGTCATAAACTGCCGGGGGTATGGCAAGTTTATGACAAGAGTGATTATTTAGAAGAACAGCGTAAAGCCTACCAGGCATGGTGGGAGAGAGTTGAATCGATTGTTACTTGTTCTGGTTCAGACACCAACTGACAGTTTGCATATTTTGAACGCAATAAAATATGACAGTCCGCTTTGAGCGAGGAGCGGATATATGATGTTTAGAAAACGCGCGATTTGCAGTTAAGCAATCTAAGTTACTGATGTACTATACTGGAACTGCTGGCCAGTTTGTGTTGAACACCATCATTATCACAATAAGGAAATGAAAGTCGAAATGAATACTAAACTTTTGGCCTATTTAAACAATGAGTTACATGGAGTGTGGATAGATAGTGAAAATCGTAATATCCACATAATACTTAAATCAAGCCTTCCTATAATTAAATCCGTCTGGTCAGGAGCACCTATCCACTTTTTGGTAGGTTTATCTACTAAAAATATACTAGTGATTGGGATGTTGATTGAAGATAATGTCGATAATCCATTTTTACTAGCCTATCCACCAAGAGAGGCAGATGAAATTAAAGGGCTGGATTTGTTATTGTCAGGCGCTTATGATGGTATTCTATTATCATTTTTTGACTCGCATACAATGCGTGTTATGGACCTGAAAATAAAAGTTTCGGAAAATTTACCGTGTGAATGTTTAAAAAAATTTTGTGCTAATTCATATTCTCTCAATTCAGGATTTAGGGAAGGTAATGAAGCAATGGATGAATTCTGCAACAATGCTTTGACTGGTAACGAGAAAATAATTAGTCTGCCACTAAGTGTAATCGATAAAAAATCTTACCTAGCAAGTGTTCATGAACCAAACGATACCGTATTAACATATGAATTTAGCGTCAGTGAAAACGGCTCTGAGGGATATGAGCAGGAAGCTCTTATATACCATGCTTTGCGGCAGGTCTTTTCACCGGAGGAAGTGTTTTTTTCTCCAGATATTATTGAGGGTAATAAAAAAAGAGAACTAGTTGATATTCTTATTGTAGAAAATGACTATGTATTATCTATACAGTCTAAAGCATCATCTTTGATTGAAATGGGTTTAAAATCTCATGAAAAGCTTTGTAGCATGTATAAGAAAAAAGCATTGCAAGGGATCGATCAGGTTAAAGGCGTTATCCCAATTCTAAATAATGATGTGGTTATTAATTATGACGGGAGGGAATGCTTAATAAAGCGCAGAAAGGGTATTTATCATTTAGTGATAATCTCAGATCTTGTTTTAGAGAAAGAAGGTGCTGAAAAGATTTATAACGAAATTAGCAACCTTAAAGAGTCAAAAGGGGCGAAAGTTTTAGTTATGAGCCTTGAAGGTCTTGTAAATTTTATAAGACTATCAAGATTAAATAAAAGAATGTTTTGGGCAATGCTGGAGACTAAATACAAGTTCAGCATAAAAAACCGTACAATTTTAATTAGAGATATCGACTCTAGCCAAGAGAATAATCTACCATTACTTGCCACTGATCAATACCTATCACTTCTTCGAGGTACGGGAAAATTAAAATAAATTGTATCAATGATACTGTTGCCACGTATCGAGACTGGCTTATGAACGGAAGGGTTTTCCAGCAGTTCAGCGACCGGAGCTGCACATCGATGCCGGATTGTGCCTGCAATTATGTACTTGGCTAAGAGGTGCTGCTGGCTCTGGATAGAATAACCCTAACGTCCAAAGAGCGCGCATTTTCATGTAAAAAAATAAATAGCTTGTCTGCTCTTGATACAGAGCAGACAGTCAGATCTGTTTGGCTTGTGCCATAGATGTGCCAGCTCACATTTGAGCTAATGTTTGTTACTCAATTACTCCTGCAAACCTGTATATCTTACGTGATGCCCATTTATTTGGGCAGGATTTAATATCAGGATCTGGAAAATCAGGCCGATATTTCTGACCAGTCCTCCGGTTTACACTGTTCCAGCGAAGCACCGTCGATATTGAAACGCCACAGAATTCGGCGACTTGTTTTGTTGTCATTAAGTTGTTCATTGTTGACCCTCCTGTGGTTGTGCAGTTGAAAGACTCATGCCCGCGCGTTGTTGCCAGACGACCCAGCCGAGAGCCATATCCCACGCCATGTACTCGTTATCACCGTTTTTTGCTCTCCGACGATCGACTGTTTTACCGAAACGCTTTTCCATAAATAATTCATAGGCTGCGCGTTCATCTGGCTCAACTTCCAGAGATGCCAGTGCAATCCGTGCCAGTTCTAAATCATCTTCAAGCTCAGCGCGAATCTCAGCGAATGCACTCTGTGTTAAGGCGAACTCAATGCTCTGCACTTTATTCCGTGCGCGCTCAAGCAGTGCATGGTAGTTAATTTCGGTTGTCATACCCCTACCTCTTCGAATTTCAATACCAATTGATCACCCCAGATTTCACATGACTCTGAACACGAGCCGGTATCGAATCGCCTGGCCTGTACCATCGCCTGATACAAATTTCTGTAGTCGCTGTTGGCAGACATTCTGGCAATTCCGTCAAGCGTCAGGTGACCACGGTACATAACGTCTTTACCTGTTCTGCGATGACCATCCCTGACGTGTTTGCCTGTAACCAGCTCATTAAAAACTCGCATCAGACCAGGTTCGTCTTTACATGCAAGCCCCAGCTTTTGCGTTGACTTTTTGATGCAGAAAACACAGTTCCCGAGATGCTCCGGGATTTGCAAATCAAAAGGTTGTTTTCGCCACCACCGGATAACATCCGACTTATCAAAATCTGACAGTTCGGCAAGATACCGGACGCCCGATTTCGGTTTCAGCCTACGGGGTTCGTCTGCACGAATACCCAGCCATGTGATGTAATTACCTCGCCCGAAATGGTTATCGCAGTATTTCGTGAAAGGGATGAGTTTTAGCCTGTCAGTACAGAACGCGCCGCCGATGTATGGCGTGCCGTACTTTTTAACCATGTCCATAAACGGTTTAAGTACCGGCATTCGCGTCTGAATATCCTTTGGCTCCCATTCTGTATAACCATTTGGCTGCCCAAGCTCAGGATTGATATCGACCTGCAACACAGTTAGTGGTATGCCCCAGAACTTCACAACCTCCCGAATAAAGCGGTATGTCAGCGGATGTTCGCAACCGGTATCCATAAAGATGTAGCAGACGTTATTGCCAGCCTTTCTTTGTTCTTCCATCAGGTGAACAAGATATGCAGATGTTCTCCCGCCGGAAAAACTAACTACATGAGTTATGCACATTTGCGTAACTCCGATAACTCGTTAAAACGTTCCATAAACATCCCGTAGGCATGTCCTGGTGCCAGTGGAATCACTTTGAACATCTCTGTTGCCGGGATACCTTCCAGTACAGGCCAGAAAGAGCCATCATCAAGCCCGAGATCGCGGCGTTCGGTTGCCAGCATAATGAGATCGGCATATTTCACTGGCGTGCTCATAACAGGAGGTAACCCGTATTTCTCACGGATTACGGCGTCTATTTTTTCTTCCATCTGTTTATAGTCAGGAAGAAGGCGTTTCAGTGGCGCGGGGATGTCCTGACAATACGCTTCTGTTGCATCATGCATTAACGCTTCAAAAGCAAACTCCTCCGGAACCAGTTTGCTGCAAAGCACCGCATGTTGGGCGACGCTGTAGAAGTGTGAAAGATGACCGGCAAAGCGACAGATATTTGAAAGGGAAACTGCGATATCGTTAATCACGATGTCGTCTTTATTTATCCTGTCATAATAAAAATGCTTCCCGGAAAAAGTTTTAATAAATGACATTTTGTTCTCCACTTTATATGCGCTGCACCGCGCTGAATTTTGGTTAAAGAAAACCCTCGCCATCAGGCGATTATTGAGTTAATTACGTTTCCATAAATGCCCCCGCAGGGGCATTTGCAGTAATGAAATCAGGCGGTGAAAGTACCAATAAAGGTTTCTACTTTGCTGTCTTTGAATTTTTCAACAAGCAGATCACGAAATTCGTTAGCCATTTCTTCCTGCACTGCTTCCAGCTGAATAATGCGCAGAACCAGTACAGGGCGATCACCAGTGATAATGCTGAGGCGTAATTTAAACGGACGTTCTTTCAGGCCTTCAAACGGAACGCATTTAAACTCAAATGCTACTGGCATAATGTCTTTGGTTTTCGCTTCGACAGACTCCATCAGAGAGCGTTTGCCGCTGAAGTCATTGTCTTCAAAATCAGCGGTCTGGTTTGCTTCAATCGTGATTTTACGGACCGCCGCAGCCGCTTTTGTTGCCTGAATGGCGTCACCATTAGCATCAAAGCCCACAAGGTAGTCGGCCCAGTCTTCAATCCATTCTGCCAGTGACTTCTGGGAGTTACGCTCGCCGTTAACAGACAACAGGGCAGAGAACGGTGCTGTCTTTTTCAGTTTGAGAGTGGCGGTGTTATCTGCGTGACCTGGTTCATCAATAGTACCCAGGTTAAGCACACTGACGGCTCGCATATTATCAGCATCGATAAAGCAGCGGGTGCCTTCATCTGCAAGATCTTTAGAATAACGGGTAAAGTCATCGATGCTGGCAGTGGAAAGCGCACCACGGAAACGGAAGCGATTTAAATTAAATTTTTCCAGATCATGAATGCGGAAATTCTCAGGCAATGCCACAGCATCGGCACCAATCTTACTGATAATTTCATTAACACCCTGAGCAGAAATAAGGGCATGGATTTGATTAATTGCGGTTGCGTCTAAGTTCTGAGACATAATAAGTCCTCACTATATAAAGATATTCAGTGATGAGATAAATAATCAGTTTATTAAAAACGATATTAACGACCTGCTGCGCGGAGTTTTCCGTCAGGTTCACCGGCAAGAGTCAGTAATTGTCCTTGGTCTTCCTGCAGAATAGTCAGGCGACCACCGCGATTGACATACATCGGCGTTTCGGTGGTGTCTTCTTCGGAAATTTTCCCGCGGTTAGTCGGGCGAACATATGAGAGTTTGTGTTTGATTTTTACACGGTTCTCATCAAACGGTTCGATTTCCAGGTTGAGCGAGACCTTACCTTTGGTTTTCGTGTTCATCACACCGGAAGCGACTTCACTGAGAACAGCGCCGATTTTGGTTTCAAATACGCCGCCGTCCAGCTCCCCGATAAATGCCTGCACATCAGTACTGCGTTCGCTAGCCATTTTGCTGCTCCTCATCATATCGACCCCGCAAGGTCGGTTGGTTTCTCCACAAAACAGAGAAGAACACCAGCGGTGGCAGCCGCCCGGATGGATTGGGTTATGAGCCCGTCGTCCGGTGATGCCCTTCTCTGTTTTGTAAAAAGAGCGGTACCAGCCGGAAGCAAGTGTACAAACTGGTACCGCCAAAGCAGTGGCTGTTGTGGTGACCGGTGCTGATCTCCGGCTTGCGGTTATTTCAGACTCTCACGGGCGTTTAATTGCCCCGCCGAACAGCTCTTTTCCGCAATAGCTGCAATGTCTTTCGCGCATCAGCCTGCGCATTCACCACAACGCTGAGAGCATTGCCGGTGTCCGAATCGAACGGACCTTTTCCCTGCCCAACCCTCCCATCTGAATGGGACTGTCTGGAATTGAACCAGCACTTATGCCTTGCTCGTCAATGCTCTCATCGTTGCGTCCTGGTCTCTTCCCAAGCGTCAAACCGAATCGCCACGCTGGTTAGGCGTCTTATCAGCATCCTCATTGACTTGCACATTCCGGCTACCTGGTTTGTTTGCCCGAGCAAGGAGTGGATTATCCCCTTTAACGTCCCCAGACCGCTAACGACGCATGTGCCATACGCCGTGTTACAACCAAATTTTGTTTGAATCTTGCCTGCCTCATGTTTCTTTTGGATACATTATGTATCTCATAGGTACATTGTCAAGTATAAAAAAACCTGCCGAAGCAGGTTCATAAATATTGATTAGGCCTTTATTGTGTATCTTCTTGGTTTTCCCGAGAAAATCACTGTACCAATTATAGAGCAATTACCGTTAATCTTAATGTAAGGCTCAGGCCAGTTTGGGTTTAATGCTTTGAGATAACGCTGTGTTCCATCTTCTATCAACCGCTTGAAGGTGGTTTCGCCTGAATCGTGCATCAATGCAATAACGTCGTCACCGTGGCAGGCAGGGACTTCAGGATCAACAAAAATCATGTCTCCCGGGCGGTACTCATCAATCATTGAATCACCAATCACCCGCAAGATATAAGTCATTTCGCCACAGGGTACAGGGCAGGGATAAGTTTCTGCTGTGCTCAAATCAACCTCAGAATAGCCAACTTCTTTCCATGCTCCGGCCTGTACCCATGATATGACAGGGACTAACGTTATTTGTTTGTTAGTGATTGAAACATCAGGTTTTTTTGTGATGTTCGTGGTCTGGTGTTCTTGATCAAGCCATCCGACAGGCAGGTCGAAACATTTTTCGATGTGCCTTGCCATGCTGTCACCGATATTTTTAGTAGCACCATCTCCCATAAACCTGCTGGTCTGGGTTGGCTCGCGATCAATCATGGTGGCAAAGGAAGAATTCCCGCCAACACCATCTCTCAGTTTTCTGGCGTTAGACCGCCGGATGTCATGGACTGTTTTCATAACGAAATTAAAACCTTTGTACCGATAGGGTACAAGTATCTTGAAGGTTCATCTCAATCATGTAATATGTATATCGGAGGTACATATTGTATGAAAGCGTATTGGGACTCTTTAACCAAAGAACAGCAGGGCGAGTTGGCCGGAAAAGTTGGCTCAACACCAGGCTATTTACGGCTGGTTTTCAATGGTTATAAAAAAGCCAGTTTTGTGCTGGCTAAAAAACTTGAGCAATGCACGTCAGGTGCAATTACGAAATCTGACTTAAGACCGGATATCTATCCGAAAGATTAACAGAACACCTTCAATTTTTAACCACAGAACGATGAGGCTAACCGTGGGTAAGCATCACTGGAAAGTAGAAAAACAGCCTGAGTGGTACGTGAAAGCTGTCAGAAAAACTATCGCGGCGTTGCCGGGGGGGTACGCTGAAGCTGCTGAGTGGCTAGATGTAACAGAGAACGCTTTATTCAACCGCCTTCGTGCAGATGGCGATCAGATTTTCCCGCTGGGATGGGCAATGATTTTACAGCGCGCGGCTGGCACTCACTACATTGCGGATGCTGTCGCACAGTCTGCTGGTGGGGTGTTTGTATCGCTTCCTGAAATTGAGGAAGTAGAGAACGCCGATATAAACCAGCGCCTGCTGGAAGTCATCGAACAGATCGGGAGTTACTCAAAGCAGATTCGTTCGGCAATCGAAGATGGGGTAGTGGAGCCACACGAGCAGACAGCAATTAATGATGAGTTGTATCTGTCAATTTCGAAGCTCCAGGAGCATGCAGCACTGGTCTACAAAATCTTTTGCGCTCCAGAAAAGAGTGACGCCCGCGAGTGTGCAGCTCCGGGCGTCGTGGCGTTTTGTGTCTGTGGAGAAACTAACGCATGAACAGTTTAACGGCAAATAACCGTTTGTCGCAACAGCTGGTGGTCAGCGTCGCTGAACACCTGTTGTTACGGCATGAATGCAGATTACCAAATCTCCTGGCTGTAAGTAACCACAGAGAACTTTACCTGACTGTGGGGGGCGAGTTGTGCAGGAACTTAACCGCTGGTTTCGTGACGGAAGAGGACTTTATGTTCATGTTATTCGTTGGGAGCCAGAAACACAGCGCGTTATCTATCTTCGCAAAGACTACCCGCATGAGTGCTTTAGTCCTTTGTGGAAATTCAAGCGTGATTTTGTTGAGTGTGAAGGACCACCAGCACATTGATTCTGCCATTCCGGGACGTTACACTGTTCAGGCACCTTATAAAGCGGGTGCCGGGATTGGCGTCCTGGAATTGATCAAGGCGATATATGACGCGCCAGCGTCTTTTTTATCGTCCGCATTTGCTCACATCAAAGTTATGGTGGGCTGGGCGGGGGCATCGAAAGATGCGCCGGTTTCCTTGATCACCGGTTACGCCAACCCCGTTCAGTTCACCACCAGCGAAATTGGCGTTTCCGGTGGTGGAAGTATTTCACCGATCAAGGAGGCTGCCATCATGGCTACTGTCCCAGCCCTCACTCGTCTGAATGATGAAGACTTACATAAACTCAGTTATGTAACAACTGCACTACGTGCTCTGCGCAAGGTAACTCTTTCGGATCCGCAGGCACATCAGGTTCTGGTAGAAACCCTTCTTAACTTGCAAGCTGAACGTATTCGTCTGGCGGATAAGGCTAATTTTCATATTCACCGTCTCCTGAATATCAGCGGAGGGCATCGTCATGCTTAATCCGTTGCTCCTCAACATTTACCGTTTATTTCAGCGTAAAAAAATATCAACACCCACAGTTGGGCAGTGGTACACCACGCCAGCAGGGCATGTTCTACGTGTCAGCCTGGTTGACCGTGAATGTCAGAAGGTGATTTGTGAACCGCTGGGCCGTAATTACCGCGTCAGTATGCCGCTTATAGCCTTTCGCTCCGGAAAAAACATGAAGCATCTCGGAGGTGCAGCATGAGTATGGAGCTGATGGTTAAAGCGATGAAAATTCGAGTGGGTAATCCATTGCGAAAACTGGTTCTGATCAAGCTGGCTGATAATGCCAGCGATCAGGGTGAGTGCTGGCCCAGCTACCAGCATATTGCTGACCAGTGCGAGATTAGCAAACGTTCTGTGATGAATCATATTGCGGCCCTTTGTGAGTCCGGGCTGGTAAAAAAAGTCACCCGGAAAGGTGAAAAAGGTAACTCAAGTAATATCTATCTCCTTCATCTGGATGGTGCAGGAGATTCACTAGGGGGTAGTGCAAATAATTCACTATCTGGTGCAGCAAATTCACCAGGTAGTGCAGGAGTTGCACTAGGGGGTAGTGCAGGAGATTCACCCAGAACCAGTCACTCTTTTGAACCAGTCAAAGAACCAGTCAATGAACCAATAGCTGTTGGTGCATCTGCTGATGAGTCTGTGCGAGTTCGTTCAAACCGACCGGAATACTCTCCGGAGTTTGAGCAGGCATGGCTGGCATATCCCAAACGTGCTGGTGGCAATTCAAAATCTGCAGCCTTCAAAGCCTGGAAAGCCCGTTTGAATGAGGGGGTAAACCCCGAAACCATGCTGGAAGGTGTGAAACGCTATGCGGGCTGGGTATCTGCGATGGGTAACAGCGGCACACAATTTGTGAAACAGGCTGTCACGTTCTTTGGTCCGGATCGTCATTTCGAAGAATCCTGGGAAGTTCCTGCGGTATCTGCAGCCAGACGTGAGGACCCGTACTTCAAAGCCAGTTACGACAACGTGGACTACAGCCAGATCCCGGCAGGATTCAGGGGGTGATCATGAGTCTTTTGAATGAAGTTCAGAAATTCATTGAAGCCCATCCGGGGTGTACTTCCGGAGACATTGCGGATGCTTTTGCAGGTTACTCACGGCAGCGCGTTCTGCAGTCAGCAAGCAAGTTACGTCAGAGTGGGCGTGTGGCTCACCGTTGTGAAGGGGATACACGCAGACATTTTCCGCGCCAGATAAAGATATCGCCGGAGGCGGAATGGCAACCAGTTCGTGAAACCAGACCTGTGCGCAATTTCTATGTCGGCACTAACGACCCGCGGGAGATTTTATGCCTGACCCGCCAGGCTGAAGAACTGGAGTCCAGGGGCTTATACCGTCGTGCTGCAACGGTGTGGATGGCGGCATTCCGTGAAAGCCACTCCCAGCCAGAACGAAACAATTTTCTGGCGCGTCGTGAGCAGTGTTTACGGAAAAGCAGCAAGCGCGCTGTATCGGGTGATGAGTGGTATCTGTCAGGGAATTACGTGGGGGCTTAATGAGTAATAAATATTGCCAGGAGCTGGTGGAACTGCGGAACAAACCAGCCCATGAACTGAAGGAAGTGGGCGATCAGTGGCGCACGCCGGACAACATTTTCTGGGGAATTAACACCCTGTTTGGTCCGTTTGTTCTGGATCTGTTCACTGACGGTGATAACGCCAAATGCGCTGCGTATTACACGGCGGAAGACAACGCGCTGGCGCATGACTGGTCAGAACGCCTTGCGGAGCTTAAAGGTGCTGCCTTTGGAAATCCCCCATACAGCCGCGCCAGTCAGCATGAGGGGCAATACATCACCGGCATGCGTTACATCATGAAGCATGCCAGTGCCATGCGTGATAAGGGCGGGCGCTATGTTTTCCTGATCAAAGCTGCCACCAGCGAAGTGTGGTGGCCGGAAGATGCAGATCATATTGCTTTTATTCGCGGGCGTATTGGTTTTGAACTGCCTGCCTGGTTTATCCCGAAGGATGAGAAGCAGGTGCCGACAGGCGCTTTCTTCGCTGGTGCTATTGCTGTTTTCGACAAGACCTGGAAGGGACCGGCAATCAGCTATATCGGGCGCGATGAACTTGAGGCATGTGGTGAGGCGTTTCTGGCGCAGGTTCGCCTGCAGGCGGAAAAGCTGGTCAGGGAGATGGCGGCATGACGACGTTAACTCAATGCCAGCAGCAGGTGCTGGATATGCTGATTTCTTATCAGAAAGAGCGTGGCTTCCCGCCAACCAATCAGGAGGTGGCAACCATGCTGGGATACCGTTCGGTGAATGCAGCGGTGGAGCATCTTCGCGCACTGGAGAAAAAAGGCGTCATCACGATAAAGCGTGGTGTGGCCCGGGGGATCACGCTTCATACCGCGGTGAAGGACGACGACAGCGAGGCGGTCGGGATTATCCGCTCACTGCTTGCCGGTGAGGAAAACGCAAGGCTGCGTGCAACTCACTGGTTACATGAGAGAGGCCTGAAAGTATGAAGCTGATCCTGCCTTTCCCGCCCAGCGTGAACACCTACTGGCGACACCCCAACAAAGGGGCATTTGCTGGTAAGAGCCTGATAAGCGCGGCGGGGCGAAAATTTCAGAGCGCGGCGTGCGCAGCAATAGTTGAGCAGTTACGTCGTCTGCCAAAACCAACGTCGGCACCTGCTTCAGTGGAGATCGTGTTGTTTCCTCCGGATAACCGGATCCGCGATCTGGACAACTATAACAAGGCGCTGTTTGACGCCCTGACCCACGCGGGTGTGTGGGAAGACGACAGCCAAGTGAAAAGAATGTTGGTGGAGTGGGGACCGGTTATCCCGGAAGGGAAGGTCGAGATCACTATCAGTAAGTACGAGAAACCGGCGGGTGCAGCCGCATGATTAAGAGGAGAAACGAAGTATGAATAATCTGATGGTTATTGATGGTATTGAAGTTCGTCGTGATGCTTATGGGCGTTACAGCCTGAACGATCTGCACAGGGCTGCCGGGGGAGAACAAAAAAACCGCCCGAAATACTGGCTCTCCAATAAGCAAACCTGTGAATTGATTGAACAACTTTTCACCGAGGGTGGAATTCCGCCTCTGGAACAAAATCAACCAGTTAGCGTCATTAATGGCGGAAATAACCAGGGGACGTATGTCTGCAAAGAACTGGTGTATGCCTATGCAATGTGGATCAGCCCGTCATTCCATCTGAAGGTGATCCGTACTTTCGATATGGTAACCAGCGCACCGGAAAAATTATCCGGGCAGGCTGCTGACAAGATGCAGGCTGGAGTGATTCTGCTGGACTTTATGCGCAGGGAGTTAAACCTGTCTAACTCTTCAGTGCTTGGTGCCTGTCAGAAACTCCAGGAGGCTGTTGGCTTACCGAATCTGGCACCGCGCTATGCCATTGATGCTCCTGCTGACGCGCCTGATGGCTCAAGTCGCCCTACGCTGTCGCTGAGTGCACTGCTGAAACAGTATGGTATCCGCCTTACGGCTAATCAGGCATATCACCAGATGGCGAAGCTGGGGATCGTTGAACAACGCGAACGATACAGCCGTACCTCGATTAACAACATCAAAAAATTCTGGTCGCTGACAGCGAAAGGCTGCATGTTCGGCAAGAACATCACCAGTCCCGCAAATCCGCGCGAGACGCAGCCGCATTTCTTCGAATCCCGATTCCCTGAGCTGTTAAAGCTGCTCGATACCGTTCATTGAGGTGACCGTGAGAGCACTACTGACCCCTGAAATTGCCCCGCGTATGGGGATCGTATTGTTCAGGCCAGGTTCAGAGCTGATGCCCCTGTTTATGCAGGGGCGTGTCCTGCTGGAGCCTGAGCCGGAACGTTATTCATCTTTCGCCAGTGGTGCCGTTCCGGCGGCATCACAACCGCTGGCGGATGATCCTGCCGTTCGGGCTGTGTTCCGCAATGAGGCAGTGATCCGTCGTGCTGGTGGCGTGGAATGTCTTGAAAGCTGGTTACTTCGTGAAAAAGGCTGCCAGTGGCCTCATTCCGACTGGCACAGCGAGAACATGACCACAATGCGACACGCGCCGGGCGCAATCCGTCTGTGCTGGCACTGTGATAACCAGCTGCGCGATCAGTTCACGGAACGGCTGGAATCAATGGCAACGGATAACTGTGCCCGCTGGGTGTTGTCTGTTGTGCGTCGGGATCTCGGTTTTGATGACAGTCACGTTGTGACAATGCCGGAACTGTGCTGGTGGCTGATTCGTAATGACCTGGCGGATGCCTTACCGGAAAGTGCAGCCCGTAAGGCACTGAGATTACCAAAGCCTGTTGTGCCGTCTGTCACCCGGGAAAGTGACCTTGTGCCTTCGGTTCCTGCCACCAGCATCATCCAGGATAAAGCGAAAAAGGTGCTGGCGCTGAAAGTGGATCCGGAGTCGCCGGAGTCTTTTATGTTACGCCCAAAACGTCGCCGCTGGGTTAATGAAAAGTACACGCGCTGGGTTAAGACACAGCCGTGTGCATGTTGTGGAAAGCCCGCTGATGATCCCCACCACCTGATAGGTCACGGTCAGGGTGGAATGGGAACAAAAGCGCATGACCTCTTTGTGTTGCCTTTGTGCAGAAAGCATCACGACGAGCTGCATGCGGATACCGTGGCATTTGAAGAGAAGTATGGCTCTCAGCTGGAGCTGATATTTCGTTTTATCGATCGTGCGCTGGCAATTGGCGTATTGGCGTAAGTGGAGAACGAGCATGAACCTTGAAGCCTTACCAAAATATTACTCCCCAAAATCTCCAAAATTGAGCGATGACGCACCGGCGACAGGCTCAGGTGGTTTAACGATTACGGATGTGATGGCTGCGCAGGGGATGGTGCAGTCGAAAGCACCGCTTGGGTTTGCCTTATTCCTGGCAAAAGTTGGTGTTCAGGATCCTCAATTTGCGATTGAAGGTCTGCTCAATTACGCGATGGCACTGGATAACCCGACATTGAACAAATTGAGTGAAGAAACCCGGTTACAGATCATCCCTTACCTTGTGAATTTTGCCTTTGCTGATTATTCCAGGTCTGCGGCAAGTAAGGCTCGCTGTGAGCATTGTGCTGGTACTGGATTTCATAATGTATTGCGCGAAGTGGTGAAACACTCCAGAAGCGGGGAATCTGTTATCAAGGAAGAGTGGGTGAAGGAACTATGTCAGCATTGTCATGGTAAGGGAGAAGTCAGCACAGCGTGCAGAGGGTGTAAGGGTAAAGGTATTGTCCTGGATGAAAAAAGGACCCGGCTTCATGGCACGCCTGTTTATAAGATTTGTGGGCGTTGCAATGGAAACCGGTTTAGCCGTTTACCAACCACACTGGCGCGGCATCATGTCCAGAAGCTGGTACCAGACCTGACGGATTATCAGTGGTACAAAGGATATGCAGATGTCATTGATAAACTGGTTACAAAGTGCTGGCAGGAAGAAGAATATGCAGAGATACAATTGAGAAATGTGACAAGATAAATGGTTTTCGCCGAAGATGACGACATGATGCTTGCATTTTTCAAAAAATATGGATAAGATTTTCCCAACGATGGGCTTTGTATGTCTACCGTTGATAAGATTTAAGAACCCGCCACTGAGCGGGTTTTTTTGTGCCAGATGTCTCATGAAACTATGAAATGGATTGGTGCGTTAAACATTTTTTCTTATTATCTTTTAGATTTTGGAGAGATGGTTAACGTCTGTATTCCAGAAACTCGATGATTATTTAATAAATTAGTTTCAATGATGCTTCTAGGTTATGACTGTAATGAAAAAGGTATTAATAGCAGCGATAGGTTTTTGTTTAGTTGGTTGTGCAGGTATGAAATTACCTGAGTATTCGCAAGTTAAAGCAAGTCCGTATTATACAGATTGCCGTGCGTTTGCCATGGATGTTTATAAAAATGATGGATACAGCAAAATTGCGAAAACTACTATCCTTAGCATGGATGATGTGAAGGCTAGATATATTGTGACAGGGTGTGTAGTTGCTATGGGGAAAAACACTGTAGAGGAAATCAAAGCTGATCTCTCTGCTAAAGGGAGTTCTTTTGGGCTTATCAGTGGAGCTTGTTCTAGTGCGGCATGTCGGGTTGATGTAGAGCAGCAAATGAACGCTTATGTACTTGGTAGTTATTATGCTGCAAATAAAAAATTCCCGGATAAAATGAAAGCAGAGTTTTAAGTAAACCTTGTTTTCGATTATATGTCGAAGATAAATGTTAGTAACGGCATAATAAGTAAATATATAGTTGTGATAGCAACCCGCCACTGAGCGGGTTTTTTGTACCTGTAAACTTGGTGCAGTACAGTAAACACGCTGGTGGTCGTGAATACTGACTTTTTATCTTGCTGGCTTTTTAGACAAGAGTTATTGGTATGTCATGTTAACCAGAAGGGAAAAAGACATGATAAAACAGCAAGATATGACAGAAACCGCCGCCGCAGTCCTTCATTTCTTACCTGCTGACAAGTGGGTAACGCCACGCATGATGACGAGAACTACCGGAGTAAGCGAAGCCCAGTGCCAGTTAATACTGACTCAGTTAGTTCTGGCGGGTCTGGCGAAGGATAACGGCGGGTACGGGAATAAATTCAGACGCTGCCAGTAATGGCGGTTTCCTGCTGTGAAAATGGGCGGCTGGTGGGTGTTGGTAGCACCTGCCAGCCATTCGCTCATGCTTACTGGTCACAAGCGAACCACGGCCCACTGCTTTAGCGCAAAAGCAGAGTGAGCCTACCAGAGTTACGCTTACTGATCCATGAAAAATACTGTAAAAATAAACAGTGTTGATTTAATCAACGCTGATTGCCTGCATTTTATTCAGTCCCTGCCTGATGATTCCATTGACCTGATTGTTACCGATCCGCCTTACTTCAAGGTGAAACCCAACGGTTGGGACAATCAGTGGAAAGGGGATGAAGATTACCTTAAGTGGCTGGACCACTGTCTGGCCCAGTTCTGGCGGGTGTTAAAACCTGCCGGAAGCCTTTACCTGTTCTGTGGGCATCGCCTGGCATCTGATATTGAGATCATGATGCGTGAACGTTTCAACGTGCTTAACCATATCATCTGGGCGAAGCCGTCCGGACGTTGGAATGGGTGTAATAAAGAAAGTCTGCGCGCATATTTTCCTGCCACAGAGCGCGTTCTGTTTGCTGAACATTACCAGGGGCCATATCGCGGCAAAAGTGACGGCTATGCGGCAAAAGAAAGGGCACTCAAACAGCACATAATGGCACCGCTGATATCGTATTTCAGGGATGCTCGTGCCGAACTGGGTATAACGGCAAAACAAATTGCCGAAGCCACAGGTAAGAAAAATATGGTTTCCCACTGGTTTGGTGCCAGTCAGTGGCAGTTGCCGAATGAGGCTGACTATCGGAAGTTACAGGCACTGTTTTCCCGTATAGCGGCAGAGAAGTTTCAGGAACAACAACTGGAACAACCACACCACCAGCTGGTGGCATCTTATGATTCACTGAATCGCAAATATTCTGAATTGCTGGATGAGTTTAAATCTCTCCGGCGCTATTTCTCCGTATCAGTCTCCGTGCCTTATACCGATGTCTGGATGCATAAACCCGTTCAGTTCTACCCGGGTAAACATCCGTGTGAGAAACCGGCGGATATGCTCAGGCAAATAATCAATGCCAGTAGTCGACCTGGTGATCTGGTTGCTGATTTTTTTATGGGATCCGGTTCCACAATAAAAGCAGCAATGGCGCTGGGGCGTCGGGCCTTAGGTGTTGAGCTTGAGTCAGAGCGGTTTAACCAGACAGTGAAAGAGATAAACGAGCTGGTGGGGAAATAATCTGGTGGCCACGCAGGTGGCCTTTTTATTTCCATTACACAGCACCCGCATCTGCGAGGTGGGGTTATGAAATCCATGGATAAGTTAACAACGGGTGTCGCCTATGGCACCTCAGCAGGTAGTGCCGGGTACTGGTTTTTACAGCTGCTCGATAAAGTCACGCCCTCACAGTGGGCGGCAATAGGTGTGCTGGGTAGCCTGGTATTTGGCCTGCTGACGTATCTGACAAATCTTTATTTCAAGATTAAAGAAGACAAGCGTAAGGCTGCACGGGGAGAGTAATTCAATGACTCAAAACTATGAACTGATTGTGAAAGGGATCCGCAATTTTGAGAATAAAGTTACGGTAACTTTAGCGTTACGGGACAAAAAACGCTTTGACGGTGAAATTTTTGACCTGGACATCTCGCTGGACCGTGTTGAAGGTGCCGCGCTGGAGTTTTATGAGGCAGCAGCCAGAAGGAGCATCAGACAGGTCTTCCTGGATGTTGCTGCCGGGTTATGTGAAGGGGATGAGCTGTCGCCGGAAAAGCGCCCCATAATTTTAGAGGCGCAGAATGTGTGGATAACCTACAAAGGAAAGCTACCGGGAAGAATTACTGGTTCTCTGAAGACTCCGCCGAAATGGTAATTTCACCAGCATATTTTTCTTCCAGTAATACCGCCAGCCACTTGAAAGAATTTTGTTGTTGCTGGGACCATTTGGGGTTGAGTGATTCAAGCTGGAGCGATGCCAGTGTTGGTTGCATTTGTTCCTTGGGAATTGAGAATGCCAGATATGAAAATGCGACAGTAAGGGCATTTACATCATCCCGAAGCCTGGAAATGCAGTCGAGCAACTCCTGTAGAGAAATGGTGCTATTGTCCATAAACAATCCTCTCTATTGTATTTAACTATTCCTTGCCTGATTCAACAGGCCGGGACAGATAAACATATCCAGGGTTCAGAAACCGATAAATCCTGATAAATATCCATGAACGCAAAAATCAGATACGGCCTGTCGGCTGCCGTTCTGGCACTGATTGCCGTCGGTGCGCCTGCGCCTGATATTCTCGACCAGTTTCTGGATGAAAAAGAAGGTAACCACACAACGGCATACCGCGATGGTTCCGGCATCTGGACCATCTGTCGGGGTGCCACGGTGGTGGATGGAAAACCCGTTGTTCCCGGTATGAAACTGTCGAAGGAAAAATGCGACCAGGTTAACGCCATTGAACGGGATAAGGCGCTGGCATGGGTGGGGCGCAATATTAAAGTGCCACTGACCGAACCACAGAAAGCGGGTATCGCGTCATTTTGTCCCTATAACATTGGCCCCGGTAAGTGTTTCCCGTCGACGTTTTATAAGCGGCTGAATGCCGGTGATCGTAAAGGTGCATGCGAGGCGATTCGCTGGTGGATAAAAGATGGTGGGCGCGATTGCCGCATACGTTCAAATAACTGCTATGGACAGGTTATTCGTCGTGACCAGGAAAGCGCATTAGCCTGTTGGGGGATAGATCAGTGAGTAGAGTCGCCGCGATTATTTATGCTCTGGTTATCTGCATCATCGTCTGCCTGTCATGGGCTGTTAATCATTACCGTGATAACGCCATTACCTACAAAGCCCAGCGCGACAAAAATGCCAGAGAACTGAAGCTGGCGAACGCGGCAATTACTGACATGCAGATGCGTCAGCGTGATGTTGCTGCGCTCGATGCAAAATACACGAAGGAGTTAGCTGATGCTAAAGCTGAAAATGATGCTCTTCTGCGGAAGCTTGATAATGGTGGCAGGGTGCTCGTCAAAGGAAAATGCCCTGTGCCATCCTCAGCCGAAACCTCCAGCGCCTCCGGCATGGGCAATGATGCCACCGTCGAACTCTCTCCAGTTGCTGGACGAAACGTTCTCGATATCCGGGACGGAATTATCCGCGACCAAACAGCACTGAGAACGCTTCAGGAATACATTAGGACGCAATGCCTTCGATGATAGCGATAATTTTACTCATCATCCTTCACATCTGGCTCTGTAGACAGGGTGGTGATCACTTCTGGAGTAAATCCAGATTAAACATCTCATTGCTGATGCTTGATATTGAGCATCTGGCGCGCAGTAAGGGGCTGCGTTGAGATAAGAGCCAGTTCATTACAAATACCAGGATTTAGCCTCGCATTCGCGGGGCTTTTTATATCTGAATTTCACAGCGCATCTCACGCGCATATTAACGAGAGCCTTTCAGTAAGCGAGCCTGAGAAATGCCGTTATAGGTGGCGACCTCTCTCGGGCGGCTTTTCTGTGAGACAGGCTCACTTTCTAAAAGGTAAAGACGCTATGAATAATCATTCAGTTATTCCAGCCTTCGACTTCCGAGAAATGGTGCAAGCCAAAAACGGAGAGGTCGTTACCACATCCAGAAAAATTGCCAAGTACTTCGGCAAGCGACACGGTGATGTTCTCAGGAAAATCGAGCAGGTTAAGGCTGATTGCTCGCGTGAGTTTAGCCAACGCAATTTTGCGTCGGCTGATTATATCGATGAGCAGGGCAAGGTTCGCCCGATGTACAGCCTGACGAAAGATGGCTGGATCATGGTTGTGATGGGGTTCACCGGGAAAGCTGCTGCGGCAATCAAGGAGAGCTATATCGCAGCATTCAACTGGATGGCAGAGCAACTGAGCCGCCGCATGGCAATTGGCGAAGAAATGCAGCACCGCTACGCCATCAAAGAAACACGCTCAAAGCTGAAAGGTACGATCGGCAGTCGGTTAATGAACGAACGGAAGAAAGAGAAGCGTGTCCTGGCTGTCGAGCATGAATACATCTTGCAGGTGACACAGCCTGAACTGCTGATTAATTGAAGATGTCATTACAAAGCCTATCTACGGGGGGGCTTGATAATGGCTTATACCCTGCACGGGATAACTTAACTGATATCCCTTTTAACGGATAAAGGTATTCAAGCCTGACACATCATGCGCTGTATCGTCGCCGTATTCCCGCATTAACCATGACCGTAGCCCGACGGGGAATTCCTTCTGCGTGAGTGTGCGGGAATAATCAAAAACGATGCACACCGGATTTTACTGTGCTGACAGACGCAGGGTTACCCTCATAGTCGCTTTTCCGGTGCGATGGTGGAAGAAACCGGACGTTATGGTTTAGTGTGGAAACATTTGTGATGTGCTCTGTATGTTTTCAGTAAAGAGTAATGAATTATCAAAGGTATAGTAATATCTTTTTTGTTCGTGGATATTTGTAACCCACCGAAAAACTCCTGCTTTAGCAAGGTTTCTTCTGTATTCCTGAAATGTGATCTCTCTGGATTTCAGCTTATTAGAGGTCGTTTCTATAAGATGCCTATCCTTTGAAAATTTGACAGACACAATGTTTTTTAGGCCCTTTAATAACACTGTATTATCATTTTTTAATACAATATGAACATTCTCTGTGGCTAAATAGTAAATGTAATGTGAGACATTGTGACGTTTTAGCTCAGAATAAAACCATTGATAGTTTAAATCGTTTCGAACTTTATCAAATATTTGTTTAAAAATGACTACCTGATCCATAGATAAACCTTCCATGTGATATGAGGGGGCGTAGTCTGCACGATTATCTAAATTGCTTCAATCTGGTCTGACCTGTTTTCTGAGCAATTCAGTAATGTCACTCTTTTCTTTGTTTGCTTCAGGAGAAACTCTTTTTTCTGAGCACAGTCTCCGGCGGCAGGCTTCAATGACCCAGGCTGAGAAATTCCCGGACCCTTTTTGATCAAGAGCGATGTTAATTTGTTCAATCATTTGGTTAGGAAAGCGGATGTTGCGGGTTGTTGTTCTGCGGGTTCTGTTCTTCGTTGACATGAGGTTGTCCCGTATTCAGTGTCGCTGATTTGTATTGTCTGAAGTTGTTTTTACGTTAAGTTGATGCAGATCAATTAATACGATATCTGCGTCATAATTGATTATTTGACGTGGTTTGATGGCGTAGATGCACGTTGTGACATGTAGATGATAATTATTATCATTTTGCGGGTCCTTTCCGGTGATCCGACAGGTTACGGGGCGGCGACCTCGCGGGTTTTCGCTATTTATGAAAAATTTCCGGTTTAAGGCGTTTCCGTTCTTCTTCGTCGTAACTTAATGTTTTTATTTAAAATACCCCCTGAAAAGAAAGGAAACGACAGGTGCTGAAAACGAGCTTTTGGGCCTCTGTCGTTTCCTTTCTCTGTTTTTGGCCGTGGAATGAACAATGGAAGTCAACAAAAAGCAGCTGGCTGACATTTTCGGTGCGAGTATCCGTACCATTCAGAACTGGCAGGAACAGGGAATGCCCGTTCTGCGAGGCGGTGGCAAGGGTAATGAGGTGCTTTATGACTCTGCCGCCGTCATAAAATGGTATGCCGAAAGGGATGCTGAAATTGAGAACGAAAAGCTGCGCCGGGAAGTTGAAGAACTGCGGCAGGCCAGCGAGACAGATCTCCAGCCAGGGACTATTGAGTACGAACGCCATCGACTTACGCGTGCGCAGGCCGACGCACAGGAGCTGAAAAATGCCAGAGACTCCGCTGAAGTGGTGGAAACCGCATTCTGTACTTTCGTGCTGTCGCGGATCGCAGGTGAAATTGCCAGTATTCTCGACGGGATCCCCCTGTCGGTGCAGCGGCGTTTTCCGGAACTGGAAAACCGACATGTTGATTTCCTGAAACGGGATATCATCAAAGCCATGAACAAAGCAGCCGCGCTGGATGAACTGATACCGGGGTTGCTGAGTGAATATATCGAACAGTCAGGTTAACAGGCTGCGGCATTTTGTCCGCGCCGGGCTTCGCTCACTGTTCAGGCCGGAGCCACAGACCGCCGTTGAATGGGCGGATGCTAATTACTATCTCCCGAAAGAATCCGCATACCAGGAAGGGCGCTGGGAAACACTGCCCTTTCAGCGGGCCATCATGAATGCGATGGGCAGCGACTACATCCGTGAGGTGAATGTGGTGAAGTCTGCCCGTGTCGGTTATTCCAAAATGCTGCTGGGTGTTTATGCCTACTTTATAGAGCATAAGCAGCGCAACACACTTATCTGGTTGCCGACGGATGGTGATGCCGAGAACTTTATGAAAACCCACGTTGAGCCGACCATCCGCGATATTCCGTCGCTGCTGGCGCTGGCTCCGTGGTATGGCAAAAAGCACCGGGATAACACGCTCACTATGAAGCGTTTTTCCAATGGTCGTGGCTTCTGGTGCCTGGGCGGTAAAGCGGCAAAAAACTACCGTGAAAAGTCGGTGGATGTGGCGGGTTATGATGAACTTGCTGCCTTTGATGAGGATATTGAACAGGAAGGCTCTCCGACGTTCCTTGGCGACAAACGTATTGAAGGCTCGGTCTGGCCAAAGTCCATCCGTGGCTCCACGCCCAAAGTGAGAGGCACCTGCCAGATTGAGCGTGCAGCCAGTGAATCCCCGCATTTTATGCGTTTTCATGTTGCCTGCCCGCACTGCGGGGAGGAGCAGTATCTTAAATTTGGCGACAAAGAGACGCCGTTTGGCCTCAAATGGACGCCGGATGACCCCTCCAGCGTGTTTTATCTCTGCGAGCATAATGCCTGCGTCATCCGCCAGCAGGAGCTGGACTTCACTGATGCCCGTTATATCTGCGAAAAGACCGGGATCTGGACCCGTGATGGCATTCTCTGGTTTTCGTCATCCGGTGAAGAGATTGAGCCGCCGGACAGCGTGACCTTTCACATCTGGACGGCGTACAGCCCGTTCACCACCTGGGTGCAGATTGTCAAAGACTGGATGAAAACGAAAGGGGATACGGGAAAACGTAAAACCTTCGTAAACACCACGCTCGGTGAGACGTGGGAGGCGAAAATTGGCGAACGTCCGGATGCTGAAGTGATGGCAGAGCGGAAAGAGCATTATTCAGCGCCCGTTCCTGACCGTGTGGCTTACCTGACCGCCGGTATCGACTCCCAGCTGGACCGCTACGAAATGCGTGTATGGGGATGGGGGCCGGGTGAGGAAAGCTGGCTGATTGACCGGCAGATTATTATGGGTCGCCACGACGATGAACAGACGCTGCTGCGTGTGGATGAGGCCATCAATAAAACCTATACCCGCCGGAATGGTGCAGAAATGTCGGTATCCCGTATCTGCTGGGATACTGGCGGGATTGACCCGACCATTGTGTATGAACGCTCGAAAAAACATGGGCTGTTCCGGGTGATCCCCATTAAAGGGGCATCCGTCTACGGAAAGCCGGTGGCCAGCATGCCACGTAAGCGAAACAAAAACGGGGTTTACCTTACCGAAATCGGTACGGATACCGCGAAAGAGCAGATTTATAACCGCTTCACACTGACGCCGGAAGGGGATGAACCGCTTCCCGGTGCCGTTCACTTCCCGAATAACCCGGATATTTTTGATCTGACCGAAGCGCAGCAGCTGACTGCTGAAGAGCAGGTCGAAAAATGGGTGGATGGCAGGAAAAAAATACTGTGGGACAGCAAAAAGCGACGCAATGAGGCGCTCGACTGCTTCGTTTATGCGCTGGCGGCGCTGCGCATCAGTATTTCCCGCTGGCAGCTGGATCTCAGTGCACTGCTGGCGAGCCTGCAGGAAGAGGATGGTGCAGCAACCAACAAGAAAACACTGGCAGATTACGCCCGTGCCTTATCCGGAGAGGATGAATGACGCGACAGGAAGAACTTGCCGCTGCCCGTGCGGCACTGCATGACCTGATGACAGGAAAACGGGTGGCAACGGTACAGAAAGACGGACGGCGAGTGGAGTTTACGGCCACTTCCGTGTCTGACCTGAAAAAATACATTGCGGAGCTGGAGGTGCAGACCGGCATGACACAGCGACGCAGGGGACCTGCAGGATTTTATGTATGAAAACGCCCACCATTCCCACCCTTCTGGGACCGGACGGCATGACATCGCTGCGTGAATATGCCGGTTATCACGGCGGTGGCAGCGGATTTGGTGGGCAGTTGCGGGCGTGGAACCCACCGGGTGAAAGTGTGGATGCAGCCCTGCTGCCCAACTTTACCCGTGGCAATGCCCGCGCAGACGATCTGGTACGCAATAACGGCTATGCTGCCAACGCCATCCAGCTGCATCAGGATCATATCGTCGGGTCTTTTTTCCGGCTCAGTCATCGCCCAAGCTGGCGCTATCTGGGCATCGGGGAGGAAGACGCCCGTGCCTTTTCCCGCGAGGTTGAAGCGGCATGGAAAGAGTTTGCCGAGGATGACTGCTGCTGCATTGACGTTGAGCGAAAACGCACGTTTACCATGATGATTCGGGAAGGTGTGGCCATGCACGCCTTTAACGGTGAACTGTTCGTTCAGGCCACCTGGGATACCAGTTCGTCGCGGCTTTTCCGGACACAGTTCCGGATGGTCAGCCCGAAGCGCATCAGCAACCCGAACAATACCGGCGACAGCCGGAACTGCCGTGCCGGTGTGCAGATTAATGACAGCGGTGCGGCGCTGGGATATTACGTCAGTGAGGACGGCTATCCTGGCTGGATGCCGCAGAAATGGACATGGATACCCCGTGAGTTACCGGGCGGTCGTGCTTCGTTCATTCACGTCTTTGAACCCGTGGAGGACGGGCAGACCCGCGGTGCAAATGTGTTTTACAGCGTGATGGAGCAGATGAAGATGCTCGACACGCTGCAGAACACGCAGCTGCAGAGCGCCATTGTGAAGGCGATGTATGCCGCCACCATCGAGAG
>OGIB01000027.1_pt1 | contig 113966 bp, 108 predicted proteins | sample 1571691 | NCBI WGS metagenome assembly OGIB01 (sample SAMEA2582058, study PRJEB24529) | metagenome | biome: Human gut stool | place: China | collected 2011
TGTTGTGATCCTTCATAGGTGTTTCAACAACATACTTATCCTTTCCTGTTGGCTTGTGTGTAAGAACAGAACCTTCAATACCGATTCTTTCTACAAGACCTTTTGCGATTACGCTCTCATCATCCATGTTAATAAGCTGATACTTAAGAGATGAGCTTCCACAGTTTAATACTAAAATATTCATTACAAAAATTCTCCTTAAAAATGTTAATTATGCATTCTGAGCCTGAACAGCTGTCATAGCTACTACACCAACGATATCGTCAGCGAAGCATCCTCTTGAAAGATCGTTAACTGGCATAGAAAGTCCCTGAAGAACAGGACCATAAGCTCCAGCCTTAGCAAGTCTCTGAACAAGCTTATAACCGATGTTACCAGCTTCAAGGTTAGGAAATACAAGTGTATTAGCCTTACCAGCTACCGGGCTCTCAGGTGCCTTAAGTGCAGCAACTTCTGGAACTAAAGCAGCATCTAACTGAAGCTCACCATCAACAGTGATATCTGGGTACTTCTCTTTTGCAATCTTAACAGCATCAGCAACCATAGTTACTCTGTCATGCTTAGCACTTCCGTATGAAGAGAAGCTAAGCATAGCAACCTTAGCGTCCTTTCCTACAAAGCTCTTGAATGAATCTGAAGAAAGCTTAGCAACCTCAGCAAGCTTCTCTGAATCATAATCTGGGCTTACAGCACAGTCAGCGAATACAAAAAGACCGTTCTCACCGAATTCGCAGTCTGGAACTTCCATAAGGAAGAAGCCTGAAACTGAGCTGATACCTGGCTTAGTCTTTAATAACTGAAGAGCTGGACGGATTGTGTTACCTGTTGAGTGGCATGCACCAGATACTGCTCCATCAGCATCTCCACATTTACACATAAGGCATGCATAGTACATGTAATCCTTCTCCATCTGTTCCTTAGCCATCTCAGGTGTAACACCCTTCTTGCTTCTTAACTCAACGAATTTATCAATATACTTCTGCTTATTAGGATCGTTAAATGGATCTACGATTGTGGCGCCAGAAATGTCATAGCCCTTACCATACTTCTCGATCTCTTCAGGAGTACCAATGATAACTAAATTAGCAATGCCTTCCTTTAAAATCTTCTCAGCAGCTTCATAAGTTCTCTTATCCATAGACTCTGGTAAAACGATAGTCTTCTTGTCTGCCTTTGCTCTTTCTTTAATTGTGTCAATAAATGCCATGATTAATGACTCCTCCTTATAAAAAAGTAAATTTTCAGTAAACATACTGAACTCTGACAAAAATTATATACCAATTTTTAGTCGAAAACAAGGTCGTCTGGCACTTAAAAATGTTTTAAAAACGATACATTGACTAAATTCAGCAATATTTTTGACATAAATGTACGATTTCAGTAAAATATAATAAAAACATAAAGGAGACACTACATGAAAGCATGCGGAATTGTTGCAGAATATAACCCATTACACACAGGACATGTATATCAGATGAATAAAGCAAAACAGATTTCGCAGGCTGACTGTATTATCGTTGTTATGAGCGGCAATTTTGTGCAGCGTGGTGAACCGGCAGTAATTGATAAGTATGCAAGAACAAGTGCTGCATTAAAAGCTGGTGCTGATATCGTTGTTGAACTACCTGTATACTACGCATTATCAAGTGCAGAGAATTTTGCAAAAGGTGCAGTTCTTACACTTAATGCAATGAAAGCCGCTTCAATCTGTTTTGGTGCTGAAACTGATAATGCAGATTGTCTGGCAAAGATAAGCCGTACTATAATATCAGAATCGCCTGAATATAAGGCAATTCTTAACAAAGCTCTTGCAGAGGGACTCTCATACCCTGCGGCAAGACAGACTGCTCTTCTGGAATATCTGCCAGAATGTAAGGACATAATTACAGGTTCTAATAACATTCTTGCAATTGAATATATAAAAGCAATTCTTTACAACAACCTTAACATGACATATTATCCGGTGCTTCGTGAAGGTGCTGGCTACAATGACGACACAGATACCGCTGAGTATGCAAGTGCATTTGGAATAAGAAAAATGCTTATGTCAGATGAACATGACAGATTAAAAACATACCTTACTGCCGGTATGTATGAAGAAATCAGCAATTCTAAGAGCTGTCCTTTATTTCCTGATGATTTCAGCAATATATTTAATTACAAAATGCTTTTTCTTAAACAGCAATGCAATATTAATCATACAGACTTTGCTGAAAAACTTGCTGAATATGAAGATATCAGTCCGGACATTGCAAACAGGTTTGTAGCTGCATTTACAGGAAGAGACACTATCACAGAATTCGCAATGAAAGTTAAATCAAAGAATATAGTATATTCAAGAATATGCCGCTGTATCATGCATATAATTCTTGAAATAAGAAAATCTATGTCCGATTCATACAATAATATACCATATATAAGATTATTAGGTTTTAATAAAACCGGACAACAGTATCTTGGAAGCATCAAGAAAGAACTTGATGTACCTTTCATTACCAAGGCTGCTGATTATAAAAATGAACTTATATTTGACCTTGCATGTTCTGATATATATGCACAGGCTGTATATGAAAAGTATGGGTATGTAATGAAGAATGAATTACAACAAAATATAATAAGAATATAAAAAACACCGGCTGAACCAATCATATGATTCAGCCGGTGTTTTTTATCTTAATTCTTAATTAGTTCTTAAAGCTGTGGATTGGTGCAGGAATTCTTCCTACTCTGTTCACGAATGCAGAACAGTCAAATTTATTAACAGGCATAATAGGTGCATAACCTAAGAGTCCGCCAAATTCTACTGTCTCTCCAACGCCCTTTCCTACAACAGGAATAACTCTTACAGCTGTTGTCTTCTGGTTTACCATGCCAATAGCTGCTTCATCAGCAATAATTCCTGAAATTGTTGTTGCAGGTGTGTCACCTGGAATAGCTATCATATCAAGACCAACTGAGCATACACATGTCATAGCTTCAAGCTTTTCGATTGTAAGTGAACCTTCATTAACAGCGTCAATCATTCCCTGATCTTCTGATACAGGAATGAACGCTCCACTAAGTCCGCCTACATAAGAAGATGCCATAACACCGCCCTTCTTAACCTGATCATTAAGCATTGCAAGTGCAGCTGTAGTACCAGGTGCTCCTGCTCTCTCAAGTCCGATTTCTTCAAGAATCTCTGCTACTGAATCTCCAACAGCAGGAGTTGGTGCAAGTGAAAGGTCAATAATGCCAAAAGGTACACCGAGTCTCTTAGAAGCCTCCTGTGCAACAAGCTGTCCAACTCTTGTAATCTTAAATGCTGTCTTCTTGATAGTTTCGCAAAGAACCTCAAAACTCTTTCCTCTTACACTCTCAAGTGCGTATTTAACAACACCAGGACCACTGACACCAACATTTATAATTGCATCATCTTCTGTCACACCGTGGAATGCACCAGCCATGAAAGGATTATCATCAGGGGCATTACATAACACAACAAGCTTGGCACATCCTAAAGAATCTTTATCCTTAGTAAGTTCTGCTGTCTCTTTAATTATCTCGCCCATAAGTCTTACTGCATCCATGTTAATACCAGTCTTTGTTGAACCGACATTAACAGAACTGCATATAAGCTCTGTCTGTGCAAGTGCCTGTGGAATTGATCTTATTAAAAGTTCATCACTCTTAGTCATTCCTTTTGATACAACTGCTGAATAACCACCAATGAAATTAACACCAACAGTATGAGCCGCTTTGTCAAGAGTTTTCGCAATAGTAACATAATCCTCAGGTGTCTTACATGCAGAAGAACCAACAAGAGAAATAGGTGTAATTGATATTCTCTTATTAACAATAGGAACACCGAATTCCTTTGCAATCTCTTCTCCGGTTGAAACTAAATCCTTAGCAAGAGTTGTGATTTTGTTATATATTTTCTCATTTACCTCAGCTAAATCAGGACCAGCACAGTCAAGAAGATTAATACCCATAGTAATAGTTCTTACATCAAGGTTCTCTTTCTCGACCATTTTGTTAGTCTCTGTAACTTCCATAATATTAATCATAGTATTTAAGTCTCCTCACTTTCTTAGATACGGTGCATCATGTCAAATATTTCTTCACGCTGGCATTTAATTACAACACCAATATCTTCGCCAAGCTTATTAAGATCTTCATTAACATTGTCAAAATTCTTTGTAGAACCAGACATATCAACAATCATCATCATATTAAAATATCCTGAAACAATAGTCTGTGAGATATCAAGGATATTAACCTTTGTATCAGCAAGATAAGTACATACTCTGGCAATAATACCAACAGTATCTTTTCCTACAACAGTAATTACACATTTTTTCATAGCTTTCCTCTTTCTGCACCTTGTAAGCGCCTGTTATATTTCGCAAATACCTGATAAAACATCACGCTTTGCAACCTCTATATCAAAATCCGAAGATTTGAATGAGTTATCTGACATATCAATTTCTAATTTCACTGTCTCATAAGCAAGTTTATCATAGTTATTCTCTTTGCTTAAATGACCAAGATATATTTTCTTAAGCTTATCATGAAGCAGGGAATTGACAAGCTGTCCGGATGTCTCATTAGAGAGATGTCCTTTATTACCTAATATTCTTTTCTTAAGATAAAAAGGATAAGGACCAACCTGTAACATATTGATATCATGATTAGCCTCAACAAGCATAATATCAGATTCTGTCAGATTATCAACCACATAATCATCAAAATACCCTAAATCAGTTACAACCGATGCTTTTTTTATGCCATCTGCACATTTTTGAGTAAATGTATACGCAACCGGTTCGTTAGCATCATGTGATATACGAAATGGGTGGACTGTTACATCTCCAATTGAAATATCTTCATCCGCATTTATCTTATTAAATATGCCATCCGGAATATTCCCAAGTGATGAAATCTGTTCTATCCCCTCTATTGTACCAGGCGTTGAATAGATTGGAATCCCATCTTTTCTCGATATAACACCAAGCCCTTTTGTATGGTCAATATGTTCATGTGTTACAAATATTGCATCAATATCTTTAAGACTTAAACCCGCCGTATTAAGTCCTTCTTCAATTCTTTTCCTGCTTATTCCGGCATCAAAAAGAACATGTGTGTCCTCCGTACCAAGGTAGATGCAGTTCCCACTGCTTCCGCTGGCAATCGGCATCATTCTCATAATTATTTATCCTCCCAGCGAAGCTCTATAACATCACCATCATTAAGTGGCGATGAATAATCAGCATCATTTCCGTTATGTAAGAATACAAGATTTCCCCTTACCATTGTAAGATCAAATGGATAGAACTGGAACAGGTCTACAACTATATAATCAGGCTTGCCTGATAAAACAACGCTCTGACCATTAACCGTAATAGTTATATCCAGCGGTTGTATAACTGGTTCTTCTGCTACCTTATCATCAGTTTTTTCTGATTCCTGCAGCTTTTCTGATGCCATAATATTCTCATTATATTCCTCTAATGAAGAAGTTCTTACCGTAAAGTTCTCATATACTTTAGTATTCTTATCTGCTGGTTCATTATTAACAGTTACATTGAGTGTCTTATAATCCAAGTCAAGAAACTCAAAAAGCTGTGCAACTGTATAGAAGTTCTCCATACGGATTTTGTCGCCGTCATTAATATCATAGAACTCTGACTTTAATTCTCCATTAACATATGCAAATCTTGGGCAGACTATAGTTTTATCATTTACTATAAATGTTATCTGGGAATTAAACTCTTCAAGCTGTCCTATTGTTATGCTTGCCGGTTCTCCTACTGTAGATTCCGTTACAACTATTATATCATTCTGTTCAATCGGAGTATGAAGATTAGCTGGTCTTCCATTAAGCGTAACAACTGCGCCTTCCCCGGCACTTCCCCTTACAAGTCTTGACTTTCCATTAACAGTAAAGTTAATCTCTGCCCCTCTTCTTGGGAAAAGCTTTTCATTAGGGAAGCCAATCTGCATGACAGCATCTACAACTGTAAGATTACTTGTATCATAGAGCTTTATTCGTTCTTTATTAACAGTAACAAATACAAAATTGTTCTTTTGCGTATAATAATTAGTGCATATACCGACAGGCGTTACATATAATGAATCCTTCTTGAAATTGTCAACCTGAAAATCAACTGCAGTTAGAACCTCTTCACCTCTTACCGCAACTCTTTGGTGCGGTATTCCAAGACAATCGGCAACTCTTTCTGTATAACCTGGTATCTTGCCACCACCGCCAACAACAAACACAGCATTTACAGGCTTACCGCCATTAAGCTCAATAATCTTTTCCGCAACATCCTTTGCCATCGCATTCACAACATCAGCTGCTGCATTTCTTATTTCAAGTGCATCTACCTTCTGCGTAATACCCATGATATCTTTAAATGTTACAAATCCTTTTTTCTTAGTACTTGCAGACATTTTAATCTTTTCAGCAGTATTAAAATCAACAAGGTAAGTTTTTGCGATACACTCTGTTATCTCATCACCTGCGCAAGGTATCATGCCATAAGCAATTATACAGCCATCCTTTGTAAGACAGATATCTGATGTTCCTGCACCTACATCAACAAGCCCTATGTTAAGGAGCCTGTACTGCTCAGGAATTGCTATATTCATGGCTGCTATAGGCTCTAATGTAAGACTTGCAACATTAAGTCCGGCATATTCAACAGCTTCATAAAGTCCATCAACTACCTCTTCCGGCAAAAATGTAGCAATAAGTTCAACTGAAATCTTAGAAGCCTTATGCCCCTCAAGATTATTAATATCATAACCGTTAAGCTGATATCTTATAGGGGTGTTTCCGACACAATAAAATCTTGCTTTATCTTCTTTTTCGTTAATCTTATTATGTGCATTCTCAACTGCCAGAAGATTAAGTGAATAGATATGTTCCTGTGTAACCCGTGTTTCTTCTTCAAATTCATACTCAGCAGACGAATTAACAGTTTTAAGAACTCGTCCGGCAGCAGCAATGCATACATCTGAAAGCTCCCTTTCTAGCTGATTCTCAAGAGAATTCTTAACTTTTCTGATTGTATCGCCAACTTTATAGATATCATGAATCTGACCATCAAGCATTGCTCTGGTTTCATGCTTCTGCTCAGCCATTGCAATAACCTTAAAACGGTTCCTTTCCATGTATCCCACAACACCGACAATACTTCTTGTTCCTATATCAAGACCAAAAACAAGGGTCTCATTTCTTGACTGTGTATTATCCATACCCTACCTCTAGAATAAACAAATTATGTATAATGTATCATATTCCAAGTATAATCTCAAGCTGGGCGCGTGTTTTTTCAATATCTGCGCCATTATTAATCACTTTATCTGCATGCTTTCTGAACTCAGCATCAGATAGCTGACTTTTAAATATGTCTGATATCTTTTCATCAGAATAGCCTCTTGAAGCAGCAAGTCTTTTTCTTCTCTCATCTTCCGAAACATATATATACCATATCTCATCCATGAATATATCATAGTGATCTTCAATAAGCAGTGCTGCCTCAACAAAACAGTAATCAACATCACCTGCTATCTTATGATTATTAATCTGATTAATAATCTCTTGTTTTACAAGAGGATGAATTATGCTGTTAAGAACGATTCTCTTATTAGGGTTCTTAAATATAATATCTGCGAGAAGAGGTCTGTTTATCTCTCCATCTTCTCCTACAATCTGCTCCCCGAATATATCAACGACCTTTTTAAATCCAATATTACCTGAGTGGTATATATTTCTTGCAACAAGGTCTGCCTGTATAATGTCGCAGGAACACATTTCTTTAAGGAGTGCAAGAACAGAAGATTTTCCTGCTCCTACACCACCTGTGATTCCAATAACTTTCATTAGTGTGCCTCCAGCCAGTCTTTTCCTTCCTTTAAATCTACCTCAAGAGGAACTTTAAGGCTTACTGCATTCTTCATTCCATCAAGCATAATCTGCTTTACAGTTTCAACCTCATCCTCTGCCGTCTCAACAAGAAGCTCATCATGAACCTGCAATATAAGTCTTGACCTGAGATTATGCTCCTTAAGTGCATTATATACATTAATCATTGCCAGCTTTATAATATCAGCTGCAGTTCCCTGAATCGGTGCATTCATGGCAACTCTCTCTCCAAAAGAACGCTGCATGAAATTAGAAGATTTAATCTCTGGAATTTCTCTTCTTCTATTGTACATTGTAAGTGAATATCCTTTTTCTTTGGCATCACTTACGAGTCCGTCAATAAATGTCTTGATAGTCGGATAGCTTGCAAAATATCTTTCAATATACTCTTTAGCTTCTTTTCTTGAAATACTAAGATCCTGACTTAATCCAAATGAACTCATTCCATAGATAATGCCGAAATTAACTGCCTTGGCATTTCTTCTCTGTTCATCAGTAACCTCATCGAGCGGTACGCCAAAGACCTGTGCCGCCGTTGCTCTGTGGATATCTGCTGATGAATTATACGCCTCAATGAGCTTCTCATCCCCTGACATATGAGCAAGAATTCTTAACTCTATCTGAGAGTAGTCGGCATCCAAGAATACAAAGCCATTCTTTGGAACAAATACCTTTCTTATAGCCTTACCCATCTCCATTCTTATAGGAATATTCTGAAGATTAGGCTCTGTACTGCTTATTCTTCCAGTAGCAGTTATTGTCTGATTAAATGTACCATGAATTCTTCCATCTTCTGATATATACTGTGTAAGACCGTCAGCATAAGTTGATTTAAGCTTTGATAACTGTCTGTATTCAAGAATCTTACTTACAACCGGATAATCAGGTGCAAGCTTTTCAAGTACGTCTGCGGCTGTTGAATAGCCACTCTTTGTCTTCTTTCCGTTAGGCATTCCAAGCTTTTCAAAAAGTATTACACCAAGCTGCTTTGGTGAATTGATATTGAACTCTTCGCCTGCTGCTTCATATATCTCTTTCTCAAGAACCAAAATCTTAGTGCCAAGTACCTTTGAATAATCAACAAGTGCCTTTTTATCAACACTTATGCCCTGCTGCTGCATATCAAAAAGAACAAATATAAGAGGCATTTCTATAGTTTCAAAAAGCTCATACATATTCTCACTCTTTAACTGTTCTGTAATTTTATCAGCACATTTGTAATAAGCATATGATGAAAGACATGCATACTTAATAAGATTGTCTTCCGCTTCATTTACTGCCTTATTAATTGACAATTTACCCAGAAGTTCTGTTTTTGAAGGATATGTTAATGATAAAAACTCTCTTCCAAGACTTTCATAATCATAACTTTCGTTACTTGGATGAAGCAGATATGCCGCAATTGCAGTATCAATAAATGCTTTTTCTGAAACAAGCGGATAGCCATTTATCTTGTCTTTTTCAAATATATCAAGATAATCTTTAATATTGGCAGATGCTATATTTCTGTTAGAAGCCACGCTTACAACATCTGACAGACGGTCTGCAAGATAACTCTCTGTAACAAAGCCCGATACCGGAATATAATATATTTCTGTATCTGATAGTGTTATTCCAACTGCAGTCAGTTCACTTTCTCTTACAATAGAAAGTCCGATTTTTTCAATTCCACCTGCTATATCCATCGCTTTGTTAAATACATTTTCAACCTCAGCAAAATCAGATATCTTCTTGAAATATTCATAACATTCAGGATCTTTTGCAATTATATCTGTATTCTCAAACTTCTTTAGCATATTTTTAAAATTATACTTCTTAAAAAGTTCATATGAATTCTCATTAAAGAAATCACCTGCTTTAGAATCTTCAACTTTATAATCAATCGGAACATCGATTTTAATCTCTGACAAGAATCTGCTCATCTTAATCTGCTCGATATTCTCAGTTATTGATGTTTTTGCTTTAGGCGGCTTCAACTCGCAAAGATGTTCAAAAACATTATCAAGACTATGATATTTCTGAATAATGGCAGACGCTGTCTTAGGTCCTACCCCCGGTGCTCCCGGTATATTATCAGATGTATCGCCCATAAGGGCTTTAACATCTATAAATTCATGAGGAGTAACTCCATACAGTTCAAATACATCTGATGGATAATAATCTTCAACCTCTGTTACACCTTTCTTTGTCTTTGGTATTCTTATCTTAATATGCTCATCTGCCAGCTGAAGTAAATCTCTGTCACCTGAAACAATTGATACATCAATTCCTTTCGCAGCACTTTCCTTAGCAATTGTACCTAGAATATCATCAGCTTCGTATCCCTCCTGCTCTACAACTGTAATATTCATTGACTTAAGAAGCTCCTTCATAAGAGGAACCTGCTGCTTTAGCTCTGGCTGCATAGGCTTTCTTGTTCCTTTATATCCATCAAATGCCTTATGTCTGAATGTCGGTGCAGATAAATCAAATGCAACTGTAATATAGTCAGGTTTTTCTTCATCAAGAAATTTAAATAAAATATTAAGAAAGCCATACATGGCATTGGTATGTATGCCTTCTGCATTAGTAAGGTCAGGAACTCCGTAAAATGCCCTGTTTAATATGCTGTGTCCATCTATTAATATAAGTTTTTCACCCATAACAATCTCCCATCTTTAAAAGAATTTAATAATGATAAGAAGCAATGCTGTAAGAACCATAACTGTAGAAACAAAAATATATCTTACCCTGGTAAAATGAGTCCATTGTCTTAAAAACAAACATTTAGCCTCACTGTCCTTAAGCTTCTGCTCAACCAGCCCTGTAAAATCAAATGCATCTAAATATGCACTATATCTGCTGTTCTCTGTTCTTTTCTCATTATCATCTTCTAATCCATATAAAATTATATAATATATCTCCATCTCTTCACGACAGTCTGCACAGTTAAGAATATGATTGGTAAATGCTTCTTCATCTTTAAGTGACAGATTGCCATGTTCAAAGCTTTCTATCCTGCTCTGGATTTCCTTACAGTTATCCATAAACGCCTCCATAAAAGGATTATAATACAATAATAAAATAATATTCGAAATTTATTATGTACGCAAGTATTCTTTACTTGATTTTTAAGATTTATTATGATAAACTATCAAAGTCGCGCAGGTGTGGCGGAATGGCAGACGCAGCAGACTCAAAATCTGCCGGTGGTAACATCGTGCGGGTTCAAGTCCCGCCACCTGCATTAAAAAAGGAAGTTGCTTTTATCGCAGCTTCCTTTTTCTTTTATAGAAAATCACCGTTAAATACAAAACTGTCACTTAATTAAAGTGAATTATAAAGTTCTTCATACTTTCTAGCTGAACTGTTCCATGAGAAGTCTGTCTTCATTCCCCTGTCAACAATCTTATTCCACTCTCTCTTATGATTGTAATATACATCCTTAGCATAATTAACAATACCAAGCATCTCGTGTGCATTATAATTAGCAAAAGAAAATCCTGTTCCCTTACCTTCATATTCGTTATATGGCTCTACAGTATCCTTAAGGCCACCTGTTTCTCTTACTATAGGAACTGTTCCATATCTAAGGCTCATTAGCTGTGAAAGACCGCAAGGTTCGAATAATGACGGCATAAGAAATGCATCACAGGCTGCATATACCTTATGTGACATATCTTCTGAATAATATATATTAGCTGATACTCTGTCATTATATTTCCAGTCATAATGTCTGAACATATTCTCATATCTCTCTTCACCGGTACCAAGAACAACAAACTGTACATCTTCTGCACAAAGCTGATCCATAACATATGCTACAAGATCAAGTCCCTTCTGATCTGTAAGTCTCGATACAAGTCCAATCATAAACTTACCCTTATCCTCTGTGAGTCCAAGTTCCTTCTGAAGTGCAACCTTGTTCTTCCACTTTTCTTTTCTAAAGGTTACCTGATTATAGTTGTTGTAAATTCTCTTATCTGTCTCTGGGTTATATTCATCATAATCAATACCATTAACAATACCAGATAAAACATTAGATCTTGCTCTCATAAGGCCATCAAGATTCTCACCATAAAACGGTGTCTTTATCTCTTCTGCATAAGTTTCACTTACAGTTGTAACCCTGTCAGCATATACAATACCACCTTTTAAGTAATTAGCATCATCATAGGCTTCAAGCTTATCTGATGTAAAATATTCATCTGGAAGTCCTGTAATATCCTTAACTTTCTTAAGATCCCATATGCCCTGGAACTTAAGATTATGTATAGTCATAATAGACTTGATACCCTGATAAAACTCTCCCTGAGAGAATCTTTCCTTAAGATATACAGGAATAAGACCTGTCTGCCAGTCATTACAGTGAATTATGTCTGGTCTAAAGCCAAGCACAGGAAGAGCTGAAAGTGCAGCCTTGCTAAAGAATGCAAACTTCTCAATATCCTCATGAATCCAGCTGTATGGCTTATTACCACCAAAATAGAATTCATTATCAATAAAGTAAAATGTCACACCATTCCACTCTAATTCAAAAACACCTACATACTGTGTTCTCCATGCAAGATCTATGTAAAAATGTGTCTTATAAACCATCTTTTCACGATACTCCCAAGGTATACATGTATACTTAGGTATCATTACCCTTACATCAAACTTAGTCTTGTCAAAATACTTAGGAAGTGAACCTGCAACGTCAGCAAGTCCGCCTGTCTTAATAAATGGTACAGCCTCTGATGCAATCAACAATACATTTTTCATACATTAGTCCTCATTTCTTCTTAATTATAATCCCATACTCTTCATGCATTTATAAAAAAATAAGTGCAGTCCTTGTAAAACTGCACTCATTATATCACATATATTATAATATTACCAGTAACGTCTTATAGCAATTACACTCATACCTATTGAATTAACACCAACAAGCCTTACTGAACCGCCTGGAACATTAGCATGAATCATCTGTCCCCCACCTACATATAATCCAACATGTCCCGGATAACATATAACATCGCCAGGCTGTGCATTGGCAAGTCCGTTAACCGCTGTACCACCATATGCCTGGGCACTTGATGATCTTGAAATACTAATTCCATACTGTCTGAACAGATAAGAAGTAAATCCTGAGCAGTCAAAACCTGATGGTGAACTTCCACCGCTTACATATGGAACTCCAAGAAGTGAATACGCAAGTGAAACAACACCACTTGCTACAGATGAATCACCCTTTGCCGGTGTAACTGTTGTATTAATCTGCTGGTTCTGTTTCGCCGCTGCTGCCTGACGTTCCTGTTCTCTCTTAGCCGCAACTTCTGCCGCTTTCTTAACAGCTGATTCAAGCTGGCTGTTTACATCATCAGCCTTAGCCTGTGTTTCCTGAATAGTACTATAAAGCAATGCCTGCTTCTCAGTAAGCTGTGTCTGCGCTTCATCAAGTTCCTGCTTATCACTTTCAAGTTTTTCCTTGAGTTCCTTGATTTCACTAGCTGTCTGAGCCATTTCATCAAGCTTGTTTCTGTCATAATTATAAACTTCCTGCATATACACTGCTTTATTAAGCATTGTACTCATGTCTGATGAAGTAAGGAAAACTTCAGCTAATGATACAGACTGGTCTTCATACATATACTTGATACGAAGCTTCATATCCTCATATTGCGCTGACTGAATCTTCTCTGCCTCTTCAAGTTTTACATTAGCTGCATCTATTTCATCAGATTTATTAGCCATCTTAAGTTCCAGATCATCCATCTGTTGTAACAGATAAGCCCACTGATCCTGAAGATTATCCAATTCCTGTTGTGTCTGTTGCTTCTGCTGCTTTAACTTATCAACGTCATCTGCAAATACAGCAAATACTGTGGATACAGTTAATGTAGATGATAATAACACGGCTGCAAAACCTTTAAATATTCTCTTACGCATATATAACCTCAACTAAAATAATTATTACAAAATTGTTAAAAATCGTTTACGATTTTGTAATTATAATATAAACGCTGCTATTTATCAAGGCTTTACAATTAAATATACATGAAAAATATGTGAACATTTTTATATTAAATATTATCTAATATTGTACTGCAGACGGATTTTATCCGAAATCAATGCGATGAATTCTGAATTAGTTGGCTTTCCTTTTCCACAGTTAATAGTATACCCAAACAGATCATTCAGTGTATCTGTATTACCACGATTCCATGCAACTTCAATTGCATGTCTTATAGCTCTTTCTACCCTGCTGGGTGTAGTTTCGTATTTTCTTGCAATAGTTGGATAAAGTACTTTTGTAACACTGTTTATAATTTCTGCATCCTTTACTGATAAAGTAATTGAATCCCTAAGATACTGATAGCCTTTAATATGTGCCGGAATCCCGATATCATGAATTATATTTGTTATATCTGTCTCAAGATTTCTGTCTGTAATAGAAACCGGTTCTCTTGGCACTGTTTTTACACTTACTTTGTCATGCTGATTTCTTATGTATCGTATTCTGTTAACCAGCACCTCATTGTCAAATGGTTTCATTATGTAATATGCTGCTCCCATATTAAATGCATCCTCAGTTACACTGTCTCTGCCTATAGCGCTTATTACAATAAAGTCTGGCTTTGAATCTAACGTTTTGTCTGCCCTTACTTTTTCCATAACAGTAATTCCATCTATCCCAGGCATTATAAGATCAAGTAAAACAACATCCGGCTGGCTCTCATGAATCATTTTCACGGTATCTGCACCATTATCAGCCGTTCCAACAATTCTCATGTCATCTTCCTCATCAATTACACTCCTTAATGCCTCCCGAATACTCTGATTATCATCTGCGATAGCTATTTTAGTCCTCTCCATACATTCAAGCCCTTTCATAATGTGAAAATTAAATAATCCGACATTTTTCAACTTCACAATAGTTAGTATAGTTTTTACAGCAGCAGTCTGCAAGCACTTTTTATCGCAAGATATCGCAGCATTCGACAAAATTCGACACAGTTTTTTATTTATTAAATCAAACCATCAATAATAATGAATAAAATAATCAGAGGCAGGATATATTTAAGATAAAACTTAAAAATCTTAGGCATGCCGATACCCTTTCCTGTATTAACTTCATTCATATAATTATCATATCCCCAGCCAAGCTTAGTCGTACAGAATAGAAGTATAACAAGGCTTCCTATAGGAAGAATAAGACTGCTTACAAGAAAATCTTCCAGATCAAGCACATTAGTTCCAGCGCCAAGCGGTGTAAATCCGCTTAATACATTGAACCCAAGAATGCATGGGATACTCATGATAATTATAATAAACAGGTTAATTACACCTGCTTTCTTACGGTTCCATCCAAAAGCTTCCATATTGCATGCAATAATATTCTCCAGAACAGCAATAACTGTGGATAATGCCGCAAATGTCATAAAAAGGAAAAACATTGCGCCCCAGAATCTTCCACCTGACATATGTTCGAACACCTTTGGAAGTGTTACAAATATAAGGCTTGGACCACTGTCTGTTGGTATATTATATGACATACAGGCTGGAAATATGATAACTCCTGACATAATTGCAACAAATGTGTCAAGTAATGTAATCTGTATTCCCTCTCCTACAAGCGCGCGTTCTTTTCCGATATAGCTTCCAAATATCATCATTGAGCCCATTCCAACACTTAAAGTAAAGAATGCCTGCCTCATTGCCTCAATAATAATATTTCCAAGACCAGCCTCTTCAATCTTATTCATATCAGGAATAAGAAAATATTGCATTCCCTTTGCGGCACCATCAAGCGTAAGACTGTGGATAGCAAGAACAACAATAAGTCCAAGAAGAATAAGCATCATATATTTTGTAATCTTCTCAACACCATTCTGGAGTCCCATACTGCAGACAATAACCGCAATAAGAACTATCACTGCCATCCATACAAACATTATCCATGGATTAGCAATTACATCAGCAAACATCTGTGAACTGTCAGTATTTTTAGTAATATCACCAGTTACATACTTAATAAAATATCCTAACATCCATCCTGAAACAGTAGTATAGAAGAACAAAAGTATATAATTACCTATCATTCCAAGATATCCATGAATATGCCACTTCTGTCCAGGTCGCTCCAGTTCATGATATGCCCTTATTATACTGCTTTTAGAAGCTCTTCCCATTGCAAGTTCCATTGATAGTACAGGAATTCCAAACATAAGAAGGAACAACATATATAATAAAACAAATATTCCACCTCCATTATTGCCTGCAACATATGGAAAACGCCATACATTTCCAATTCCGATTGCGCAGCCTGCACTTATAAGTATGAATCCAAGTCTGCTGCCAAATTTCTCTCTTTCCATCGTATCATAATCCTTTTCTTAATTAGTTTCTTTTTCGTCTTTATCCAGCATTCTATCAATAAATATACCATATCCGCAAGTGGAATCATCAACAAATACATGTGTGACAGCCCCAATTATCTTTCCATTCTGAATAATCGGACTCCCACTCATCCCCTGAACAATTCCATTAGTCAGCTTGAGAAGCTCTCCTGATGTCACTTTAAATGTTATATTCTTAGAATCGCCATACTTTAAATCTGTTATATCAATTTCATAATCATGAAAACTGCCATTGTTATAAAACCTTACATATGCTGTTCCTTTTGAAGCTTCATATGACCCGGCTGCTTTCATCAATTCAGGCGAATACTCCTTATATAAAGAGTACGCATTTTCACCGTATATTCCTTTATCAGTATTACGCCTTATACTTCCTATGTTGTCCTCTCTATAATCAATAGTACCAAGAAGCTCTCCCGGCTCTCCATTTTTTCCGGGTACAATAGACAGAATCCTTGTTCTGTATATCATGCCATCTTTTATATCAAGTACCTTCCCTGTTTCGTTATCTGATATTCCATGTCCTAATGCGGCAAATGTGCCATCTTCACACACATAAGTAACAGTTCCAACACCCTGTGTATCATCTTTAACCCAGATTCCAATTTTGTATTCTCCTGCAACATTTTTCACAGGTATAATCTGCTCTTCAATTTCCTGACCATCCCGCCTGACAGTTATGTCCATACTATTTCCCGCCGATTCTGACACCGCCTGTAAAAGCTGTTCTTTCGTATCTGTCTGAGAACCATTAACTTTAATTATATAATCACCTTTATTAATCTTTCCTTTGGCAGGAACAACATTCTGCCCATCATATGTGCATATTGTTTCTGTATTAACAACATATACTCCATTACATTTAAGATATATTCCGACCTGAAAACCACCAGAATAAATGTATTTTTCATCGACCACCTCCATATGTGTCCTTGCGACAGGAAGCAGTCCGAAAAGTTTATAATCCACATAATACTTACCGGTATCTCCTGACTGGATTGTAACCTGTTTTCCAAAATCAATATTATCGGCACATATGTTATTACTACTGTCATATACAGTTCCGACAACAGGTATGTCCATTGAAAATACAGCCTTATCCTGCTTATATATATATAGCTTATCTGGAATCTTATTCTTAATTGAATTACAGTATATATCAGCTCCAAAACATATGCAAAATACCAGAAACGCGGCATAAATTAACCCTTTTTTAAAATTCTTCATATCAATCCACCATCCTTCTAAGATTAGTATTGACCAATGAAATACTTTTAAAAAAGGGTATTACTGTAAATTTAGTTAAAATGTATTTAATTATCTTTTGACGTCTGTGCCATATTCTTAAGTTCCTTTGCATTAGACACAACTGCATCTGTAATACTTGAACCACCAAGCATTCTTGCTAATTCACCTATGCTTTCATCATATGAAAGCTTTGTTATGTTACTTATTGTCCTGTTATCTTTAGTAGACTTCTCAATAACATAATGATTATCAGCCATTGCAGCAATCTGGGGCAGATGGGTAATGCATATTATCTGATGGGTTTTTGAGAGTGTATTTAACTTCTCTGCAACAAGCTGTGCCGTCTTTCCGCTGATTCCTGCATCAATCTCATCAAATATCAGTGTTTTGGATACATCTGTCTCTGCCATTACACTTTTAATAGCAAGCATGATTCTTGACAATTCTCCACCTGATGCAATCTTTGCAAGAGGCTTCATATCTTCACCCGGATTAGTTGATATCATAAACCTGACATTGTCAGTTCCGGTTGAATCAGGATTTTTCTCTTCAAATTCAGCTTCAAATCTTACATCAAGAAAATTAAGCTGTTTTAAGGCATTTATTATATCCTGCGAAAAATTTAGTGCTGTTTTCTTCCTCTGGCTGCTTAAAAGAGAAGCCGCATTCATAAGTTTTTTATAAGCTCTATCATATTCAGCTTTTCTTGCAGCAACAACTTCATCATAATTCTCATATTCAGATAACTTCTGTTTCTTATCATCAAGAACAGATAATATATCTTCAATCGACTTGCCATATTTCATCTTAAGAGAATTAATCATATCAAGTCTTTCTTCAAGTGTATTGAATTCAGACTGGTCAAATGTAAAATCATCCATATAAGATGAAAGGTTATGAGCCACATCTGATATAAGATTCTCAATATCAGCTAGAATATCACAGTCATCTTTCAAAGATTCATCATATTCGCTTGCAGCTATCATATTCTTTAATGCAGCTCCTGCCATATCACTAAGATTATTGTCACCTTCTGAAAGCAGCATCGACACCTCAGAAAGATTTCCTGCAATCTTCTGAAAGTTACTCATTCTCCGGTAATCAGCTTCAATCTGTTCATCTTCTCCAGGTTTTAAAGCAGCTGATTCAAGCTCATTGATTTCATATTGAAGAAAAGCCATCTCTTTAATCCTTGATTCATCATCACCAGAAAGACTTTCATATGCTTTTTTGCATATAGTATATTCCTTATAGCATTCTTTATACGAATCAAGAAGTGGATTAATACTGTTATCATAATCATCAATTACAGACAAATGATTACTCTCATCCATAAGAAGCTGGTTATCATGCTGTCCGTGAATATCAATCAGTTCATGTGCAAGAACTCTTGTCTGGGCTAATGTAAAAGACTGTCCGTTAACCTTAATCTGCGAACGATTTGCCATGATTTTCCTCGAAATAACAAGTTCACCGTCATCACATGATATAACCCCCAGTTCTTTGATTCGTTCAATCTTATCTTCTGGTATTGCAAATGTTATCTCTGAAAGTCCATATTCACATCCTGACCTTATAAAGTCAGGTGATGTCTTGCTTCCTAATGCAGCATTAATAGAACCAAGAATAATAGATTTACCTGCACCAGTTTCACCAGAAAGTATATTAAGTCCTTCATCAAAATCAATATTTTCTTCTTCTATTAACGCAAGATTCTTAACATGTAAATTAACTAACATACCCTGCCTTTCAATTCTGTCTATTAATTATTCTTAATAAGTTTCTTAATCTTATTCATAACAAGCAAAGTATCATTAACTGTCCTTACTGCACACATGATAGTATCATCTCCTGCAATAGAACCGACAATCTCATTCCATTCCAGCGCATCAATAGCAGCACATACAGCCATTGCCATACCTGGTGCTGTCTTAATCACAAGAATATTCTGTGCCATATCCATTGATACAAAGCCTTCTTTAAGAACCGTTAAAAACTTATCACTTGCAACAGGTTTGTCCTTTGTAAGTGTTGCATACCTTGTTCTCTTGCCATCCACAGAAACCTTTGACAGATTAAGTTCTCTTATATCTCTTGAAACAGTAGCCTGTGTAACATTATAGCCTTCATCGTTAAGAATCTTTGCCAGTTCCTCCTGTGTACCAATTTCATATCTGTCAATTAATTCTAATATCTTTTTATGTCTGTCTGTTTTCATAATTATCCCCAACTACATTTTGTTCCTTATTCTCTCTAAGAATGAAATTCTGCTTGTCTTGACAAATCTTGATATACGCTCTGACTGCGTAATAACAATTCTGTCTCCCGTTACAACTTCACAGAAGCTTTCTCCATCAAATGTGGCAACTCTTGCGCTGTCATTCTTAAGAGAACCCGTCATTCTTCCTGATGAGCTTTTATTATCCTTCATCTCAATCATAATCTCATCATCGGCAGCAAATATAATACTTCTCTGATTAAGTGAATGCGGACATATAGGTGTCACCATTATAAGTCTTGCTGTCGGCTGTATTATAGGTCCTCCTGCTGACAGACTGTACGCTGTCGATCCTGTTGCGGTCGAAACAATTACCCCGTCAGCCGAATATGTATTAAGATACTCGCCATTGACATATATATCAAAATCAATAATTCTTAAAGCACCATTTCTGTTAATTACAACATCATTAAGTGCCATATCAGAAAAAATGCGTTCTTCACCGCGATATATACATCCATCAAGCATCATGCGTCTGTCAATCTCATAATCGTCTCTAAGAAGACTCTCTAATGTCTCCTCAAAGCTTGACATATCTGTGTCTGTAAGATAACCAAGAGTCCCGATGTTAACGCCTATAAAAGGAATATCCTTCTCAGACAACTCCCTTGATGCCTGAATAAGTGTACCATCACCTCCAAGAACAATAACACATTCAGTATTATCAGGAACCAGTCTTACATCACTGTATGAACCTGTTTTATTAAATGCCTTTTCCTGTTCTATCTGGCATACACATTCAGCTCCTTTTGAGCGTAAAAAATGTGCAATCTTTCTTGTATTAACACCATCAGGATCTTTAAACCTGTTAGTAACAATATAAAAATATTTCATGCTGAACCTCATTTAGTATACGAAAAGAATTAAATATATATTACAATACTTCGTGAGCTTTTTCAACTACATTTTCTACAATAAATGGAATTTCCTTTATCTGTGGTTCTGCAATTTTCTGCAAATGCAGCAGATACTCAATATTCCCCTCAGGTCCCTTAACAGGACTGAACTCAAGATTAAGGATTTCAAATCCTATTGACATTGCATAATCAATAACCTTATTGATTACTTCTATATGCACATCTTTATCTCTTACAACGCCATGCTTTCCTACCTTCTCACGTCCTGCCTCAAACTGCGGCTTGATAAGACACACTATCTGGCCATCATCTGTAAGAAGATTTCTTACTGGAGTAAGTACCTTAGTAAGTGAGATAAATGATACATCTATACTTGAAAACTGTATTCTGTCCGCAACATCATCAGGGGTTACATAACGGATATTAGTTTTTTCCATGCATACAACTCTCTCATCATTGCGCAACTTCCAGTCAAGCTGTCCATGTCCTACATCGACAGCATAGACTTTAATTGCACCGTTCTGAAGCATGCAGTCAGTGAATCCACCCGTTGATGAACCTACATCCATACATATCTTGCCTTCAAGCGTCACATCAAAATTCAGCATAGCTTTCTCAAGCTTAAGACCACCACGGCTAACATACTTAAGAGTTGTTCCGCGGACCTCTATCACTGCAGTGTCAGGAAATGACTGACCTGCCTTGTCTTCCTTTTGTCCGTTAACATATACATTGCCAGACATAATAATAGCTTTTGCCTTCTCTCTTGAAGTCGCAAGCCCTTTATTAACTAATAAAACATCTAATCTTTCTTTACTCATTTCTCTTATCCTTATTCAATACATTTGCCCATCTGTTAAGCACCTTCTCAATAATACTGTCTCTGTCAACACCTGATTCCCGTCGCAGAATATCAACATTGCCATGTTCAACATAATCATCTGGCAGTGCAATATTAAGTACATCTATATCATTACATGTATCATCATAATATTGACAGACCGCTTCACCAAAGCCACCTGACAAAACATTTTCTTCCATAGTAACTATAAGTCTGTGCGACTCTGATAATCTGTCTAGCATATCGGTATCAACCGGCTTAATAAAACGCTCATTGACAACAGTTATATTATATCCCTTTTCTTTAAGTTTATCTCTGACTGCCAGTGCCGTAATAAGCATATTGCCTGCTGCAACAAGTGCAATATCAGACTCTTCAATAATCATCTCGGCTTTTCCGTACCGGATTGGTGCATTATGCTCTTCAAGACCATCATACGCCTGACCTCTTGGATATCTTATTGCAATCGGAGAATTAAAGTTAAGCAGAGCGAATTCAAGCATTTCTGAAAGTTCACTGCCATTCTTAGGTGCCATAACAGTCATGTTTGGAATTGAAGTCAGAAATGAAAGGTCGAATATACCCTGATGTGTCTCACCATCACTTCCAACAAGCCCTGCCCTGTCAATTGCAAAAACCACATGCAGATGCTGTATGCACACATCATGAAGTATCTGGTCATAAGCTCTTTGTAAAAATGAAGAATACACCGCAAACACAGGCTTTAATCCACCTGCTGCCATTCCTGCTGAAAACGTGACAGCATGCTCTTCTGCAATTCCAACATCAAAGAATCTTTCAGGAAACCACTTGGAGAATTTATTAAGTCCTGTTCCATCAGGCATTGCTGCGGTAACTGCAACTATTGACTTATCCTTTTTGGCAAGCTGGCATATTTTTTCTGAAAACACATCAGAATAAGTCGGCTTATCAGACGATTTCAATTCTTTTCCTGTTATAATATCAAATGGTCCTATTCCATGAAACTTAGCCGGATTACGCTCTGCAGGCTTATATCCATGTCCTTTATGTGTTACAACATGGATGATAACTGCACCGTTAATTCGTTTAGCAACATGAAACACCTTAATAAGCTTCTCAATATCATGTCCATTAACCGGACCAAGATAAGATATTCCCATACATTCAAACATCTGTCCCGGAAGTATCATCTGCTTAAGATTGCTCTTGGTTTTCTTTATTCTGTCTACAATATGATCTCCACCCGGAAGCTTATACAGAGTATTAGCCACATTCTCCTTAAGGTCATAATATGAATCTGATGACCTGATATTACTAAGCATATGTGGTACACCGCCAACATTCTTGGCTATTGACATAGTATTATCATTTAACACAATAATAAAATTAGTCTTAAGTGAAGAAGCATTATTAAGTGCCTCATAGGCCATTCCACCTGTAAGTGCACCATCACCTATAACAGATACGACACTGTAATGTTCATTCTTTAAATCTCTTGCTTTAACAAGTCCTAATCCTGCAGATATCGATGTTGAGCTGTGTCCTGTATCAAATGCATCAAAATGGCTTTCATTTCTTTTAGGGAAGCCACTCATTCCGCCAAACTTTCTTAACTGGTCAAACTGATTCTTTCTTCCGGTAAGAATCTTATGCGTATAAGACTGATGTCCTACATCCCATATCAGCTTATCCTGCGGAAGATTAAAAGCCAGATGAAGTGCCATCGTAAGCTCTACAACACCAAGATTAGATGCAAGATGTCCACCTGTCTTACTAATCTTTTCTATAAGAAATCTCCGGATTTCATCTGCAAGCTGATTATATTCAATTGGAGATAATTGTTTTATATCATTTGGTTTATTTATCTTTTCAAGAATCATAACACACCTGCTTTATTTGTTTCTGTGTATAAGGTTAAGAACAATTTCCTCTAAAAATTCATTCTTTCCAACACTCTTAATTATATCTAAAGCTTCATCAGACATAGATTGTACATCTGCCTTGGCTTTTTCCATTCCATATAAAGTAACATATGTTGTTTTGTTATTCTTTTCATCAGAAAATACAGGTTTACCAAGTTCCTGAAGTGAACTTGTCACATCAAGTATATCATCTCTAATCTGGAACGAAAATCCTATAAGTGATGCTGCCCTGCATAACCGGTCAGCCGATTTCTCATCACAGCCGGCAAGATATGCTCCTGCAAGAAATGCAGCTTCAATCAATGCACCCGTCTTTAACCTGAATATAAAATCAAGCTGTTCTTCAGATAATGTCTTTCCAGTAAGTTCAACATCAACAGCCTGTCCACCGACCATTCCTTTTATTCCGGCTTTTCTTGCAATAACTTCCATTGCCTTAGCTTTAGCCGCCATGTCTCCTTCACCTGATATAAGTGCTTCAGCCATAATCTCATATGCAAGATTAAGAAGTCCGTCTCCTGCAAGTATTCCGAAATCTTCACCAAACACTTTATGTGTTGTAAGTCTTCCTCTTCTGTAATCATCGTTATCCATTGCAGGAAGATCATCATGTACAAGAGAATATGAATGAATACATTCTAAAGCCACCATAAATGGATAGACAACCTGACAGTCATCACCTCCACACAGCTTATACACCTCAAGCATAAGCATTGGTCTTACTCTTTTGCCACCAGCATTTACGCTGTAGTTCATGGCTTCTCTAATTTTTTTATCAAGTCCTGTCTCATCAGGAAGATATCTTGATATTAAATCATTAATAAATTCTACTTCCTGTTCCAATTCATTCTTAAAATCACTCATCGTCCTGTTCTCCATCATCATTCAAAACTATGATTTGTTTCTCAACCTTGTCAAGCTGGTTATTACAGCTTTCGACAAGCTTCATCCCCTCCTGATACATTTTAAATGATGCATCAAGTGTTGTGTCTGATTTTTCCATCTGTGCAATTATTTCTTCAAGTCTTTCAAATGACTGTTCTAATGTTTTTGCCATGCTTCCCCTACCTCAATAACCTTAGATCTGATGCTTCCATCTTTAAGATAAACTGTAATCTCGTCATCTTCCGACACCTGCCCGGCTGATACAATTCTATTACCTTCAGAATTCTCAATGTAACCATAGCCCATATCAAGCTTTCTTAAAGGACTTAAGCCATCAAGTTTCGAAGCATACAGACGAAGTCTGTTTCTATTTTCTGCCGCACATCTTTTTATTAACATGTTCAGCTTATCTTCCATATTCATAAGCCGCTGCCTTTTATCATATATCTGATTGACAGGGTTAAGATATTCCATCTGTAGCTTTAATCTTTCCAGATAGTCTCTTTTTGCTGACAACGAATACATCATCTGCTGCTTTAATCGTCTTTCATATTCATATATCCTGTTCTCAACAGCCGCTACCTCTGTAACAGCAAGCTCTGCCGCAGCAGAAGGTGTGGGTGCTCTCATATCAGCTACAAAATCAGTGAGTGTAAAATCTGTCTCATGTCCTACTGCTGATATTACTGGTGTTGAAGCGTTAAACACAGCCTCTACTACCTCAGGTTCATTAAAAGCCCATAAATCTTCTATTGAACCGCCGCCTCGTCCTACTATAATACAGTCAAGCCCCATCTTATCAAGTCTGGTAATTCCGCTTACAATTGACTGCTTTGCATGTTCTCCCTGAACATATGCAGGATAAAGTACAATCTGGATATAAGGGTTACGCCTTTTGGAAATGTTCATAATATCCTGAACTGCTGCACCTGTCTTAGATGTAACAACACCTAATTTTTTCGTAAATGCAGGAAGTGGTCTTTTATATTCTTTAGCAAAATATCCCATATCCTCATAATATTGTTTTAGCTGTTCAAACTTCTGGTACAGTTCTCCAATACCTTCCTGCTGCACAGTATTAGCATATAACTGGTATTTACCCGCTGCATCAAACACATCAACTCTTCCTGATACAACAACTGACATTCCATCTTTTAACTTAAATGCAAGCTTTGCTGCCTGACTTGCAAACATAATGACAGAAAGTGCTGCATCTGCGTCCTTTAAAGTAAAATAAATATGACCGGAGGTATGATACTTGCAATTAGATATCTCCCCCTTAACAGAAACCGAGTTAAGCAGAAAATCCTGCTTAAACATATTCTTAATATAGGAATTCACCTGCTTTACAGTATATACTCCAGCCATATATCCTCACTTTACATGCAAAAAACTGCATTACTCTTTAATTAACTTGCCTAATACACCATTAACAAAAGCTGCTGTGCTGTCAGCCGAGCCATACTTCTTGGCAAGCTCAACAGCTTCATTGAGTGCTACATTAGTAGGAATATCCTCATCATAAAGCATCTCATACACAGCAAGTCTCATAATAGAAAGCTCTGTCTTTCCTAGACGGCTTGTTGGCCATCCATCAGATACAGAATCAATTTTCTCATCAAGCTCAGGTATAAGCTCTGCTATTGCTAATGTCTTATCCTTGATGTAATTATATTCTTCTTCCTTAAGATGTGAAGCATCTACCATATCTGCATCTGCAAAATACAGATTAATCTGCTCTTCATACTCATCTTTGTTATCGATAAAAGGAGCTCTGAATAATAACTTAAAAATATGCTCCCTCATTGTAGATCTTGTCATCTTTTAACTCCTGAATTTAATTTTCTACATTAACACTGGCAACCTTAATGTTGACCTCTGTAACTGAAAGTCCTGTCATTGTCTCTATTGCAGACTTAACCTTATCCTGAACCTTAGCTGAAACAGCTGGTATCTGTGTTCCATACTTAAGATTAAGTGTTATATCTACAAGGACACTTGACTCTTCAACTGTTACCTTAACACCCTTAGAAAGATTCTTCATTCCAAGCTTGCTTACGATTTCATTAGTGATATTACCGCCAAGGCTGTCAACACCTTCAACCTCTGTAGCAGCAAGACCAGCAATAATAGCTACAACTTCATCAGCCACCTTAACTTCGCCAATATTAACATTCTCATGTATAGAATAAGTTGTACCTCTATCTTCAAACTCTTTTGTCATAACCGTCCTCCATATATTCATATTTAACTCAAAGTTAAAAAGATTATAACATAAACACTAATTATTGCAAATATTTATTGTTATCTTATCCGCAGCAAAGCCAGTTTTTCTTTTAATTATATCTTCAATCTGTGCTTTATCTGTATCTGAAAGCTCTGATACATTAATAACAGCATCCACATTGGTATCAGATACTGTAACTACCGATGAATCAAAGCCTTTAGCTGATAACAATAGTTCTATTGCCGTTTCTTTATCAGCATTGTCCTCAAGCTTTGCAAGCTGTTCAACCGCAGCTTTCTTAGCATCCTCTGCAATACCTGCATCATCAGCTATGCTTTTCAGATTCTCTATGCTTGAAGCTCTTACCTGTTCCCTGTTTAACTTTGCAGCTGCAACAGCCTCTGACTTAACTCCTGCTGATGTAAGTATAACAGTTCCCGGCTCATCTGTAAAATCTGTGTCAGCAGCCTCAGCTTCATTATTGTCTGTTGACACATTGTCAGCTGCAACCGCAGCCGTCTTTTCTTTATCTTTAACTTTAATTATACTATCAAGGTCACCTGCATAATTAATATACCCGGCTGCTGCTATCATTATAGCAAGTGCCGTAATTATAATATGATTCTTTTTTACTCTTTTCAAAACTGCCTCCAAAATAATTATTCCGACATTTTCATCACTTTAATTTTATGTACAGGAACACCTAAAAGGCCATTTATCGCATCCGTGATATAAGCAACCAGATTTTTATCATCACCTCCCTCACACACTACTAATACACCGGTAACCTCTTTGGTATCAGTTGTTTTTACCAGGACCTTTACTTTACCTACTCCATCCGTATTTTCAAGCATCTGCTGTAGTTCTTCGCCAAGATTTTTTTCATAATCTTCTGACCCTGTGGATATAACCGGACCTGTTGTATAACTTTTTGCAGATGAACTTTTAGTTGGCATTGCAATCACCATCATAAGTATCCCTGCCAGTATTACTATAAATATTTTGTCTTTCCTTGTTTTATTCAGTAATCCTGTAAAAAATGCTTCATTTTTACCACCATTATCCACTTACGCCTGCCTCCCTGATATCTATCTGTTCTACAGATATTTCATACCTGCCAGCTATATCTGTTCTTAATCTGTCAATATTATCATTGCCTGCAATATTGTTTTCTTTAACATATACATTTATCATACTGACCGCCGTCATGTCTGATGTGAAGCTGCATTTTACAGAAACAGTTTCCAGACCGTAAGAAGCTGCAGTGCTATTGATATCTTCACTTATAATTTTTTCAGCCATTTTCTTGTCTGAAGTATTATATAAAGCCTGTGAGACATTATCGTTCTCCTTAGAATATGTTTTAAATCCATTACTTATACCATCCGTAATCTCACTTATATCTGCATTCTTAATATTAAGCAGCGGAATTATTATCGCCATTACAAGTATCAGTTTCATTACAAATGCTATGAATTCCTTATACTTTGGTGGCACAAGCTTTAATGCAATCTCTCCTGTAATTTCAAGAATAAATATTGTTTTAAACCAGTTAATAAGACCTGTCATTGCACATTACCACATTTAAACATATAGATTAATATTAGTTGCAAAGCATATAATTGCCATTGTTAGGCACATAAGAACAACTGTGACAGCAATCATATATATCATATTTTCAAGACTTCCTGACAGAACAAGAACAGCTTTGACTATACGGCTGTCTGCCACAGGTTCTAATACTGCTCCAAGAATCTGATATAACAATGCCATGACAACAAGCTTAAGAAGAGGAATTCCTATTATTACAGCCATAACAATAACCGCAGCCACACCAATAGAATTCTTGACAAGCACAGCAGACCCTGCAATTGTCTTAGATACAGTCTGTGCACTGTTTCCAATGCCAGGAATCATAGAAACAGCTTTGAATAAAACGGACATTTTAAGTGAATCGCTTAATGGAAGTATCAGACTTTTTATTCCGTTAAGTCCCAGAAAAAACATAAGCATTCCTTTTACTGACAATTTTATAATCTTTGTTATAAGCTGGCACATTTTGTTGAACTTATCTTTTTCACTGAATGTATCAAACATGCCTAATATCATATATACATAATTGCATCTCATAAGAACATTTTTCACAAGGACATTAACTATGTACATAAGAAAAAGAATTATCTCATAATATGCTGCAGCACTTGATGCCCCACACGAATATGCAACTGCCGGAAAAAACACCGGGCAGAGTGCCTTGTATATATCAACCGACATCTGAACACATTCATAGCCTGTCCTTGCTGCATTAATAAACACCGCAACTATCAGCGTCATAAGAATGAATGATATAAAAAGCATCGCTGAATCAGATGCATTTTTATCAAGCACAGTAAGAAACATTGCGCATATAGATAAAAGTAATATCTGTATCAGAACTGTTCTGTTAGAAATAATTGCCTCGGTAACTGTTCCGGTAAAGTTAAAGCCTATATCCGTATCCGAACTGGCAACCGACCTGACAAGTTCTTTAAAAGATGTCCCCTTCCAGCCATAATCATCAAGCGTACTGTCTATTTCACTATAATCAGCTTCATCTGTCAGCGAATCATAATTAACTGTATTCTCATCCTGAGCATATATATATGTTTTCTGTATGATGAGCGCCGCCAGAAACACTATCATAAAGACAATCATTTTCTTAGTCAGACAATCCCCTCTGAAACAATTTCAAAAAGTGTCACTATAACGGGTATGCATAAACCTGCCACGGAAATTCTGGCATATATTTCCATAGCTGACGCAAGTGCTGCAAACCCATTTTCTTTACATATATTTGATGATATTTCTGTTACATATGATATGCCTATAACTTTGACTATCAGCTTTATATATTCCTGATTAATACCGGCCGTAAACATATTGATTCTTGTATACACGGATATAAGCCCGTTAAATACAAGCATTGCTGTTCCTACACACAGAACAACAGACACAAAAGTTCCCATTGAGGAGCCTGTACTTTTCAAAACCAGAGCAAGAATCACACCTGTAACTGCACACACTGAAAGCGACAACACATTAATATGTACCACCCCCTATCACAATTCAAAAAGCTTCTTCATGGTAGTAAACAATTCAAGTATATAAGGTAATATCCAGTATATAACAATAAGCAGTCCCGCCAGTGCTGTAAGCGCTGCCTGGTCATCTCTTCCATTATGCTTTAGTATCTGGTTAAGTATAGAAACAACTATGCCCACCGCTGCAATCTTGAATATTATGCTTACCTCCATACTTCACCTCCGATTCATATAAGTACAATCACAAGTATAAGTCCTGCTGATATTCCTGTAACGATATAAGCCTTCATCTTTCCTGCTGCATTATTCTTAACCACATCAAGTTCCTCATTAAGTTCACACACAACAGATTGTATGTGTTTTAACTGACTGTCCTTGTCAATAAATGTGCTTATAGAGCCTGCCTCTTTTATAATCTCTAGTTGTCTTTTACTAAGTATTCCTGCAAATGCTTTATCAGCAGCCTCATTCCATATCAATGCAAATGTATCAATGTCCGATTTGTTCAATGCTTCGTATATGTATCCGGTAAAATCCCTGACATATGAACACATATCAAAATCTCCAAGGCGTTCAAATATCTGTGTCATATCTATAAGTGAATATCCTATATGATTGTTCATTACAGAAAGCATTCTTACCATGTCTTTCAATATTGTTATTCTGTTTTTTAATCTCTGACTGTATGAAAGACCATACATAAAACAGCCTGAAAGTATTAATATCCCGCCTATATATCCAGACATTTTCCTGCCTCCCCACATTTTTCCAATATTACAGCTCTCTTAAATCCATTTTCTCCGAAAAGACCTGCAAGTCTTTCATCTGTATCATATATACCGCTTCCATGTGCAGTTCCAATTACAGCACAGCCACTTTTAATGCAGTATTTTACAGCTTTAATATCATCTTCCCCACCAATCTCATCCATTGCTACAACCTGAGGACTAAGCGAGCGGACAGCCATATATACTCCTGTAAGTTTATTACAGCCATCTAAAACATCCGTCCTGCAGCCAATATCATTACATGGAACTCCGTTCACACATGCCGCTATTTCACATCGTTCGTCAATTAAAGCTACATTTTTTCTATATTTATCAGCTAACTGTCTTATAATGTCTCTAAGAAGAGTTGTTTTTCCAAAACCCGGCGGTGATATTATAATAGTGTGCTTTAACCCGTCTTTTAAAAGCTCATCCATTATATTATCAGCACAGCCCTTCATCTGTTTAGCAATTCTTATACACAGAAATGTCACATGTAAGAAATTCTTTACCTTTCCATTCTCCCATATAACCTGTCCGCCAAGTCCTATTCTGTGTCCGCCTTTGATTGTCAGAAATCCATTTGCCATGCAGGATTCATATGCATAAGATGAATATTTAGTTGCTATTGACAGTATTCTTGTTATCATATGTTCATCTACAGGTCTTGTTCCCATATGTTCGCCATTATCACATATGGCAGCAGGCAGTCTTCCTATACGCAGGCGTATTTCCCTGACATGCTGTAATCCTGCATATATTCCAATATCTTTAATTAATTCATCCGGAAGGATTTTATAGAGTGATTCGTCATACAAAAACAAGCCCCTTCACTATTGTTTTTCACAATATATGAAAGGGCTGTCCGTTTTATTCTACTGACTTTAAAGATTCGACCATAGGAAGCTTCTTTAACTTTCCATACATGGCCAGATTAACTACAACTGAGAAAATCAGTGTTATAAGATATGAATATATATATGATACCGGCTTAATGGCATATCCAAACATTATTGCATCCATCTCTACAGTAAGCATTATGTATATATGAAGAAGTCTTCCTAAGAACAGTCCGAACACTCCACCGATTAGTGTCAGGAATATATTCTCACGGTACACATACATGCCTACCTCCGGGTCAAAGAAACCCAAAACCTTAATTGTTGCAATTTCTCTTCTTCTCTCTGATATATTAACATTAGTAAGATTATATAACACAACGAATGCCAGCAGACCTGCTGATATTATAAGCACCCATGTTACCAGATCAAGCGACTGAATCATATTCTCGAATCTTGTCACATTGGCATTAAGGAAGCTCACCCCCTTAATATAATCTCTTGAAAGATATTCATCGCCCATGTAGCTTTCTGTTTCGCTTACATCACCGCTAATCTTAATAAGAACTCTGTTATGTTCAGGAATATTTCCAAAAAGTTCATTGTAATATTCTGTACTTATATATACATAATGATTAACATACATTTCTGTAATGCCTGATACAACAGCTTCTGCATGCTTTCCGGCAGATGATGTTACTGTAATCTTATCGCCTTTCTTTACTCCTAAATCTTTAGAAAGCTTTTCAGTGATAACAACGCCTGAATCTCCAAGAACAACATCATTATGCTTTCTTCTTGTTCTTAATGTCACATAATCTTTAAATGCATTCTTATCGTCAACTATGACATATTCTGCTGTCTCTGTATCTTCACTGCTCTTAACATCATCAGAATAACCACAGTTTAATAGAAAATCATCAATGTGTCCGTCTGCTGACAGGTCACCTTCAAGAGTATCCACATCCTCTTGTGTAACCCCATCTGTAAATGTGGCAACACTGTCATAATGTATAAGCTCACCGTACTGGTTATGTATAAGGCTTTCAATACTGTTCTTAATTCCAAAGCCTGCTGTCATAAGTGCCGTACAGCCTGCTATTCCTACAACAGTCATAAGAAATCTCTTCTTATACAGGAACAGATTACGCATAGTAACCTTCATTGTGAATGACATATGTTTCCATATAAATGTAATATGCTCAAGAAGGATTTTCTTACCGCTCTTAGGTGCTTTCGGTCGCATAAGCTCTGATGGAACCTCTTCTAACTCACTGTAGCATGAAAAAAGAGCTGCTATAACCGTTACTAAAATCATACTTGTAATGGCTATAATTGAAAGAAGTATATGGCTGTCGTACACTATTGGCGGAAGCTGGTATATTATATTCCAAGAATCATATATTACAAGCGGAAACAGCTTAAGACCTATGATACAGCCTGCTATTCCTCCAGTAACCGAAGCAATTAATGCATATGCTATGTATTTGAACGCTATTACCTTTTTACTGTATCCTAGTGCTTTATATGTTCCTATAAGTCCCCTATCCTCTGCTACCATTCTTGTCATTGTTGTAAGACAGACAAGAGCAGCTACAACTATAAAGAATATTGGAAATACCGTGGCAATGGCTTTCATCCTGTCTGCACTGGATTCATAATCTTTAAAAGAATACTGTTCCTGTCTTGTAAGCTCATACCATTTCCAGTCGTCACTGTCACCATATTTAGATTCAAAATCTTCCTTAGCCTGCGTCTCAATGCTATTAAAATCATAATCAGCAAGTGCTTTCTCATATGCCGGCTGGATATATGGCTCAATAATAGCTGAAACATCCATTCCTACAAAATAATTACTGTACTGTTCTGTAAGTGATTCTACAACATGGTCGTATATAGCCGCTTTGGCAGCCTCTTTTGCCTCATTTACTGAATCTTCATATACATCCTGTATGTCATCTTTTCTTACATTAATTCTGCTCTGTGAAATATTATCTATTCTGTCAGCTGTTTCTTTAACGAGATCTTTATATTCAGTTCCATATGTATCAAGTTCTTTTGCTCCATCTACAGTAACAAACATCTCATTGAAATAATCGGACATAAATTCATCTTCTGTAATATACATAAGATAATTAATCCTGCCGCTGCCTACATTAGTAGTTCCAAGATCATACGACACATAATAAGGTGTGTAGACTGTTCCCACAACCGTATACTCTGAATCTTTAAGACTGTCATTAATATCATCCTGTGTTCCGGACGAAAGCTTAATTGTATCTCCTATAGAAAAGTTATCTCTGGTATCTTCATACCTTACAACACATTCTCCGTTCTTTTCAGGCAGCCGCCCTTCTTTAATTCTTAACTGGTTGATATAATCTTTATTGTCTCTGTCAGTATTAACAGGTACTGACATTATATGTACTGCTGTCTCTATGCTGTCTTTCCTGATAACTGCATCCTGTGAATACGCAGGATACATGCCTTTAACACCTTGAACTTCTCTTATTGCATTAATATCATCTTCATTAAAACCTATTGATGATAAAAGTCTTAAATCACTCATATTATAATCATCATAATAGTGATCCGTTGAATTCTTCATATCATTAGAAGATGCTGTTACTCCTGCAAAAAATGCTACTCCGATAGCAACAATTGCAAATATAGCTATAAATCTTCCAAATGTTCTCTTAATCTCACGAAAGAGATCTTTCCATACTGATTTTCCCATATTGAACAAGCCTCCATAGTATTACCAGTCTATCTCGTCTACTGAAACAGGATTGTCATTAATAACAACACTGTCAACGATACCATTCTTTATCTTAATAACTTTATCTCCCATTGCTGAAATTGCCTGATTATGTGTTATAACAACAACAGTAATTCCATTCTTCCTACACATATCACTTAAAAGCTTAAGAATATTTTTTCCTGTATTAATATCAAGTGCTCCTGTAGGTTCATCGCATAAAAGCATCTTAGGATTCTTTGCAAGTGCTCTTGCTATGGCAACTCTCTGCTGTTCACCACCTGATAACTGAGACGGAAAATTCCCCATTCTGTCAGATAATCCCACAGCTTCTATTGTCTTAACAATATCAAGAGGGTCTTTACATATCTGCGTTGCCAGCTCAACATTTTCTTTGACGGTAAGATTCTGCACAAGATTATAGAACTGGAATACGAATCCGATATCATATCTTCTGTATGCTGTAAGCTGTCTTGAATTATACTTGTCAATTCTTTTTCCATCTACAGTTATTTCCCCAGTAGTACATGTATCCATTCCTCCAAGAATGTTAAGAATAGTACTCTTTCCTGCACCACTAGGTCCTAATACAACAGCAAATTCGCCTTTATCAATCTTAAAATCCACCCCATTCAATGCTCTTATCTTTACATCACCCATTTTGTATATTTTCTTTACATTTTTAAATTCTATATATGCCATAGTTATCTCCTTTTTTATTCCAGACAGAATTAAATCACGTATTAATCTATATATAATAATACCTTATGGCACTCATAATTTCAAAGCATTTTAATATAATCATAGAAAGATATTTTATTAAATTTCTATGAAATCATTTAAAAACTTTTTATTAATTATACCAGTATTATCGTTGTTGGTTTGTTGCATATTCTGTCCCATAACAACTCAGGCAGCAGGCCTTTATTCAAAATACTCTGTTCTTATTGATGCTGATTCAGGCAGAATACTTTCTGGAAGCAATGAAACAACGGCTGTAAGCATGGCAAGCACAACTAAAATTATGACTCTTATTATTGCTTTGGAAAACTGTGACAAGAATTTTGTCGCAACAACTTCCGCCTACGCAGCTTCCATGCCTGATGTACAGCTTAATGCCGTAACTGGTGAACAATTCATAATTAACGACCTATACTACTCACTTATGCTTGAATCACATAATGATTCAGCTGTAATAATTGCTGAAAATACTGCTTATTACTTACTATGTAAAAATCCTTCTTTAAGGTCTGAAACTCCATTTATCAATAATTATAATTACGATTCCTCATTTCTTTCTGAGATTAACCATGAACAAAGTGAAATACTTGTACATATATTTACCGGCCTTATGAATGAAAAAGCGGATGATATTCTCTTATCTGACACATATTACATAACACCTAATGGTCTTGATGCCGAGGATAATTATAGTTTTCATCATACAACAGCATATGACCTTGCAAAAACCATGGCATATTGTATTAATAATCAGGATTTTTTATATATAACACAGACTGTTTCTAAGACATTTTCTGACACAACAGGCAGATACCATTACCAGCTTAACAACAAAAACAGGCTTTTAAATCCTGATGAAGGAATTATCTCTGGAAAAACAGGTTTCACTAACAAAGCCGGATACTGCTATGTATGTGCATACAAAGACAAAGACCGGACACTGTGTATTGCCCTGCTTGCATGTGGCTGGCCACCAAATAAGAATTACAAATGGAGTGATGCCCGTTATCTTATAGCCCTTGGAAAGCAATACAGCCGACAGAAATATTTTAATAATGAATACACATTTTACGTTCCTGTATCCAAAGGAAAAAATAGTTTCTGTGAGCTTATACCTGACTGTTCAATAGAATTTCTTGTCTGTGAAGATGATTCTGTAACTATACAGGCAGATATTCCTGAAGTGCTTTCTGCACCTGTCAATTCGTCACAAATATATGGATCAATTAATATATATGTAAACAATGAACCAATCCGCAGCATCAGTCTTAAAGCAAAGCAGAGTATTCCAAAAAAAGTTCATGTACTCGACATAATCAATAAAATATTTCAATAAACATTTTAATCATTCTGATTTGTTCTAATTAATTATAAAAAAAGAATGACATAAAAATAATTGTGGTATATAATATGAGCGTTGATTTTAAACTAGTTATATAATATGGAGACAACAACTATGAATAAAGTATATAAGGTATTCCCAGGTGGCAAATTCAAAGTTCTTACTTTCAGTTATGATGATGGTAAAATTGAGGACAGACGACTTGTAAAGCTTTTTAACAAATTTAATCTTAAAGCAACCTTTAATCTTAATACAGGTATTATTGACCCTGCCATAAGAATTCCTCAGGAGGAATGGCCTGAGCTTTATAAAGGACATGATATTGCTGTCCATACATTTACACATCCTACAATGATTAGACTTAACAATTATAATGCCCTTAGAGAAATTCTCGATGATAAGGATAATCTTGAAAAAATATTTAAACGTCCAATATATGGTCTTGCATATCCTAATGGTTCTTACGATAACCGTATAATTGATATTGCTAAATCAGTCGGCATCAAATATGCAAGAGTTACTAATGATAAATACGCTGCCACTAAAGCTGCAGAAGCCTATGCTGCTAATGCCGAGGGTCCTATACTTATAGGGGATGAGAACGGATTCTCTATGCCTGAAGACTATATGTGCTGGGTTCCAACATGTCATCACAATCATAACCTTATTGATTTTGGCAAGAAGTTCATGGCACTTACTAAAAAGCAGTATCTTTACATGATGTATGTCTGGGGACACAGCTTTGAATTTGAAAGAAACAATAATTGGGAAATCATTGAGGAATTCTGTGAAATGATTGCCAACCGTGATGATATCTGGTATGCAACCAATTCTGATATCGTTGAATACAACGAATTGTTTGACAGGCTTGAATTCTTTGCTGATAACGAATATGTTCATAATCCTTCTGTTAAATCAGTATGGCTTGCAGTAAATAATAGTACTATTGTTGAAGTAAAAGGCGGCGAAACAGTTAAATTATAATAACGCATTATTAAAGGCGGCTCACCATTACAGGTTTGCCGCCCTCTTTTTATTCATGCTTAAGATTCTTAAATGCATTTCTTAATGTAATTGGATTGCCATATCTTAATGTTCCCATTCTGTATATCTTAGAACCTAATATTCCAACTGCTATTGTACTTACAGTAAGAATAACAAACGATACAGCTATCTCAGCAAAACTCACATTTCCAAGTGCCACTCTTGCAAACATCGCACTGTATGAGCTTATCGGCAGGAATGAAAGAACCTTCATAAGAATTCCATCTACATTATTAAGCTGGGATAATCCGATAAAATATACAATCATAATAACAAACTGTACACTTCCGGCACTTTTGTTAATATCCTCTGTCTTAGACACAAGCGCTCCCATTGCACCATATATAAATACATAGAACAGCAGCCCTCCAAGTCCGAAGAATGCAAATGTTATAAGTACATCTGAAGGAATATTAAATATTTTATCAAATAATCCACCCCATGAGTCTCTGTTAATCTTATAGCTTCCAAGTATTACTGCAAATATGATTCCAACCTGTAAAAGTGCAGCAGATGTACCCGCCAGTACCTTTCCAAAGAAAAGGCTGTTAGTATCAGCACTGGTTACAAGAAGTTCAATTGTTCTGTTTGATTTCTCCTGTGTTACAGAAGTTGCTACCATTACTCCATACAGAATAATAACCATGAACACAATAATTATAAGTGCATAACAATACCAGTAATTACTCATCATGTCTTTTCCAAGCACAGTAGTCTCGGAATTGATAACCGGATTAAAAGCATTTTCAATCTCTGCCATATCCAGATTATTCTCTTTACAATAGTTATACTGGCTAAGCAGCTGCATTGCATATGTAAATCTCTGCGTCATATCATCAAACATATCACTATTATTAACGACATATTCAAAATCTGTTGCATTCTTTACAACAAAGCCTGCGATAACATTTTCATCATTTTCAATCTTATCTACAAGTGCATCTCTTGAAGAAACATTTTCAATCTTCACATCATTTAATACACCTTCTACAATTCCCGTTCCTGCAAATATGTCTTTTTCATCACAGATTATGATAACATCAGTAATCTCCGTATTATCAGCGGTATCATCAGTATCATCTTTATTAATTCCAAGAATTCCTGACATATCAAATACACTTGGAAGAAACAGTATCACTGCAGCAAGAACAGCTATAACAATTGTAGAAATCATAAAGCTTTTATTCTTGATATAATTCATAATCTCATACTGGAATATTACTCCGAACTTCTTCATTATCTGTCACCCCCTACAGCTTTTACAAATATATCATTCAGCGATGGTCTGTAGCTGTCAAATGATGCTATCTCTATATCAGCATTCATAATTTCTTTAATAAGTGCATTTCCAGAAAGCTCATGAATATTCTTTACTATAACACCATCTTTATGTATTCCTGTTACAGATAATGTATCCGCACAGCTGGTCTTTAACTTTTCTGCCAGTTCTTCTGCTCCCATTCCAACAGCCGATATTATAAGCTGATTCTTTCCATATTCAGCCTTAATATCTGCAATATCACCTGATAATGCAATCTCACCGTTATTAATTATTGCTATATCCTCACAGAACTCCTCCACATAGCTCATCTGATGACTTGAGAATATAACTATTCTTCCCTCTTCTATCAATTCTGTTACGACATCCTGTAATATCTTAGAATTAACCGGGTCAAGTCCACTGAATGGCTCATCTAATATAACAATCTCAGGCTCACAGACAAGTGTTGATGCAAGCTGGACCTTCTGCTGGTTACCTTTGCTGAGTGTCTCTAACTTCACATCTGTATACTGTGATACCTGAAGTCTTTTAAGCCATTTATCGGTATTCTTCTTAGCTTCAGCTTTAGATAAGCCTCTTAACCTGCCAAGATACACAAGCTGTTCTGATACTTTTTTCTTAGGATATAATCCTCTCTCTTCCGGCAGATATCCTATCAAATGCTCATTTGGATTAAACTTTTTACCATCAAGAAATATTTCTCCTGAATTAGCATGAAATACATCCATAATAATTCTTATAGTTGTAGTCTTTCCTGCACCATTACGTCCAAGAAGACCTAGTGCCTTGCCGCCTTCCACATCAAATGAAATACCGTGAAGGACTTCTTTCTCGCCAAATGACTTGGTAAGATTTTTTACTTCAAGTTTCATTAAATTAATCTCCCCTCATATATTGTGAAATCTTTGATAATTGTATCACATGTATATAAATTTTGATAGTCAAATTTATATTAATATTTTACATATCGGCTGATAATGGTATACTATATTCTATAAATTCAGAAAGGAACTTGTTAAAATGAAGAAAAAGCATTTATTATTAAGCATAACCCTGTTATGTATTTTATTCAGCATGACTTCCTGTGGACAAAAGGCTTCCAGTAATTCATCATCGGATGATACCCAGAATCTGTTATCCGGAAAACACCATGTTGCCATTGAAGTCAACAGCTATGGAACAATTGAGGCAGAACTTGACGCAGACACAGCGCCGGTTACTGTTACTAATTTTATTAATCTTGCTAATTCAGGATTCTATAATGGTCTGACTTTTCATCGTGTAATTGATGGATTTATGATTCAGGGCGGCGACCCTAATGGTGACGGAACCGGTGGCTCTTCTGAGAAAATCAAAGGAGAATTCAAGTCAAATGGCGTCCAAAATAATATAAGTCATGTAAGAGGTACTATATCTATGGCACGTTCTTCTGCAAATAATTCTGCAAGTTCTCAGTTTTTCATTATGCAAAAAGACACTCCTAGCCTTGATGGACAATACGCAGCTTTCGGAACTGTCACAAGCGGTATGGACATTGTCGATAAGATATGCAAAGACTGCACTGATACTAATCAGAATGGTGTGATTACAGATAAGAGCAAGCAGCCTGTTATTAGTACTGTGAGGGTTGTGGATTAACGAATAACCGCACCGTCTTATGACGGTGCGGTTATTATATTAAAACATATTCTATTTATCAAAATCATAACTATTCTCATATATATCTAAAACCTGAGTCACAAAAGCAGCTTGATTCTTGCTTTCTTCTGTACCAGTATTAACCTGATACCCATACGTCATGTAATCATAAAAGTTTCTTGGAGTGATTGGTCCAAGCTTGTACTCATCCCTAATCAGATTAATACCATCTGAATAATCCCTTACTAACGCCTCAAATGCTTTCTGAGGGTCTTTAAATACCGCTTTTCCATTTTCATCTGCCCCAATTGCAAATTCTTCTCCATGTTCAAGAAAATCCTTAACATTAACACTGCCTGTCTTATAACTGGCTACATATTCCTTTACATATGGATGTGCAACCTTAGGTGGCTTTGTTTTACAACCTGTCATTGCAACAAAACAAATAATAGCTGTTCCAAGTATCAACGCTTTCTTCATGCAAATCCCCCCTTTGCAACTGCATTTTAAAAAGTTACAAATATATATATATAATATAGCATATATATGGATATATTTCAACATGTAATATTTCGCACTGGTGCACGGGCTTGGGAAATAAAGTCCACTTTTTTAACAAATAGTTCCATCATCAATACTTTACATTCAGTCTGTGACTATACCCAACCATTCTCTTTGAGAATTCATCCAACTGCTGCTTATATTTTATGTATGTTTTTTCATTAATTACTGCAGTGTTGTGATACTTTTCAATTAATTCTGATGAATCTTTGAATGCCTTAATAGCAAGATCCTTATAATTATTCTCAAGATTTATCTGGATTTCATTCAATGATGATTCTATTTCTTTTTTGGTTGCATTTCTCTTAAATAATGACATTGTGATCTCCATTCCTGCGTTATTTTGCACTATCTCCTCACACTTGATTTTAGCATTGATTATGATAATTACAAGTGGTGTTTTTATAGGTTGAGCAGGATTGTTTCGTGTTGCTATCCTATAAATTCATAAATATATCTTGATTAATAGGTATTTTACAATTGGTAATTAGTCTAAAAAGCGGAATTCATGCGTAGTGTTCCTATAAGGATTAGTTTTAATATAATTTGATAGGCAAATTGTAAATCTATCATTGTAGACTTTCTTGTTTTCTGCCTATAAGAAGATAAAAAATACGACTACTTATAGGTATCACGTTCGAATATTGAATTTAATTATCATGAATCATGTCTGTCTTGGTTAAATATGAAGGTTTTTTAGGCCTCCACATATATTAGAATTCCTCTGTGCCGGAACGGACGCCTACAATCGCTTCGCTCTTGAGGCTGGGAATTGGTGGACGGAACAGGTGCATCCCACTACTTTCGCGCAGTGCCGTGTCCTGACCGCAGGTCAGGACACACGCGCTGTCGCGCTCTATGCTCATTCATAAAAAAACACAGGAATTCAAGCAAGCTTGATTCCTGTGTTCTTTATTCATTCGCGCACTGCGCTTGTAGTCCGCGGTGTATGTACAACTTGGTTTTCAACCAAGTTGTACGCGCATTCCATGCGCTATAGATAACAAAAAGGGCTTGAGCACAAGTAAACTTGTCTCAAGCCCTTTATTGTTATCTGCACCGCTAATCTATGTCCGCGATTACTGTGGCTGCTTGCCGATGTATGCGAGGATACCACCATCTACATAGAGGATGTGTCCGTTAACTGCATCTGATGCTTCTGAAGCGAGGAATACAGCTGGACCAGCTAATTCTTCTGGCTTTAACCATCTCTCTGCTGGTGTCTTTGCAACGATGAATGAGTCGAATGGATGTCTTGATCCATCTGGCTGTCTCTCTCTTAATGGAGCTGTCTGAGGTGTCTCGATGTAACCAGGTCCAATACCATTACACTGGATATTGTACTTACCATACTCAGAACAAATATTTCTTGTAAGCATCTTAAGACCACCCTTAGCAGCAGCGTAAGCTGATACTGTCTCACGGCCTAATTCTGACATCATTGAGCAGATGTTGATGATCTTACCATGTCCTCTTTCGATCATTGAAGGAATTACTGCCTTTGATACGATGAATGGTGCGTTAAGATCTACATCGATAACCTGTCTGAACTCAGCAGCTGTCATCTCGCACATAGGAATTCTCTTAATGATACCAGCGTTGTTTACGAGGATATCGATTGGTCCAACTTCCTTTGTGATCTTCTCTACAGTAGCGTTAACAGCTTCTTCGTTAGTAACGTCGCAAACATATCCGTGAGCGTCGATACCAGCTTCCTTATAAGCTGCTAATCCCTTATCTACTAATTCCTGCTTAATATCGTTGAAAACGATTTTTGCACCAGCCTTAGCCATACCACTAGCGATAGCGAAGCCGATACCATATGATGCACCAGTTACAAATGCAATCTTACCTTCAAGTGAAAAATTAACTGACATTTTAATTCTCCTTTTTCTAATAATAATTTATAAATGAAACCCTCTACAGGTTACATTCCTTAGTAAAATATGTACTGACGGATTACTTTAAATCCTTCATGTCTACCCAGTCCATATCATCGAAATCCTGGTTTTCTCCAGCCATTCCCCAGATAAATGCATATGCATGTGTAGCTGATGCTGAATGAATTGACCAGCTTGGTGAAATAACTGCTTCTTCACTTCTCATGATGATATGACGAGTTTCTGTTGGCTCACCCATGTAGTGAACAACGATATCTTCTTCTGGAATCTCGAAGTAGAAATAAACTTCCATTCGTCTGTCATGTGTATGACATGGCATTGTATTCCATACGCTTCCTGGCTCAAGAGTTGTGATACCCATCTCTAACTGGCATGTCTCAACCTGACCTGGTAAAATATACTTTCTGTTAAGACGCTTATTGCATCCTTCTACAGAACCAAGCTGAAGCTTGAACTCATCCTTGATATCCTTTTCTGGATCAATAAATACTGTAGGATATGTCTTATGTGCTGGTGTTGAGTTAAAGTAGAACTTAGCTGGCTTAGAAGAATCCTCACTCTTGAACTTAATCTCCTTAGAACCCATACCAATATAAAGACCATCTCTATATTTAAACTTATATTCTGTACCATCAACGATAACTGAACCGTTGCCACCTACATTAAAGATACCCATCTCACGTCTCTCAAGGAAATATGCTGCCTTAAGCTCAGAACCTGCCTCAAGTGTAAGTTCCTTATTAACCGGCATACATCCGCCTACGATAATACGATCAATCTGGCTGTAAACAAGCTTGAAATCATCAGCTGGGAAAAGATTCTGGATAAGAAAATCATTTCTCAGTCTTTCTGTATCATAACCCTTTACATCTCTTGCGTTAGCACCCTGTCTTACTTCCATCGTAACTCTCCTTTTCAATTCACAAACCTAGGGCAAAGCCCCGTTTGGTGTTTATAATACCACAAAATTCAATTATTTACAACTATTAACCAACTATTCCCTTTATAAGTACATTTTTTTCGACAAATTCCTGTGAAAATGTATACGCATCCTTAATCATTGTTTCTGCTTCTTTAGTCTTTTCTGCATTATCACAGTAAATTCTTGCAATCACATCACCTTTGCTGACTTTGTCGCCTATTTTCTTAGAAAGCACAACTCCAACTGATAAATCAATCACATCGTCCTTGGCTGCCCTTCCGCCTCCAAGAATCATTGAAGATTTTCCTATCAGCTCAGACTGGATTGACTGGATGTATCCATCGCTATCTGCACACACCTCTGTTATTGTATCAGATATCTTTAACTTATCTGTGTTATATACTGCGTCAGGGTCTCCCCCCTGGGCTTTAACGAACTCTGCCATCTTGTCCAAAGCACTTCCGTCACTTATTACTCTCTCCAATTCTTTTCTTACGGTTTCTTTATCAAGGTCATCTCTTGCAGCAAGCACCATATATGTCCCAAGATTAATGACAAGCTTAGTTAAATCCTCTGGTCCTTCACCTTTTAAAGTATTGATAGCCTCGATAACTTCAAGTGCATTGCCGACTGCATATCCTAACGGCTGGTCCATATCAGTAATAAGTGCTGTTACATTTCTTCCAGCTCCCTTTCCAATACGAACCATCTCCTTAGCAAGACTTACGGCATCAGCCTCATTTTTCATAAATGCGCCGCTTCCGGTCTTGACATCAAGAACAATCGCATCAGCACCAGAAGCCAGCTTCTTGCTCATAATACTGCTTGCAATAAGCGAAATATTCTCAACCGTTGCTGTAACATCCCTTAGTGCATATATCTTCTTATCTGCAGGCGCAAGATTACCTGTCTGCCCTGTTATTGCAATTCCTATATCATTAACCTGCTTAACAAATGCTTCCTCAGACAGAGAAGTGTTAAATCCCGGAATACTTTCCAGTTTATCAATCGTGCCTCCTGTATGTCCAAGTCCTCTTCCACTCATCTTTGCAACTTTGCCGCCAAGTGCTGCAACCATAGGTGCAAGAACAAGCGAAGTCTTATCTCCAACGCCACCTGTACTGTGCTTGTCTACTTTAATTCCATTAATCCCCGACAAATCTAGCTTATCTCCGCTGTTTTCCATTGCAAGCGTCAGGTTAAGAGTCTCATCATAATCCATATGTCTGAAATATATTGCCATAAGAAGGGCAGAAGCCTGATAATCAGGTATATCCCCCCTGACATAGCCATTAACAAAGAACTCTATCTCTTCTTTAGTAAGCTTTCCACCATCTCTTTTCTTCTCTATAATATCAACCATTCTCATAATGCAGACCTCCTACATAATCTTATTAAGAAAACTCTTTCCTATCTTAACCGGTTCTGTGCCAAATATCTCAGCCAGTGTCTGTGCTATATCAGCATAAGTGTCACCTGTTCCAAGATTAACGCCACGTTTTAAACATTTGCCATATACAAGCAACGGAACATACTCCCTTGTATGGTCAGTTCCCTTATAGGTTGGGTCACAACCGTGGTCAGCCGTAATAACAAGCATATCTGTGTCTTTCAAAGTGTCTAACACCTGTGAAAGCCTTTCATCAAATTCTTCAAGACCTCTTGCATAACCTTTATAATCTCTTCTGTGTCCCCATGTTGAATCGAACTCAACCAGATTAGTATATATAATTCCTTTATTATCCTGCTTCATATAATCAAGTGTTATATCCATTCCATCCTGATTATCATTAGTGTGCTTAGACTCTGTAAGTCCAACTCCAGCAAATATATCATGAATCTTACCGACTCCGATTACATCAAACCCTTTATCACGGACTCTGCACAATATATTATCCTCACTTGGCTTTAGTGAGAAATCCCTTCTGTTAGGTGTTCTCTTATAATTGCCATTCTCCCCGACAAAAGGTCGTGCAATAACTCTTGCCACAGCATTCTTTCCTGTAAGGATATGTCTTGCTGTCTCACACATTTCATAAAGTCTTTCTACCGGCACAACATCTTCATGACATGCAATCTGAAAAACTGAATCTCCTGATGTATATACAATTGGTTTTCCTGTCGCAACATGTTCATCACCAAGTTCTGCAATTATCTGTGTTCCTGAAGCCGGCTTATTGCATAGTATACCCGGAACACCTGTTTTTCTGATAAATTCATCAATAATATCCTGCGGAAATCCGTCTGGATACACAGGAAACGGATTCGGAGAATATATTCCAGCCATCTCCCAATGCCCAATTGTTGTATCTTTTCCGGCAGATATTTCTGCAAGTTTTCCAAAACACCCAATAGGATTATCACAACGTTCAAGGTTATGTGCACCGTCAATATTGCCAATTCCAAGCTTTACCATATTAGGAATATTAAGACCTCCATTAGCCCCTGCAGTATGTCCCAATGTATCTGCACCTTCATCACCGAACTTAGCTGCATCCCTAGCCTCACCAATTCCAACACTATCCAAAACTATCCATATAATTCTGTTAACATTCATAGCCACACCTCCCGACAATCTTTAATATATTGTACCACAAAGAGTACTTTCTGTATTATTATTTTGCATTTTTGAAAACAAATGTTATAATCACATAGACATTATGTTTTTTATGCAAATGTAATTAATTGAATATACATTTTTAAGGAGAAAATTATATGAGTTTTGAGTTCGTCACAAAGCTTCCTACACCTACTGAAATCAAAGAACAGTACCCTGTACCGGAAGAAATAAAAGCATTAAAAGCTGAAAGAGATGCTGAAATTGCTGATGTTATCACTGGCAAATCAGACAAACTTCTTGCTATTATCGGACCTTGCTCAGCAGATAATGAAACTGCTGTTCTTGATTACACATCAAGACTTGTTAAGGTTCAGGAGAAGATTAAAGACAAAGTTATTATTATTCCAAGAGTTTACACTAACAAACCAAGAACGACAGGCGTAGGTTACAAGGGAATGCTTCACCAGCCAGACCCTGAAAAGAAGCCTGATCTTCTTGCCGGTCTTGTTGCAATCAGAAAAATGCATATTGATGTAATGAAAGAGACACATCTTAGTCCTGCTGATGAAATGCTTTACCCTGAAAACTACTGGTATCTTTCAGATGTTCTTTCATATGTTGCCGTTGGTGCAAGATCAGTTGAAAACCAGCAGCACAGACTTGTATGTTCAGGAATTGATGTTCCAGCCGGAATGAAGAATCCTACAAGTGGAGATTTTTCAGTTATGTTAAATTCTGTAGTTGCTGCCCAGTCTAAGCAGACATTTATATACAGAAACTGGGAAGTTAATACACCAGGCAACCCTCTTACACACACAATATTAAGAGGTGCTGTAAATAAACACGGTCAGACCATTCCTAACTATCACTATGAAGATTTGATAAGACTTTATAACATGTATGCTGCAAGAGATCTTGAGAACCCTGCTGTTATTGTAGATGCTAACCACAGCAATTCAGGTAAGCAGTATCTTGAGCAGATCCGTATTGTCAAGGAAGTTCTTCATAGCTGCCATCACTCTGCTGATGTTAAGAAGCTTGTTAAGGGGGTTATGATTGAAAGTTATATTGAGCCTGGTAACCAGAAGGTTGGCGACGGTGTTTATGGAAAATCAATCACAGACGCATGCCTCGGATGGGCTGAATCTGAAAAGCTTTTATACGATATTGCAGACCTTGTTTAAAAACATTTTCATTATGTCGGGATTAATGTAGCTTTCTGTAAATGTTCCGATTAATGTAAGTAACAATGACATACTCACAATAATGACCGTTCTTCTTAAAGTGTCAATTCTATTTAGAAAATAATGACACATAAGGAGAACGGTCATTATATATAACAGATAATGTGGAAACAGCCATACCAAAACCATAACTACTCCCCCTGCACCGTGATACATAACAGCCTTTGTCATACATATTCCAAGGCAGAATCCATTGTATAGACACAGCCAGTATACATACAGTTTTCTGAATGGGGTAATCATGAATACTACCAATGTTATGAACTTCCTTAATCTGTAAGATAGCACCTCCTGCCATACATTTGCATATGCAGCATTAGAATTAATGTATACAATCAAATATTCAGTTGAAAACACATCGCCATAGTGCCACATTTTTATAAAGCATGTACCAAGTATAATTCCCGCAATAATTAATGCGGCAAATCTTACATTCTTAATTACCCACAATAAAAAAGCCTTCATATATATCCATCAAAATGTACTTTGAATCAATATATGAAGACTTTGTCTTAATTATTCTTTTTACGGTTAAGTAAGGCATCATAAGCAAGAACTGCTGAAATTGTCTTGGAATCCTGTATCGTTCCTGCAAATATCATGTCTTTAAGTTCATCCAGTGTGTATTTTTCTACATCTATGAATTCATCTTCATCAAGATGCTGACTTGTTTTTACAAGATCTGTTGCAAGATATACATCTACCACTTCATTGCAGAACGCAACCGCAGTAACAACTGATACAAGCTTGGTAAGATTATCTGACCTGTATCCGGTCTCTTCTTCAAGTTCTCTTGCTGCCGCATTAATTGTCGGCTCATCCCAGCCATTAAGACCACCTGCAGGAATCTCAATCGTCTCTCTGTCAAGTGCGTCTCTGTACTGTCTTACCATGAGAAGACGTCCATCATCTAACACAGGAACAACAGCTGCCGCTCCTCTGTGGTCAATATAATCCCATTCTGCCCTATGTCCGTCGGGAGTCTCTATAACATCTGTATATATATCAAGTATTGAACCCTTATATTTAAGAATTCTATCCACTCTTTTAATATGTTCTTTCATATTCAGCCTTTCTATATAAAAATGTTACTTAATGCTTGTACATTTGTCATAGCAGGCGTCAGTTGCTTTGATAAGCGCATTTCTGAAACCATTCTCTTCAAGTGCAGAAACAGCCTGAATTGTTGTTCCACCAGGCGAACACACTTTATCTTTAAGTACTGCCGGGTGTTCTCCTGACTCAAGCACCATCTTTGCCGAACCAAGGACAGTCTGGGCAACCATCTTATATGCATCATCTCTCTTAATGCCATACTTTACAACACTATCAGCAAGGGCTTCAATGAACATATATACATAAGCAGGTGAACTGCCACTTGCACATACTACTCCATCCATAAGCTTTTCATCAACGTAAACAACCTTACCAAATGAAGTAAAGAATTTATCTATAACATCTCTTTCATCAAATGAATAATCAGATGCATTATATGCTACTCCTGTCATTCCTTCCCCGATAAGTGCAGGTGTATTAGGCATTGCTCTTACAACTCTTATATTGCTTCCAAGAGCGTTCTTTATAGACGCAATGGTAATTCCCGGTGCTATTGATATAATAACGCTTTCTTCTGTTACCACATTTACAATATTCTTAAGTACTGTTGGATACATCTGTGGTTTTACTGCAAGCACAATATACTTGGCATTATTGCCACACTCTGCATTACTTTCTGCAAATCTTACACCTGTCTCAGATGATATTCTTTCGCATTTTTCCCTGTCTGGTGATGAAAATATAATATCTGATGGTGAAAATGCCGCTAAAGCACCTTTAAGCATTGCATATCCCATGTTACCCATTCCAATAAAACCAATCTTAGCCATATGTATATCCTCCCAACTATATCATGATATATAACATCTGATTATTATATACCCGGTTATTAAATAAGCTTGCTTATAAAAAGCAAGCTTATATTAATTATATTCATTTAATTATTTGTTTTCAAGTAACTTTTCTACACTTACAAGCTTAACACAGAGGACAAAAAGATCAGCAGCCTGCTTCATCTCTTCTGGAGTTGGGAATGATGGAGCGATTCTTATATTAGAATCCTTAGGATCTTTTCCATAAGGGAATGTTGCTCCTGCACCTGTAAGCTTAACACCAGCTTCTTTACATTTTGCAACTATCGCCTTAGCACATCCGTCCATAGCCTCAAATGATATGAAATATCCACCCTTAGGCTCTGTCCATGAACCAATTCCAAGTCCACCAAGTTCTTCTTCAAGAACACTTTCAACAGCCTCAAACTTTGGTCTCATGAATTCAGCATGCTTTCTCATATGCTCCTTAAGTCCATTAATATCCTTAAAGAATCTCACATGTCTTAACTGGTTAAGCTTATCATGTCCAATTGTCTGGATTGTAAGCTGCTTCTTGATATCTGCAATATTATTAGCAGATGTAGCAAGTGCTGCTATACCTGAACCAGGGAAGCTCACCTTAGAAGTTGAAGCAAACTCGAATACCATATCTGGGTTACCAGCTTTCTCACATTCACTGATGATATCAGCTATCTCATCCTTATTGTCATCATATAAATCATGGATAACATAAGCGTTATCCCAGAAAATTCTGAAATCTTCAGCAGCTGGCTTAAGTGCAGCCATTCTCTTAACTGTTTCTTCAGAATATGTATATCCCTGAGGATTAGAATACTTTGGAACGCACCAGATACCCTTTACAGAAGCATCCTTGCTTACATATTCTTCTACCATGCCCATATCTGGACCAGACTCTGACATTGGAATGTTAATCATCTCAATTCCAAATCTTTCTGTAATTGCAAAATGTCTGTCATATCCAGGAACTGGACATAAGAACTTAACCTTATCAAGCTTGCACCATGGAGTATTACCAAGAATACCGTGTGTGTATGCTCTCGAAATCTGGTCATACATAATATTAAGACTTGCGTTTCCATACACAATAACATGATCTGGTGTTGTTCCCATCATATCTGCCATAAGCTTCTTTGCTTCTGGAATACCATCTAAAACACCATAATTTCTGCAATCTGTTCCATCTAAAGCCTTAAGGTCTGATGAACTATTGATTGTATCAAGAAGTCCTAATGAAACATCAAGCTGCTTAGCTGACGGCTTACCTCTTGACATATCTAACGCAAGTCCCTTTGCCTTAGCTTCTGCATACTCTTTGTTCAAGCTTTCCTTTAAAGCTAAAAGCTCTTCTTTACTCATATCATTGTACTGCATAATCTTCCTCCTAATCAGCATATAATCAACATGCTCTATTCTACAATGTATATTTCATAATTGCAAATATTTTTAAAAATAACTTAATATTTTAAAACATCTCTTTAAAATGCTTAATTATATTAAGTGTGTTAAAATCAAAAAAGGCTGTCACATAACGAATTAACATTATGTAACAGCCTTGGTTTATGTTAGTTTACTTTGCGTAATCTACAGCTCTTGATTCTCTGACAATACTAACCTTGATCTGACCAGGATATTCCATCTGATCCTCAATCTGCTTAGAAATGTCACGAGCCATGATTACCATATCTGAATCACTAACGACTTCAGGAACTACCATAACACGAACCTCTCTACCTGCTTGAATGGCAAAGGATTTCTCAACTCCCTTGAATGAGTTGGTAATATCTTCTAATTGTTTCAGTCTGTTTGTATAAGTTTCTAACGTTTCTCTTCTTGCACCAGGTCTTGCAGCTGAAATTGTATCAGCAGCCTGTACAAGACAAGCAATTAAGCTTTCTGGCTCAACGTCTCCATGATGTGCTTCTACTGCATTAATAACAAGAGCTGATTCTTTATATCTTCTACAAAGATCAACACCTAACTGAATATGTGAGCCTTCCATCTCGTGGTCAACAGCTTTACCAATATCATGTAATAAACCAGCACGCTTAGCCATCTTAACATCAAGTCCTAACTCTCCAGCTAAGAGACCTGTAAGCTGTGCTACTTCAATAGAATGCTTTAAAACATTCTGTCCATAACTTGTTCTGAATCTTAACTTACCTAAGAGTCTTACAAGCTCTGGATGGATACCATGTACACCAACCTCAAGGGTTGCAGCTTCACCTTCTTCTTTAATTAATGTCTCGACTTCTTTCTGGGCTTTCTCAACCATCTCCTCAATTCTTGCCGGATGAATTCTTCCATCAAGTATGAGCTTCTCAAGAGCGATTCTTGCAACCTCTCTTCTTACCGGATCAAAGCCCGACAAAACTACAGCCTCAGGTGTATCATCAATAATAAGTTCAACACCTGTAAGTGTTTCAAGAGTTCTGATATTTCTACCCTCTCTACCAATAATACGGCCTTTCATTTCGTCATTAGGAAGCTGAACTACTGATATTGTTGTCTCAGCCACATGGTCTGCGGCGCATCTCTGAATTGCATTAACAACAATCTCCTTAGCCTTCTTGTCTGCCTCCTCTTTCGCTCTGCTTTCTAATGTCTTAATCATTACAGCAGTATCATGTTTAACTTCGTCTTCAACAGTCTTTAATAGATATTCTTTTGCCTGTTCGGAGGTCAATCCTGAGATTCGTTCAAGTTCCTGCTGTCTCTTCTTCTCAAGTTCTTCAACCTTTTGCTTCTGTTTACCAAGTTCTTCTTCTTTCCTGGTAATGTTAGAGTCGCGTTTCTCTACAGCCTCAATCTTTCTGTCAAGTGTCTCTTCTTTTGAAAGAACTCTCTTTTCATACTTGCTTATCTCAGCTCGTCTTTCCTTAGTTTCCTTCTCAAGTTCGTTCTTAGTCTTTAAAGACTCTTCCTTGACTTCCAAAAGAGCTTCCTTTTTCTTGGTTTCAGCTGTCTTAAGAGCTTCATCTATTATCTCTCTTGCTTTCTCATTGGCATTACCGATTGTTGCATCGTTACGCTTGTTGATTGCATTAGACGAGATAAACCAAGTAATAGGAGCGACTATCACTAAAGTAGCAATAATTGCGATTACTATTGGAATCAACGCAGGAGCACCTCCTTATTTAGTTTTCATTGTACCAAAAATACAACAATCTAATATTATACTCAATTGTCGATTATGTCAAGGAAAAGCCCCTTAGAATCCAATGCTTTATTAATAATATCCATACTGAATCCTTTACGATATAATGCAGCTTTGACCTTCTGAATCTCTTTATAATCAGTATTCGCAAAATCAATATGCTTCCTTTCAACAAACAACTTTGCCTGTTCTAATTCTATATCACAGTTATCCGCATAAAATTCGTCACAAACCCTGCTGATAATATCTGCATCAACGCCTTTCTGCTTTAACTTAAGTTCAATCTGTCTTCTTGGCTTATTACCTGCCTTAAAATTAACATAATTCTCTGCAAAACGCTCATCATTAATATATCCAAACCTGGTTACATACTCTAATGCATAATCTATACACGCATCAGGATAATATCCATCTCTAAGCTTGTCCTCCAAACCTTTTCTTGTATAATCCTTATTCTTAAGCAATGCCATCGCTCTTACCGTTGCACGCTTAGATAACACATCATCTATCAGAGAATCATACGCTTCTTTCCTGACAGACTCTCCATCCTTAATTCCAAACTTTCTTAATTCTGCTGCATATAAAGCAAATGCAGGCTCATAATTAATATATACAAGCCTGCGTTTCTTAGTAAGTTCTTTAATGGATGTGACAATAAGTTCAATATTATCTTCCATAACCCACCTTAATATTACTCTTCTGTATCTGCTTTCTTCTTAGACTTAGCCTGCTTAGCATCATCAGATGCTTCTGCTTCCTTAACACCGTCCACAATTCCGTAGTGTTCTCTTACTCTTCTGTCAACTTCTTCTCTTATCTCTGGGTTATCAAGAAGGAACTGCTTAGCGTTCTCTCGTCCCTGTCCAATCTTATTGCCCTCATATGAGAACCATGCTCCACTCTTCTGGATAATACCTGCATTAGAAGCAAGATCAACAAGATCTCCTTCTGTAGATATACCCTTTCCAAAAAGAATATCAAACTCTGCTTCTCTGAATGGAGGTGCAACCTTATTCTTAACAATCTTAACTCTTGTTCTGTTACCAATAACCTCACCATTCTGCTTAAGTGTCTCAATCTTTCTTACATCAAGTCTTACAGAAGAATAGAACTTAAGTGCACGACCACCTGTAGTTGTCTCCGGATTTCCAAACATAACACCAACCTTTTCACGAAGCTGGTTGATAAATATAACAACGCAGTTATTCTTGCTTACAACAGGTGTAAGCTTTCTTAATGCCTGTGACATAAGTCTTGCCTGAAGACCTACATGTGAATCGCCCATATCACCATCAATCTCTGCTTTAGGAACAAGAGCTGCAACTGAATCGACAATTACAATATCGACTGCACCAGATCTTACCATAGTCTCTGTAATCTCAAGTGCCTGCTCGCCACTGTCAGGCTGCGAAATATATAAATTATCAATATCAACACCAATATTCTTAGCATATACAGGATCCAGAGCATGCTCTGCATCAATAAAACCTGCAATACCGCCTCTCTTCTGTACTTCAGCAACCATATGAAGTGCAACTGTTGTCTTACCACTTGATTCAGGTCCATATATCTCTACAACTCTTCCTTTAGGAACTCCACCGATTCCCAAAGCGATATCAAGACTTAAAGAACCTGTAGGAATACATTCAACATTAAGATTAGCTGTTGATTCCCCAAGCTTCATTACAGAGCCCTTACCAAACTGTTTCTCAATATTAGAAATTGCCGCATCAAGGGCTTTCATCTTATCTTCATTAACCATACCTTAAACTCTCCTTTTGAACATGTGTTCGTTTTCTAAATAATATCTTATTATGTCTGCATTGTCAAGAACCTTTCGAACATTTATTCGTTATGTTTGTTTGTATACTGGAATAGTAAAAATATATCATATTATATATATTTTGTAAACACCTATTTTATATTATTATATGTTGATATAATATTTTATACATAAGTTCAGCAACATTTTTTTAACTTGCAGTACCTGTCGAATGATAGTTGCATCAATTCATCGTAATATTTAATCCGATATCGTTATAAAACCCACTAAAAGCAATATTTTCCTTGCTTTGTAGGTCTTTTTCTACATTTCTGCTTGACAAAAGATGATTCTGAAGGATAAAGACCTACTCAAGTAATACATCTTTCTCATTTAGTAGGTCTTCTCACCAACTCACACTTCCAATCCGGCTCAAAAGACCTACTCAACACTCACTTCTTTATCACTTAGTAGGTCTTCTCGCCAACTTATGCCTACAATACGGCTCAAAGAACCTACTCAACGCTCACTTTTTTCTCTCTTAGTAGGTCTTCTCACCCATTCACGTCTCCAATCCGGCTCTAAAGACCCACTCACCACTCACTTCTCACTCACTTAGTAGGTCTTCTCACCCATTCACGCCTCCAATACGGCTCTAAAAACCTACTCAACACTCACATCTCACTCACTTAGTAGGTCTTCACATTCCAGCTCACTCTAATCCCAGCAAAAAAGACCTACTCAAGCCATCTTTCAAGCTTAATAGTAGGTCTTCAACGCCATAGCAAATAATATAGTAAATAATATAATAAAACTAATAATTACAATAATCTCTACCTGTTAGTCTTAATTATATCAAGAACAAACTTAAGTGCTTCCTTCGTAGACTGACACCTTATCGTGTGCCTGTCGCCTGACAAATCACATTCTTTAACATGTGTCTCACCCTTATAGCAGCATCCAATATACACAAGTCCAACAGGCTTGTCATCTTCTCTTGAAGGTCCTGCAACACCTGTTACGGAAACACTGATATCTGCCTTAGATATTCTTACTGCTCCTTCTGCCATCTGGGCAGCAGTTTCAGCACTTACAGCTTTATACTTCTCAAGAGTCTCATGCTTAACTCCAAGAATACGTTCCTTCGCCTCATTACTATATGTAATATAGCCCTCTTTAAAAATGTCTGAAGCACCGCTTATATTAACTATAGACGAAGCAACCATGCCGCCTGTGCATGACTCAGCTGTAGTTATAGTCAGGGATTTGTTCTTTAATGTCTCAACAAGAGCCTTATCAAGACAGCTGAGATAGTCAACCATTATTATTTACCTGAACCTTCCAGAAAAACTTTATAATTCTTTGCAATATAATCAATAAGAGAAATCACTGTCAATCCTAATGATATATATATGAGAACAGTATTAATAATATTCATAAATGGTACATTAAGATTAAGAACAAGCATAATAATTGTAATCATCTGAAATGCTGTCTTGAACTTGCCCCAGTAGCTTGCAGCAATAACAACGCCATTATCTGATGCAACAAGTCTGAATCCGCTAATAATAAATTCTCTTGCAATTATAATAATAACAATCCATGCTGCAATTCTGTTAAGGTCAACAAGTGCAATAAGTGCAGAGCATACTAAAAGCTTATCTGCAAGTGGATCCATAAATTTTCCGAAGTTAGTAACAAGATTATACTTTCTTGCAATCTTACCATCTAAAAGGTCTGTTAAGCTTGCAAGAATAAATATTCCTACTGCAATATATTTGCCACATCCAATGTTAAGATACAGACATATCAGAAACAAAGGTATCATTATAACTCTTGCAATTGTAAGTTTGTTAGGTAAATTCATTTAAACATTTTCCTCCATTATTCCCATTAAATCATATTCAGTTGAACCGGTAATCTTTACAGATACGAAATCTCCTGACATAAGTTCCCTGTCACACTCAAAGAACACCATTCCATCAACATTAGGTGCATCCTTGTATGAACGTCCGACATAAGTATTGTCCTCTGCAATATAGCCTTCAACCATAACATCAATAGTCTTTCCAACCATCTGTGCTGACTTGTCAATGGATATTTCCTGCTGCAGAGCCATAAGCTCGTCTCTCCACATATCCATTATATCCTGGTCAATCTGGTCTGGCATTGTTGCAGCCGGGGTATCCTCTTCCCTTGAATAAGTGAATACTCCAAGTCTGTCGAACTCAACTTCATCAATAAATTCCATAACCTCTTCATGGTCAGCCTGTGTCTCTCCCGGGAAGCCGGCAATAAGAGTTGTTCTTAATGCAATGTCCGGAATCTCTTTTCTCAGCTTCGCAACAATATCAAGAAGCTCCTGCTTATCTGTCTTTCTTCCCATACGCTTTAATACATTATCACTTGCATGCTGGATTGGCATATCAAGATAATGACAGACTTTAGGCTCATTCTTAATAGCCTCGATAAGCTCATCATTAATCTCTTCCGGATAACAGTACTGAATTCTTATCCATTTGAGGTCTTCAATCTTGGCAAGCTCATGTATAAGCATTGGAAGTGATTTCTTTCCGTAAAGGTCTGTTCCATAAAGAGTTGTCTCCTGTGCTACAAGTATAAGCTCTTTTGCTCCATTGTGTACAAGGTGCTTTGCCTGCTCCACAAGATACTCAACAGGATAACTTCTGAAATTGCCACGAACCTTAGGAATTATGCAGTATGTACAATGCTTATCGCATCCTTCCGCTATCTTAAGGTACTCAAAATATCCCGGCGTAGTAATAATTCTCTTTTCTTTAACAATAGGAAGTCTGTTGGCATCATCAACGACATTAAAGCCCTTACCTTCAAGCACTGAAGTAACAACCTCCGCAATCTTGTCATAAGAAGTTGTTCCTAAAAATGCATCAACCTCCGGAATCTCTTTGATAATCTCATCCTTATATCTGTGAGCAAGGCATCCTGTAACAATAAGCGCCTTACACACAGCATCTTCCTTGTGCTGTGCCATCTCAAGTATCGTGTTGATACTCTCCTGCTTGGCATCACCAATAAAACAGCATGTATTGACAACAATAACATCTGCCTGTGTTTCATCATCTGTAAACTCAAAGCCCTTATCGTTAAGGATTCCAAGCATATTCTCTGTATCTACAAGGTTTTTATCACAACCTAAAGATGCAAACATAATCTTCATATACTGCATTACCTCCTGCATAGTACTCCTCATTGTAACACATTTTTTGCAAATGTAAACCTGTCCCGCATATAATCTGACCATATAAAACATTATCAAACTGGTACTTTTAATAAGTCCTGAATTCTGCGTTCTTGCAGCTTTACTTATCGGTGGCGAATGGGGTGGTCTTGCCGGTGCAATCGGCATGACAATAAGCGATTTATCAACAGCCTATGTAACAAGCGCTCCTAAGACATTTATTCTTAAATTATGCATCGGTCTTATCGTTGGTTTTGTAGCACATAAACTCTTCCATCTTTCCAAGGAACATTCTGCAAAATATGTTACTGTTGCTACTGTTGTATCAAGCATATGCGGTATGGCATTCAATATTGTTGCTGACCCTGTAGTCGGATATTTCTATAAGACATACCTTCTTGGTGTGCCTCAGGACCTTGCAAAGACACTTGCTAAAATAGGTTCGATAACCACATCTGTTAATGCAGTTATCGCTGTTATAGTTGCTTCAATCATATATCTTGCATTAAGACCAGCTATGAAAAAGCTGAATATGTTGAGAGATTTATAAAATATTTTTCGCCGCTTTGCTTTTCCTGCAGGGCGGCGGTTAATTTTCTATATTTGCGTTGCTTTTGCCAACTTATCTCTCGTAGCTTTTTATATTACTGTACTTTATCTCTGTTCCAAATTTCATATCCCTGACGTCTTGCAGAATCATATACCGGCTGCATATTCTTTTCTAATATGTGGCAAAACTCCTGTCTGTTTTTTCCAAAAGTATACAGTTCCCTTACGGCCCATATAGAATGAAGGTTATCTCTGTAACAGGCTTCAAAAAGTTTATGTAACTCAGGCATTTCATATATCTTTTCATACAAAATAAACTGATTGCCCGCAAATATTTCAAAGAAAGGTTTCCACTTAGGAAGCCTATTATTCTTTGAGGAATTAAGAGATGAATCCATTGGCATCAGATTCCATAACTCATCATTCATTACAAATGACCATGGAATGAAATGATCTATGTCATATTGTTTGGTATTTACCGGCTTCCCTGTAAATACATCTTTTACCTCACATACATCAAATATTCCTTCCCACAGTTTCCTTACATGAGGTAACTTCCTTATCCTTTCATCCATAGGTGCCAGTTTATATACTAATCCCGGCACTTCCGGATTATTATTTTGCAGCCATTTAACCTTTTCATACTGAATCCAACCAAGTATATTTACTGTATTATCCTGTATCATTAAAACCCAGTCATGATTAAAATATACTTCTTTTTTAATTTGCTGCTGTCTCCAAAAATATAAGGTAATGACACAATCATCTGATTGACCTTCTTAATATATGCTGTCAGTCTTTTTACACTTCCCCAGTCAGCAGGCTCATCACTTTTTGAAAAGAATCCTGACAAAGCCCTATAAGGAACCATATTGGTAAGCTGTTCCTTTACTGCCCTAAGCTCTTTGTTATATTCTTTGATTGCATTTTTTATTTCAACTTTTGATGCATTCGCAGGTAAACTGCTGTATTCAGATAACAAATTCACTGCCCTTTCAAGCCCGTCCCTTACCATTCCATCAGCTTGTATTCCACTAAGATGTATATGGAACTCTCTTACTGAATACCATGCATTTGATATCATTTCGTCTATTATATCATCAAATGTTGTCTGATAAACATTTTCTGAAATCAGATGAACAATCGCCTCAAGCCAGTAGAACTTATAACAATATGACGGATCTTTCATCATCTGTGAAAATCCTTCTATATCCAGCATGTTATAATATTTTTGTTCAACTATTAAATGGTTGTCACCTTGCGAAGTATAATATTCAGCCATTGTTCCGTACCCCTGTCTTGTCTTACATCACCTGTTACCCAGATTTTTTCTTTCATAAATCCATGTATAGGCTTCATCAACATATCAAAACTTTCCTCTGTAAGATATGTGAAATACCTTCCATTTCTTACACCCTCAAAATCACCATACTTAAAAGACATATATATCACACCGTTTTTTTTAAGAGCCTGATACAGCCTCGTTATCATGTCCGACAGTTCGCATTTCTTTATGTGAAGAATTGATGCGCACGCCCATATCCCATCATAGACATTACTGGCATTAAAATCCTCAAAAAGCATATGCTGTACTTTAATACCTGTGTACTTTGTTGCAACTTTACATAATTCTTTTGAACCATCCATTGCATCAACTTCATATCCATTATCTATAAAATACTTAGTGTCTCTTCCTGAACCACATCCAAAATCCAGTAATTTTGCTTTTGCAGGTAAAAACGATAGGAAAAGTTCCTGTATTTCATGGAAATCAACATTTTGAGTTGTATTAACAAAATCTGCTGTATGCAGGTTGTAGTAATCTAATGTATTATTATCACTCATAAACTTCTTACTTCCTGATGTTTTGTTATCATTACTATAACACAAATACCAGTTACACTAAAGGCTGCTTTAAAAATAAGTTATTATAAAATTCACACTGCATCTTAATAATCTACCTTGATTAATTTGACTTATCAAACATGCTGCATTTTATCTACTATATACTTTCCATGCACTTTGAATTCTTTCCTGTACCTCATTCCTCAACTTCTCCGGTCCAACAACCTTATACATCCCCGCATGCTGCATAAACAATCCCACAAGTGTCACGCTGTCCATCTTCTGAAAACTGGCAACGCAGTGTCCATTCTCGAGTTTCCTTACTCTTATATTTCCACCAGCGAAATCATAAAGAATTGCATTTGCTGCCTGACCTGGTTCATACTCAACTTCTACTCTTATTAGTTCTCCCTGAAAATGATCCACGCTCTTTTCTATATAATCCTGAATTATCATCTCCGGATTAACTCCAACCTTTTCCTTTGCATCAATCGCCTTTTCATCAGACATGGTTAAATTGACAATTCTATCAAGTCTGTAATTAACCAGATTGTCATGATTATCATGTGCACCAATGAGATAATAATTATTATCAGACCAATAAATTGCATATAAATTAAGAAGGTACTTTTTGCCTTCCCGACGCAGCACCTTCTTCATTGAATCATTTATCTCTGTATACTGAAATTCAATCTTTCTGTTCTGGTATATGGCTTCAAGCATAGTTTCTATATATATGCCGATATTCTCATTTACATTTACATTGCCAGGATGCTGCTGCATCATATGTGTAAGCCTGCTTCGTCCTCTCTTACTTGTAAGATTAAGAAGGTTTTCTCTAATCTTTGTTGCCTCATTTAATGAAACACATCTCGCCTGCTGAACTGCATCCATCATTATCTTTATCTGCCAGTCTGCAAATGCATGAGTATTCATATACCACCCACTTCTTTTATCTTCTGTCTGCACAATGTCATATCCACAATCCTGAAGCAGAGCAATATCTCTGTATATGCTTCTTCTCTCTACTCCCTCAAGTTCATATTCTGTATCAAGTCTTTTTACTATCTGAGTTGCATTCAAGGGCGTTTTTTCATCTGTTGTCTGCATTATCTGCAAAACCCTTATAAGTTTTTCTTTTCTCTCCGTAGCCATATTTATCCTCTCACTTCCGAACAATTAACTATGTATTATTATACACTATTATTTTAGATAAACAAACTAATATTTAAGAGAAATTTACCATTCCAGTTCATCCATTGCATCATCTACACCATCAGCATAGTCTGAATCCCTATCATATCTGTAATCATCATAATCGCCATCATCATAGATTGAATCATAGCCATCATCATATAAATTATAATAATTCTTCTTTTTTGAACTGCTCTTTGATGAGCTTGAAGAATTTGATTTTTTTGATGATGAACTTGTTGATTTGCTACCTGTAGAAGTCGATTTGGTTCCTGAATACTTAGTAGAACTTGTTGTACTTGATGATTTTCCTGATGTACTACTTCTACTTGAATAAGAACTGCTCTTTGATGTTCCATAATTTGGTGTATATGAATATCTGCTATATGGAGATGCTTTTTTATCGCTGCTGCTTTCATGTGTGTTTTCTACCAACCCCAAACATAATAGTATTCCTAAGAATACTAAGCCCCCTATAATCCCAGCTTTAAAATCATTATTCATAATCTTCTCTCCATTCTCCCTATATGGGTGACCTTTTATGTTACTTTGAACTGCTACATATGACAACTGTAGCCACTACTGCTCCTACAATAATCGCTAAAAGCGGATAACAAAATAGTAACCCCACACATATTAATAATGCAATTACCCCTACAAATTTACCTATTGCTACCACTCCAGAAAAGTCTCCCTTACAGGCCGCTCCAATTGAAGCTATAACAAATATTATAATCAATGTTAATATATGCATATCTGCCACCTCCATCTGCTTAACTGTTCTGTTGCTATCTAAACAATTAAACCGTTTCTTCCTTACAAGATTGTTTTTACTTATCTTGTATCTAAATGATACATTCATATATGTACCAATAAAGTGACACTTGCAAAATATGTATCTTCGACAATCATTAATTACTTTAGACCAATTTTATGGAATTAAACCTCTTACAATAATTCCTGATATTCTGGAAGTTCGAACTCTTAGAATTAAAATAGCCGGGGCTCCATAAAATGGATCAAATCCTTCTTTCCAACCGCCTATCTTTGCATTGATTGCTGATAATCTGTCTCGAAGTTCTTTGTTTGTTACTGCAACCGTAATGGTTGCCTGTTTTCCCATGCCGTTTGCAACATATAATCCGGCTTCAATAATCTGCTCCAGATCTTCTTTTGCTGGCATATCTGTTTTAAATTTACGAATGATTCATCTGTCTCTCGCATCCGGTATGCATCTTTCATCCGTCCTCTTTAACACAAAAGTCAACTTATATGGATCAACTATGCCATCTTCTGCCTGCTCTCCTACAATAACTTCCTCGACCAGACTTTCAAATACTACCCTGTCAAATTCATCAAGAACATCTGCATCCTTTAACTTGGTTCTGATAGCCCTCATCTTATCTGCAATGTTTTTCTGTGATAATTCACATTCAACGAATATTGCTTTCTCTTCCTCGCATTTGTCCAGCTTCCTGCTAAGCTCATTGTATTTATTATCGTAATCTTCCAGCTTCCAGAATTTATCTGAAGCATTTTCATCTCCACTTAACAAATCTATATAATCTTTGGTCAAACGCCCCATATATGCTTCCTGCCAATCACCAATACGTGCTCTAAATAATTTCCAATCGTTTTTTGAAACTTCCATGTAAATACCCTGTACTGGTCAAGCATTTTTGTAACACTTTGTTCGATAAATACCTATCTGTAACGAGCTTCCATTGGTGTTAAATAATCATTGTATGAATGATGGCGGACATAGTTATACCAGTTGATATATTTCATAGTAAGTTCGTCCATCATCTCCACACTTGAAAATGCAGTTACGTTATAAAAATTGCTTTTGAAAGTGTTATAAAATCTTTCCATTGGAGCATTATCATACGGACAGCCAGACCTGCTCATGCTCTGAATTACATTATTCTCTTTGCAGAATTTTACAAACTCCCACGAAGTAAACTGTACTCCCTGATCTGAGTGTAAAATCACTTTGGGATAGTTTTCCTTTTTTAGCGCCATTTTAAGCGTGTTTATTGCTAGAGCTGTATTGATATAATCACTGTTTAATGAGGCAACAGCTGACCTGTCATATAAATCAATTATTGAACAGTTGTATCTGAATTTTCCATTTGGCTGGCGCATGTATGTAAAATTTGTACACCATATTTTATTTTTGCAGCAGACTGTAAAGTTCTGGTTTAAGAGATTATCAAATATTTTGTTCTTTTTACCTGCCTTGTATCCAGGCTTGGAATGCATAATTACAGCACATAAATTGAGTTCCTTATTCATGTATTTATGCATAGTTGTACTGCTTATATCATATCCATAGCGCTTGATGAAAATATGCATAGCCCTATAGCCTATAACACGATTATTGTTATAATAAATGTATTTTATAAGCTCGAAGATATGGTTCAGGCGTTCATGATATTTTTGCTTTGCATCTTTTTTGTAGTTGTAGTAACAATTAGGGCTGATTGCAAATTTTTTTCACAGCCATCTTATACCAAATGTATTTTTATTATCGTCAATGAACCGATATACCACTAATCGATTTCCTTCGCGAAGAATGCCGCTGCTTTTTTCAGGAATGCAATTTCCTTATCCTTTTCGTTAAGAAGCTGGTTTAATCTTCTGATTTCCTTTGCTTCATTAGATTCAGGTGATGTGCTGGTGGTATAAAGGCATTCTTCCTTGTACTGATTAACCCACTGGCTAACAGTACTCTTGGCAATATTATAATCAGCAGCTATTAGGATGGTGGATTTATCGCCAGCCATATATGCTTTGACTACTTCTTTTTTTAAATCTTCACTGTAACGTATTGACATAACAATGTCCTCCTTATTTGAATAATATTATAATATATTATTCGAACAAGGTGTTACAAATTTAGTTTACCATTACATAATCAAATACGGATTTATCAACGAAGATACAGATAACAAGAAAATCAGCCTGCATCCACTGTTACAGGAAGTGATTGCCATTGAAACCATACCAACCGTGACTGCCTGCCGGACTCTGCTTAATAGCCTCCACCTTGTCTGCCTGGCACATGGCTTGGAGCTTCGCAGACCGGAAAATATCATTGCTTCCCTTATCAGTGTATCAGAGCGCATTATAGTAGATGATGGTGCATATTTCTTACTGTTTTTACAGGATATGTTCCCATATCTGGACAAATACCTTGTATCGGATTACCTACCGAAACTAACTGATAGAATCAGCTACCTTATGGACGAATACAAACTGGTGTCTCCATGTGATAGGGCGTTGCTACTGGATTATAAGGCAGAGTGTTTTCTATTGAAAAAGGATTATGGAAATGCAGTTAAGAAGCGTGAAAAGGCAATCAGCATCATGGAAAAGATGCATACAAAAGATGCAGATATGCGAACTGCAAACCTGCTATCCAATCTGTACAACAACCTTTCCAACACTTATCTGCTGATGAAGCGTGCAAATGAGGCAGCCAATGCACTCCGTACAGCCTTTGATGTCCGTATGGAATATACACACTTGGGACTTACCGAATCCCATGATTCCCTGCAACAGATGATGAACATTATCAATATACTGTTGCTGGCAAAGGATGTGGACAATGCCAAGATTGTATTTGAACAGTATGAATCATTAGTGCTGGAGCATCTGTCAGATACTTCTCTTGACTATGGTATCTGCAAGCTGAGCAAAGGCATCATTGATATGATGGAAGGAATGCCGGAATCGGCTGAGGTTAACTTACTTGCGGCAGAAAGTATTATTGGTAATGCAGTTGGTACGGATAATGACTATATGAAAACTACTTATAGATATTTGAATAATCTGTATGCACGGTGGAAGAAGCCGGAAAAGGCGATTGAATATAGGGATAAGTTTCTTGGGGTAAAACAATCGGTTTTAAAACAATAAGAATAATATTAATTTGTGACGCATAAACTACTACCACCACTAAAAATCCATTTGACAGCTTTTGCTTTCGATGGTATATTATCTTTAGTGGTTGCGCTGCGGAAACTTGCGATGCCCGCAGCCGGTGGAGTTCCATGCGTGGGCTCCACTTTTTTTATGCCACAAAACATAGGAGGATTCAGAAATGGCTAACAAAACATTTCTCACATATGATGAGCAAATTGAAAAACTGGAAAAAGAAAAACAGCTTGTTATTTCTGATCCTGAATTTACCAAAATAACATTACAAAAACTAAGCTATTTTTCATTAATTGGCGGATATAAAGATTTATTTAAGCATAAGCCATCAGGGAATTACCTACATGGTGTCACCTTTGAAGAAATTACCGCCTTTTATTACTTTGATGAAGAATTGAGAACGCTCTTTCTTAAATACATATTACATGTGGAAAGACAGCTCAAATCCATGTTGTCATATTACTTCTGTGAAAAATATGGCGAACAGCAAACAGCATATTTAACCGCTGGAAATTATAACTATTCACGCAAAAATTCCAGCAAAATAAATCGCCTGATTACAACCTTAAGCAAAACTATAGCCTTGCCTAGCAACTATAGTTATATCACGCACCATGCAAGGGTATATGGTAATGTACCTTTGTGGGTAGCAACCAATGCGCTTACATTTGGACAGATTTCAAAAATGTATCAATATTCAACTTCTGATATCCGCACTAAGGTCAGTCTTAATTTCGCCAACATGTCAGAGGTCCAGTTACATCAGCTCATTCGTATTGTTGCAAGCTGTAGAAATGTATGTGCCCATAATGAAAGGCTTTATTCCTTCCAGGTAAATGAAGCAATTCCTGATATGGTTTTACATAGTAAATTGCAGTTACCACAGAAAAAGGGTCAATATACTATCGGCAAGAAAGACCTGTTTGCAGTAGTAATAGCTCTACGTTATCTCATAGATAATCAAGAATTTAAGCAGTTTAAAACAGAGCTCAAACGATTGATTCATTCTGTTCTCAACAACTGCCCTCATATCAGTCAGGAATTGCTATTTTCGAAAATGGGGTTCCCTGCAAACTGGGAGAAAATTGTGCGTTATAAAAAGTAGTTGATTTCTTCCCATTCACAATTTATAGTATATGTGGTTGTGCTGTGTTGCTTGCGAGGCGCATAGCCGGTGGAGTTTCATGCGTGGACTCCACTCTATTATAGATATTATGCAAAAGCTGAGGTTTGACCTAGATTGTAGGGCAAACCTCATTTGATTCTATAATCTCAATCAGGGTTATAACTACTCCCGATTACACTATTCATTCAAGTTCAATACATATTTATGTATCATCATCATTACACCTACAACCGCATCAATTACATTTAAAATTTCATCTGCCGCTTCTTCATTGATAGCTTTCTCACTAAATTCTTTAATATATACCAAAAAATCTTTTAACGCACTAGCAGCCTCCTCTAAATCTCCTGAAACTCTTCCTACAACATATTCCATCAAATTTTCACTTTCTACAATTTCATTGATTAATATTTCGAAGTCATGATGAAATGAATCTATAAAAGTCTCTACACCATCTACACATTTTTCACACATAGGAACTGAAATCACTTGCTTATATCGTTGTAAATATGTTTTTAATGTACTGACCTTTGCAATAGTACTGCACCAATTTTCATTTGCCATACTATTTTTAAATATTGTATCCTTGAATTCTTCTTCAAGCTCACATGGAATCATAAGTTTGGAAATTAAAGATTTGTCAGTATCCAAAATTTTATATAAAGGAACTTCAAATCCTATAATATTAACTGCATTGAATAAAATCGGAATATATACTATGGTTTTTTCTTTCATCTCCATATGCCATCTATTACTTGAAAATTCAATTGCGTCTTTATAAATCTCTCTTAGCTTAAGAACAAATTGAGTATACGCTTCTTCCAGAGAATCCTCTTCTGTCATTTCACATTTGGATAATACATATATTTTTTGCTTTGTTTCATACACTGTACCATCAATGAAAGTTGCAATTTTTTCTTTAATAACATCCGGATACAATACTCCCTTTCGAAAAGTTTGTTTTGCATTATATGCTATTGCTTGCCCCCTTGGAACACTATCCAATACAATTCGCCAGACATTAACCATAGTCAACAAATTTTCCGTCTCTTGCTGACAAAAATTCTTATCAAGTGTACTATATGGCAAAAAAAGTGTATTGTATTCTTGTTGTAACTTAGAAATATCTCTTGCTGCACAAAACAAATTATACATTGCTAATCGTGGATTTTTTATATCATCCATACTCTTTTTGTTTAATCTAACCAACAACCATTCTGCAAACTGATTATAGAAATTATCAAGCGATGTATATACATTCCCAAAAACTTTTCTGAATTTCTTATATTTTTCTACTGAAAGCAGTTGCTGCACAGGATAGTCATCATCCGCTATATGCTGAGCAGTTCCTTCCGAGTATAAACAATAGGGATCCATTATTGTTTTTGGTAACATATTTTCATAAAAGATATGCTCACGAAAAATCATCATCTGCGATTCAACATGAGTCCATCGATCCTTTGTATAACGTCCCTTCTTGTATATATCATCAACTAATTTCATTGTATTTATAAGCAATGTATTTACACTACTTCGTACCAAATCTATTTCTTTCACATATTCCATCCACGAAGCTGGTCTTAGTCCATATTCTATCCTGATTTTTACCCATCCATTTACTTCTGAAGTCCATCGACTGTGCCTGTTACTTTTATGCATATGTAATTTATAATCCATAGCTTGTATCCCGACATCTGCAAGAAGATTAACTCCCAGCAACTCGATATCAATATATTCTTTATTCGGATATAGTTGCTGCAAAATATTCAGCATTTTTATTCTCCAATATTGATTTATGTTCTTTTCATCTTTCGGTGTAGCCTTCTCATTTAATATTGGAGGTATAAATTTACAACGCACTTCCTCATCCGTCTCAATATAAGAAACTATTTGATGCTCTCTTATTAAGCGTTGTACGAATTGCTCTATAGCAATATTACAAACTTCCAATAATGTTGATTGTTCATTCAAACCTCTTATTGTATCAGCGCATGCCTGTATATCACCAAAGCATATAATGTTAGATATATCCTCTTTATTCATCTGTAACTCAACACTATAATTACGTTTTGCCATCCAAAATAACGAATACCCAAACATTGTTTTTTCATCATCTGACTTAGGCATAACTATTGGATGTTTACTTCCTCTAAAAAAGCAATCCAGCAATTTGTATTCAAAAGATAACGAGGATAATGTTTCTCTTACTTCATGAATTGTAGCTCTAATGCTTTCTTTGTTCCCAGGCATATGCTCTAGCATTCTTTCTGCAATTATTTCATTTGATCTATCTATTCCTGTAGGATCCAATGGTATAAAGCACAACCACCCCTTTCCTTTTTCTTCATTAAGTTTCCAAAAACAATGAATATTACTTTCAACATATTGTTTTACTTCTAACCACAAAATTGCTTTAATTACTTTTCCAAATGCAATCCAATCTTTATAGTCATTTTTTGCAATCATTTGAATGTCATCCAATGAATACTCGTAATTTGTAAAGTATTCCATTAAGATAATGCTCACATATTTTGATTCAACACAATTAAGAGCTTTCATAAGCGCTTCCTTTATGTTTATAACAGTCTTTGTCCGTAAAACATTGTAGATTATGTTTGCTCGTACTGGATGTAAAGCCTCCAATCTATTTCCATCAATAGTAATTCTAAGTAAATACTCATCTGAAAACCTTTTAACTGCGGCATTCATACTATCGCACTTCAAAACACCCTTGACAGCATTAAAGTCTACCGAACACCCCAAGCTACCTGTAAAACATACCAGATGTAAAAGTTCTAACCATGAATCCGAAATTCTTTCCAACATCATTGCATCTATTTGCTGTTCAATACGTTGAGTTAATGTCTGGTTGTTTGTAAGCAAATATACAAATTCAATCAATGGGCCCTTTCCGCCATACACATTCCACGCATCTTCAAATGTTCTAAATGTTGCATGTGGTTGATTCTCTGTGTAAAAATCATATATCCAATGTGCTTCAGCTTCTGTTAATTCTAATTCGATCACATTATACTGAACTGCTTTTCCGTTAAACGATGTAATATTATAATCTTCATCTCGAATCGAAATCAAAATAGGAATTTTAATTCCCCTCATTTGTAATTCTTGAAGTAAATATGCCCATCTATTTTCCCCCGGTTGAACATCAATATAAATAATAAAATCATCCAAGTACTTTGAAAGTGCTATTAATGCTGAGGCAAGATTTTGAGCTTGCCCCTCAGATATAATGGAACGAATACAAAACACAAATTCTTCCGGATACATCTCTAATAGATATCTATAACATAATGCTGATTTTCCTTGTCCCGAAACACCTTTAACAATTGTTGCTTCATAGTTAAGCACCGAATTTTTAATCTCTTCGATCCACGTAGTTCTTAAAAAATCAAGATTAGACCTGATATGCATAGGATGCGCTGAAACACCTTGCAAAAACTCATCTTTTAATTCGATATAATCCTTGTCCATTGTTAACTCACTTAAACGAATTAAAGACTTATCATACTCTTTAAAATAACCATCAATACCTGCTATGCTTGTACCTATTTTATGTATTTCTTCTTCCCAACTCTTTAAACAAGTATATCCTTTTTCCTTTGAAAGTTTGGAAATATATTGAACTAGCAACGACTGTGCCAGATAAGGAGCCGCCATAATAGGCATATAACTCTTTATCTGCTGATGAATTCCATCAGTTAATTGTTTTTCTTCTACTTTTTCAAATTTTAATGAATTTAATAACCATTCTGCATCGTCATACAATAAACCATGATTATCAACAAGTTTTTCTCTTATGTTCTCTTTTGTTTTTTCGACACCCTTTTCTAAGTCCCGTAATTCAACTCCTAAGTCTCCAAAATATACAACTTTTATAGTTTTGAAATTGGAATATTTAGAATGCAGACTACACATTCGCTTGAAAAAACCTTCACCGCCTTTTGATGTTTTTGTTGAAGATAAATGAGAAATTGTAAGAGTAGCTGTAATATTTTTAACTTGAACAGCTTCTATAACTTCCCCGTTATACTTAACTACTAAATCTTCAATATCTTCTGGATAATACTCGTAACCTTGAATATCTGTAACAAGTCTATATGCTATATAGAGCGTCTGTGACGAAAATCCTTTCCATGCTGCCTGCGCTCCTATATCAGATTTTATAAAAACATCTTCATCCATTCACAATCACCTTTCCTTACATTTAATTCATTTTATACATCTGCAATCACCTATCCCACTCTTGAAACCTATGACACTCAAGAATCTGATTTGGCAGAATCTCAACACCATTTTTACACAAAATTTCCTTTGTATCCGGTCCTATACAGATACACATATACGCATCATACAAATAACTCTTTACCATCTCTGATTCTGTATCAGAATTCCAACCATTATAAATAGTATCACTTACAGGAACCTTAAAAACTATGGCATATGATTCTTTAGATGCTTCCCACTCATCTGATAATCTTGTACTAAGCAGTGTATCGATATCACTTAATATCTCTGGTCTACAATGAACCCATCCACCATATACATCTTTTTCACTTATTGATAAAAAACCACATACTGTAAAATCATAGTAGAATTTTCTCCCTACAGACCATGCAGCACGTGCTTCAATGTCACAATGCGGTGGACATTTCCCATAAGATATGTCATAAACTCTTTTTTTGTATGTTAGGCGACAGGCTTCAATATCTATATTTATTTCATAATTTTCCAAAAATTGTCTCAATTCACTATTTGCAAATTCATATGCCTTTACCAAGTCAACAATTCCATGTTGACGTATCTGCCTACATTTTTCACTACTTGTGGTAATATGGGTTACAACCATCTCTAAATCATTTAAATCTGGATAATGACCTCCATGTTTAGTAATAATATTTCTCACATCATCATCAGCATATGTATAATCTATTCTGCCATAATTCTTATATTGTTCTGCCAACCAAATTGTCCTATTTACACCTGTTAATGTTTCAAGTGTGGTCGCTGCCTTCTCACTTGTTCTAATGTCGTACAGCATCTTCTACCTCCCAGAAAATTTATGTCCACTGTTAATATCTATTTTATCATAGATTTTTTCTATCATATACAAAAATCTCAGCATATTATTGCTATAAAACAAAAACACCCCACTAACTATCACAGTTAGCAGGGTATTCATAGAACGCATAATCCCCTAGTTTACACCATAGTAAACTGAGTGACCTTCCACAATTTATTCTTTTTTCTTTTTAGGTTTTCTCTCCGGCAACTCTTGATACATCTCTTCCACCATTGCCTGCAACGCAACCCTATCATCCAAAATGGTTACTGGTAACATTGGTTTTGCTCCTTCATATGGTGGTTCCGGCTCACTGTCCGGCATATATTTCTTACTGGCCTCAGTAATCTTTACAAGAAAACCCTTGCCATAAATCCCGCCAAATATCCGTTCTTTATAATAAAAAATATATCCACCCATCATAGGAATATTTCGTATATCTCCCAAAGCAGATAGTTGGTCCATTATGTAATCTGCAAGTTCTTTATTCTTTGACATAAACACCTATTCCTTTTTCAATGTCTGAACTCTTATAGCTACATTTTCATTAAATTCTTCATCCGAAAACTTTGGGTCTCTGGTATCAAACCATATCTTACAAGGCACTTCGCCACATTCACCACAATTTTGCATACACTTATTATTTCTAACACAGTCATAAATCGGACAAGCTTTCCCTTCCAGTGCATGAAAAACTTTTCCCTCACAGGAATTACAGCCATTGCACATCTTACCAAAACAATAACACGCTCTACATTCCGTGCCACAGACGCTTATCAGTTCCTTTTTATACTGCTCATACCAACCTCTGACCACCTCAATCGGATGTTGAACTAATTGGGCTGTTTCCTCTATGGTTTTACCTTCTTTAAACTGCTTACAGGCAACAGAATACATACTCTCCGAAACCTCTATCAAATGTCCATCCGGGTCAAAAATATGAATTCCTCTTTGAAGCCAGGAAAAAGTTTTCGGCTCATGAAGTCTTTCCACCTGCGGATAAGAATTTAACAACTGCATAAACGCATCAAAATCTTCTGTCTCAAAATACAACTCCATGGTATTGGAACGAAATTTCATTGTACTGGCATCAAATCCGGCTATATGCTCCAATCCCTGTTGCAATGCTAATCCACAAGTCAAAGTTTTATTCTTACCTAAATCCACAAGTACTTCCTGCTGAAATAAATCCTTATAAAACTGCAAAGATTTTTCCATATCTCGTACTGCTATTACGGTGGTACAGTATTTCATAGTTTTTCATCCTCTCCTGCCTGTCAAAATTTGAAACTATTATACTAAATTCAAACAAAAACATCTTGTATATTTCCGACATCCTTAAAAGCCATTATTTTTGCATTATGTATATCCATAGAATGGTATCTCTTGAATTCCCGCAATAAGTGTGATTGGTCTGTATATCCAAATTTGTAAACCGCACTTAACACATCAAAATCCGGCTCACACAAAATATCTCTACACAAAAACTGATACCTTACCAAGTTACTTAACTTTTTAGGCGTAATGCCAACATACTCATGAAACAATCGCTCCAACTGTCTGGTACTCACAAAGGATTCCTTTGCTAATTTTGCTATATCCAAAGAACCTTTATTTATCAAAATATTTTGTATTGTATCATTAACAACTGTATTTTCTCTCACAGCAGATAATCTTTTAAGCAATACTTGTTCGGTAAAAGAAATCTTTTCCTGTAAAGTCTTCAGCTCCAACTGTTTGGGACGAATAATCTTATCCAACCATTCAAACCTCGAACCCACATCGAAATATCCATTCACGGTACATTGCATAGAAACATCAGCAAATGCATATGCTTTCCACGCATAAAAACGAATTGCAAATGTTGATACCATATGCCCTATAGTTCCGCTATTATGTGCATGGAAACTGCAATCATTTATCCCACAGAATCCTCCGGTTACGGTATTATCGGTATAATCTATATGATAAATAATATCCACACAAGTATCCGGAATTACTAATTCAGGAGCATCATCATTTTCAATTTGTATAAGTGGTTTTTCTGTTCCCCAATAGCATCTGATATAGGATTGTAATTCTTTTGAAGATGGATTTTCCGTATAAAAGCTATTTCTTTTGAATGGAGTTGCCGTCAATGGGCGATAAATAATTAAATTTCTCAAATCCTGCAACTCCTTTCTTGTAAAATCCTGCCATCCATCCCATACCATTGTAGACTTTTATATGGCACCATCCCTAAAGATACAATCCAACGCATCTTCCGCATAAGCTCGCCCGCTATAGTCTGGCTCATAATCATCATAATCCGGTTCCATTGGTTCTAATTGTCCTTCTATATATCCTTCCAATGAACTCAAATCAATTTCAAACTCTTTTTCTTGAGGAACAAGTAATATTCTTGATTCAAATCTAGATGGGATTACTTCAAATTTAGTTAATATTTCTTCTTTTATGTCATCAACAACATATGCGTAAACCATTTGATGAGCAACATCATAATCAAGTTCATATTCTTGATCAACGTACAAATCTCCATTACTACAATGATGAACCACATCTATCGTCTTTGAACATTCCTCTATTATGACCTTCATATCATATTCTTCGTAATAGTCCTCTCCCGGAACATTTTTGCAATAATCCAGTATGGATCTATTTACTTCTTCCACCATAATATTGTCTATATTATCATCCTCAAAATCAATATTATAGACCTTGAAAAACTTAAGCATTTCTGCAAACTCATTCATATCCATATCTGCAAATAGTTTTATTAATGCCACATCATCCAATGCCTGTTTTGTAGAATAATATTGATTCATTTCACCTGACAACAATGTACAAATCACTTCTATGTACGAAACCTTTCCATCAATACGAAATGGAACTAATTCCCGCAAATAATCACATATGATACTTTTGCATCCTTCACTATATATCCTATTTGTACAAATATGAGAAAGAATAACCGCATATTTCTCCTGTTTAGACACATAATGCAATTTTTCTGCTCTACCATTGAGAATCAGATCTCCAATATATTGGGGAAAAAGCTTCAATATTTGAACATATTCTGTACAATGCTCTTTTATATCTTCATATTCGAGAGAATTTCTTATAAGTATTTCCCTCAAAAAATCATTTACAGATGGATTAGCAGCTCCAACCCAGACTTGGTTTTCTTTATCTACAAGTTTAATCATAGACCCATTCATTCGCCTTAGTGAATTCTCGTAATAATTTTGAGTAACATCTAGATTGGGTATATTTTTTATTCTTTCATTATAAGCGCGATTTAAAATATCGCTCTTAACTATAGTATCTGTAAGGGAAAACATCGTTGTTAAAAGAAGCCTATCTTCTTGTTGTATACGAAATCTAAATTCTTCCTTCCACACTTCATCAGGCCTATCTAGACAGCCAAGTAAATAATTTGCATAATTCTCTGGTGGTACACTTTCGTAATGTTTCCTTTTTGTTACAAATTCTATTATTCGCGGACAATAATTAACGTGCCTTACAATTCTCTGATATGTTTTATTCATTATAATATTATTATAATATTCTGTAGAAACATCTTTAAAATATAAATGATTAAAGAAAATCTTCCCTTTATTCTCTATCGAAAGATTATTCATATCAATGCATTTTATGAGACTTTCTTTGTCATCAAAAAAATCTGCAAACAAACCAGAATGTTCTTTTGCTTCGTTATAAATTGTGATTCGAGAATTCATAATAATTTTCTTATTAATATGACGAGAGACATATTTAATTAAAGAAATCAATTCATTTTCCTGATTCTCTTTCATTTTAAAATATGCTTGTCCCAGACAGTCATCTAATATAATGAGTTCTTTTTCCTCTTCAGATTCAGAAATTGACTTCTTTAAATCCATAATACTTCCATCGGTAGTAAATCTTACTTGATATCCTTGAGAAGCATAATAAAGGGCAACCATTTTCGTTGTTATCGTTTTTCCCACTCCCGGAAGACCCAAAAGCATTAATATTCGATTTTTATCCAATACTTTTATACTTTCTTGATAATAATGTGTTTCTACAAAAAACTTACTCTGTTCTTCAATATCAGCTAACAAAACCTCGCAATCTATAAATATATTTCTATTATATATTTGATTTAAAATCTCTGTTGATTCTAACCACAACTTATAGTGCTTTCTTAAAACATCGGCATTTTCTGGCTTACTTAAGAAAGTATCAATAACATTCAAATCAATCACATTGTTCGTATCACACATATAATCCGAGAATAAATCATATATTTCACTTACATTTCCTGGTGTTAACTTTTGTGCACAACAAACATAATATTTATTTGGATCAAGCTGTTTTACCTTCTCAACCTCTCCTCGTAATGTGCGTAATAATGCTGCATATCCACTTCTTATATAATGCTTCGCCTGTACAACAATATTATGTGTTTTTGTATCATCTGTAGCATCAATTCCACCATCTCTTCCTGTAGCAAATATTCGAAGTTGTACACCTAACTTTTTTGATATTATATCACAGCACAAATTTTCAAATTCATAATCACTCAAATTTTCATAATTAAACATAATTGGCTCTCCAATACTTTTTCTAATTTGCAATCTATAGCTTCTTCACTTCATAAGATTGTTTTCTTTATCAAAAAAAGCCTTCTCTAACGCCATATATTCATCTTCAGAACACACTATTTTACACTTTTCCTGATACTTCTTTGAACGTTCCAACATATCCGTAATCTTATAACACAGAAATTCTTTACATTGATTGCATTTTTCAACACCATCCTTTTCTGTACAAGCAACCAATCCATATGTACAAACCTTATGTGAAGAACATCCCGCACATGCAATTTCTTTACCAGATACCACTGTATCTCACCAACCTACTCTATACCACAATTCCGCGACTTTTCTTAATTCCGCTTCGGTGTGAGCATTATATCTTGGACATTCTATGCAGTTGTCTCCACACAAAGTAATTCGTTCTTCCATAATAATTATTCTCCGTTTTCAATTATAAAATATCCCTGATGACAAATGCTTTTTTACACATTCTATTATACTATAATAAATCATGCTTTTCATCAGAATTCTGCTCAAAATTAAAAGAGCATACCACCTAAATGATATACTCTCTATCAGGCTAACTGTATTATTCATTTCTCTTTTTCTGTGCCACAAGTTTTTCATGATAAAAGAAATTTGTATGTAAAATAGAATATTCAGCACAATACGCTTCTATCTCTTCCGCCAATTCATTCCAATATCCTTTATTTCCATCCACATATATCTGTTTGTACAAATCAGCATATTGAGGATTTTTATTTATATATCTGAGTATCCAAGTCTTATACTGCCCTCTAAGATTGATATTTTCAAACCAATACTCATCAACAAACAGCCTACTCTTTTCTATAATTTCCTTATATTCTGTTATTGCCGGAAATATCGGCGACATAAATAAAACCGTATGAATTCCGTTTTCATGCAATACTTTAAGCGTATTCATTCGTGCCTCAATACTGCTTGCTTTATCCATATCATTCTTAAAACTTTCATCCAGTGTATTAACAGACATAGCTACCGATATATCCTTAAATTGCTTTAGCAACTCCACATCTCTCAAAATCAGCGATGACTTTGTTGAAATGCTAACTGTACATTCTACATTCAAAAGCTGCTTTAATATACTTTGCGTTATACAATATTTTTCCTCATAAAAATTATAACAATCTGTAACAGATGCCAGAAAGACCGTCTTTCCTTTTAATTTCTTTTTGCTTATCGGTTTTGTACATCTTTTGACATCTATGAATGTTCCCCATTCTTCCTTGTGCCCTGTAAATCTTTTCATGAAGCTAGCATAACAGTATTTACATCCATGGGGACAGCCCACATATGGATTAATAACATAATCACTGGCAGGGAGATTTGATTTTGTCAGATAATCCTTTACCTCAATTTCCTTGACAATTATATTCATTATCGAATAGCTCCTCCATGAAAATAGCACTCATATATTTTTTCATCCATATAAAATATTTCTTCATATCCCTGAAACCATACAAACTCGCCATCTACTTTGCAGTGATAATGGTAATCTCCTTTTGTATAAATCTCTGGACCACGAAATGGCAACTCTGCCGGAACTTGCATAAGCACCTCTTTCAAGAAATCACCACTAAAGTTCTCTCCTATCACACGCCCTACATAATTCATGCTCCACACTGGATTTTCGCATAACCATACCACTTCCTCACCGGCAAAACATTCTCCCCAAAAATAGGAATCAAGATAGGTAAATCCATTCTTATCCTGATAACGATAATCATGAGAGTTCATTCTACATGAATCTACTTTGTTGTTTGCTGCTGCATAGGTATTCTTTTTTGCCACAAGAAGAAACTCAATAGTCTTATTGATATCCATGCTTGCATTTTTACACAAAGAAATATTGCATTCATCATCTTCTTTTACTATTCGGTCTATAGTTATGCCATACAAATTACTCAAAGAAATTAAGTTACCCAATTCTGGCACGGCCTGTCCGTTTTCCCATTTGCTAAGAGTCTGACGAGCAATTCCCAGTTTATCCGCAAGTTGTTCCTGTGAATAGCCATTCTGTTTTCTTAAAAGTTGTAATTTATCCTTTAATTCCATGAAAATACCTCTTTTTAATTTTGCTGTTATTATATCAAAATAAATTTTCCTAAACCACCACCTATTGCAGACAAAATTGTAAGCTCTGCGTTACATTTTTTAAATCGTTGTATCTTATGTCCCGATGCTTTAACATCTATATTCCCTCCGATATATTAATTTGAACACAAGATTTAGAAAAGGAGATTCTTACATATGAATACATTATTTACTATCACAGAAAGCTATCTAAAATACTGCGAAACACAAAAAAGGCTTGATAAGAAAACACTAAAGGCATATCGCACTGATTTAGATCAATTTATTTCTTTTTTCAGCAATACTTACATAAATACTATATCCATACCTGATATTGAAAAATATATAGGATATCTGCACCAAAATTTCAAACCCAAAACAGCCAAAAGAAAGCTTGCGTCGATAAAATCTTTTTATCACTTCCTCGAATATAAAGATTTCATAGACCTAAACCCATTCAACAAAATTAAAATAAAGTTTCGGGAACCCGTGATATTACCAAAAACAATTCCTCTATACATAGTTGAAAGACTACTTACAACCATGTACAAGGAATTTTCTCTTGCCCATACCACCTTTCGAAAAAAGCGTATTCTTCTTGACATTACTATATGTGAAACTTTATTTTCTACCGGTATGAGAATTTCTGAATTGTGTAACTTGAAAATTTCTGATGTTGAATTGTACGATGCTACAATCCGCATATATGGAAAAGGTGCAAAAGAAAGAATGATTCAGATTGGTAATAAAGATGTCTTATTAATACTCGAAAAATACGAAGCTGAATATTCGTCCGAAATAAACAAGAGTGGATATTTCTTTGTTAATCCTAATGCGACCCAGCTTTCCGATCAGGCTATCAGACGCATGATTAAAAAGTACTGTTCCCTTGCATCTATTGATTTACATATAACGCCTCATATGTTTCGCCATACATTTGCCACAAGTCTGCTTGAAGCGGATGTAGATATTAGATACATCCAAGAGATGCTCGGACATAGTTCAATTACTGTAACAGAAATTTATACGCATGTTGCTCTTTCAAAACAAAAAGATATACTTACCACCAAGCATCCTCGACAGAATTTTAAAATATAGCCCTCATAAACAAGTAACAGATAATAAATAGTTATCCATTAGTTTTACAATAATTTACATGGAGGTAATTTATGAAACCAGAGTATTTTGAGGACTTAGTAAACTTATGCACAGAACTTTCAACACAGGAGAATAAATTATTACCACTATGTGCCGCAGAAAATGTGGTTTCTCCCTTTAGCAAGATCCCTCTGGATACATTTCTACAGGAAAAATATATTATGGGAGGAGTAATAAATTATCAGGAACAAAGTAACTTTGTCGGGAGTAAAAAATTGTATAAAATATATGAGTTGCTAACTCGCCAATGTAATAAGCTATATGGTTGCAAATATGCCGATGCACGAACTTTATCTGGTGTTAACGCTGTTATGACTTTACTAATGAGTTTATTTTCTTCTGGCGATACCATTCTCATCTCTTCAGAAGAATGTGGCGGACATGGATCAATGCCTAAAATTTGTCATAGATTGGGAATTAATACAATAGAAATGCCTTACAACTATGATATATACGACTTTGATTATGAAAAAATGAATGAACTTTTAAGAGCACAAAAAATTAATGGAATATTAATATGCCTCTCAGATATCATTATTATGCCTCAGCTAAATAAAATTAATTTACCGGAAGACTGTGTTCTAATATTTGATGCGACACAAATACTAGGCTTAATAGTAGCAAAGAGTATGGAGAATCCCTTGCAATGGTTCACAGATAAACAAAAATTTATTTTAATGGGTGCTACCCATAAAACATTACCTGGTCCTACCTGCGGACTAATCATGACAAACAACTTAGAGTTGGCTAATCAATTTGACACTTTGATAAACCCAGACTACTTGCGAAATAGCCAATTGCATCATATATTTAGTCTAATTCTAACATTAATGGAATTAGAAACGTATGGCCAGCAATATTGTTCTTTAATTGTAAATAATGCAAATGTGTTAGCTAAAGCACTTGTCAAATATGATTTCAACATTATTAAGGCATCTCCTAAATATACATATACGCATCAGATTTTTATTTCTATGCCAGAAAATGATGCAGAAAAATTTTATAACAAATGTTTGGATTATGGAGTAAGTATTAATTTAAGAAATAAGCAATTATATAAAACGTGTGGATTACGTATTGGAACACAAGAAATTTCAAGATATGGATGGAACGAAGCAGAGATGCTAATTATTGCTGAAATATTAAGAGATATCCGGGATAACGAACAGTTCTCCCAAGATATCTCTCAAAAAATAAATATGCTTTCATCAAACAAAAAAATATGCTTTACAATCGATAATAATTATTATGATATGATATACACGCAATTACATCACAGTTAATTTAAGATTGCATTTCTCGAATTTGCTTTTGTAAGCTAAAGAAAGCAAATCTGAGTATTGCATTTTTTCCCAGTAAGTTACCATTTCTTCAGGGATATTCTCATCTTCAATAACATGTTTTACATACATGGCATAGTTATGATTAATGTTCAAGTCAAATTCATGTGTCTTTGAAATAATGGTTCTTAGTACATCTGTATCTATTTTATAGCCATATTTTATATTCAGTAGCATTACTCCAAGCTGAGAACTGCTTTGTAAATTATAGTCATGCACTCTTTCTGCGAATTGTTCGGCTTCTAAATAATAAGCGCGACTTTTTTCATAGCTGTCGGAACTATCATCCCTTATTCTATATATCTCACCTAATTCAAAATATATATCATACTTAATGCGTAACGGGGTTACTTCTAATAAATGTATTGTTTCTTGCAGTATTCTTTCTGCCACATCAAAGTTGTTACAAATTTTATACTCATAGATTGCTTTGTGTCTAGTTACATAAGGCTTCCAAACTTCATTTTTTATGTCCCTATACATAATTTGATTTATTATCTCAAATGAATTTTCATAGTGATAATTCATATCACCTTGAAACATTTTAATAGATGCAGCGGAATAAATCGAACGTATCCTTATCTTATCATCTTTATAATCAGTAGCATTTGCCAAATCCGTAAAAAACGTATATGCCTGGTTCAAATCTTCTCCAATGTGCCTCAAACAATGTGCATACAAATATTGGCATTTGACCTTTTGCTCTTTAGTCGAAGCTTTTTCCAATAAAGCATATGAAAAGACAACCGCATTTTTCAAATAATTCGTGAGATGATCTAAATCAATTAGTAAATACTGGTATTCAAAGTCTATATTGCTATTTATATTCAAAAGGTTAAATTGATTATCATACTTGTCAACCACTTCTCTTGCTTTATCATATAACCCCAGTTCAAGAAGAGACTTTAGATAATAATATCGTATATATGTCCAACACTCTTTGTCTTCACGCAAATATGGATTTATTTGTCCACTAAACTCTAATTCGCCAATATCTATCAACAAATAAAAATTATTATCCGCATACTGTTTGTGTAAAAGTCTTTTTATTAATGTATAATCATATTCAAAATTTGATTTTAGAGCTGCAACTAAAGCAATATAAGAGGTATTCGGCAATCCTTTATAATACTGATAAATTTGATTATAGCTTTCATTTCTATATTCTGACAAGAAATCCATACATTTAAGCGAAATAAGTTTATCTGTATAGATTCTATCTTTGTATAAATTAATTAATGAACACGTTACCAGACGTTTTATGACAGGAGGTGTTATCCGATTGTCTATTCCACATATAATTTTAGTTTCTATTCCATCTTGCAACAATTGGCTAAGACAAATTATCAGCGACAATGAGGTCTTTTCAAGGTTACTTAACGAATTAATTAATTCCTCAATATAATTCTCAAGATTACGATAATCTATAATTTTAACACCTTTAGTATACGCCTCAACACTATAGCGCGCATAAACGGGATATCCATTCGAGAGTTCAGAAATTTCATATCTGTCAGATTGCTCTATCTCTATATTATAACTATTCGCAAGTAATTCTATTTCGTTTTCGCCAAATTTGCCCGGAGATATGTGAAATGTATCGTCATTACTATCTACAGCGATTACGACTTGATTATTCTTGTTACAGTTTATAAAGGCTTTGGCAAATTCTGTACATTCTACTAAATCAATTTCATAAATATTGTCAATGAATAAAATACTATTTCTTTGAAAAGTGGAGTTGTTTAATCGTTTACTAATATCCGTTACAGAAGCATCTGGATGTCCGCAAAATTTATTTGAAATAGCCTGCGTTATGGTTTTAGTATGGTTGTTATTATAATAAAAAGCGGCATAAGACTTCCACTTCTTTCTGTGCGTATAATTAATTCTATCGCATGACATTTTCATGAACAACGTTTTGCCCATTCCAAATTTACCATTAATATATATTATTCGATCTGGTTCACATTGTATCAGATTCGATAATTTTATGTATTCAATATCTCTATCTACGAAATGCTCATCATTTAAGTACCGCTCAATCAAAGTATCTTTTTGAAATTTTCCTAATATATATGACCAAAGTGCAATAACTATTGTAAGTGGTATGCCTATCAGCGTAGCAAACACACCAGCAGTTCCTGAATCATTTTTATACAAAAAATATGCAGTACCTCCAAAAAACAATGCACAAACTAAAGTAAGCATAACTACTATTCCTATTTGGAAATAGAATTTACTTCTTTTCATAAAAACTACCTCTCTTTGGGACTTAATTAACAGATAACTATTTATTATCTCTCAAATATATTGTACCACATTACCCGTTATCTTTCATCACATATTAACCAAAAGAACGTACATAATATATTCTAGTTTCATATGATATAGCAAAAGTTGGTGCTACCAACTTATGTAGTAGCACCAACCACATTTAACGATGTCTCTTTTCACTTCTCCTTGCTGTTTCCTCATTACAGAATGTCTCTCGAGCAATACTAATCTCCGCCCTAACACACTCTTCCTGCCATTCCTTACAAGCCTCCTCATACTTCCGCTTCTCCTCTCGCACCGCAAAGAGTTCCGTAAAGAATTCCGCAGCATTAGCATACCCGGCGTCCCTAAGCACCCTTGAAAGTTCTGTTTTCATCCTCTCCGCCTTTTTATCCAAAAGCGAAATTCTCTCCTGCAATTCCTTCCTCTGCTTTTTCTTAAATACTCCTGTAGATTCAGATAACTCAATTTCCAGATTGCTACGCTCCTGTTCAATTACAAAGATTTCCTCATTTCTACGCTTCAATTCTACATCCAGTTTCGTAATAGCCGGATATTTTGACAACAGCAAGGGGGCTATCGGCTTCTTAGGAAGCTGCACCTTTTCCTGCACTTCTGCCGTTAACTTAGGTTCGTCCTTTGGCATCGAAGCACCTTTCTCTACAACTTTCTCATGAACCACATCCACAATCTTTTCAGCTACTTTAGCTGCTTCAAGTAATACCTTGGATATCAGCAATTCCAATGCTTTTATTGCAAGTCTGATAATCCCAACCAGGAAAGAGGGATTATTCCCATATAATTCGATGGAACGCTTAACTTCCTTCGAAATCTTTTCTCTCTTCACTCCCAAGATATTCTCTTCGGCAACTCCCGATATCAATGCTCTGTCTACTGCCTGATTCCATCTGACACGCTCCATATTGTCAGCTTCTATCTCTGCCGCCTTAGGATTGTTTTTACCAATCTTCTTGGTAGCAAGATACATCCCATTCCTGTCAAACACCTGAAGTTTGTCCTCTTCCTTTATGGCACAGACATTAATCAGATCCGTATATAAACGCTTCACCTCATCTAAGAATCCGTCAGCCTTAAATAGCTCGTTTTTCTTGGTAAAAAGATTTTGCTCATACACTTCCCCCTTCCTGATAACCTTGCACTTTTTAGGGATGTTTCCTGCTTCATCCAAGATTTCCTTCTTGGTACGCCGGTGCTTACCCCTTTCGTCATAAAACATATTTCTGGTAGCAATCTTTTCGATTGGTTTATCCAGAAGCTGACGCTCTGCAAATATCAGATGAATATGGTAATTGGTCTTCCGCTTGTTATGATGAAGTGCTGAGATACACTCCACCTTATAATTCTGCTTAAAATGGTCTGTAAATCGCCTAAGCAAATATTCCGGCTCATAATATATAAAGGACTCAGGCAACGCTATAATCAGTTCTCTTGCCTCAATACACTTTCCCTCTGTCCCACTCTGCCGAAAACTTTCCTGGTTACATTTTGCCAGCTCTCTCCAAAAGCTCCGCTCTGAAACCGTAGTATAAGTAGCATACAAATACTCCTGCTTTGCCTTACTTGATATATAAGTAATTCTGCCTGACACATTGGTCAGCTTATTCATCTGCACAAATGAATTTCTTGGCATCCTAATCATCTCCCTTCTAATGCTTAATGTGAGTGGATGCATAGGCATCCGTTTACGAACCCATCGCCGTATACGGCGTAATAGCTCGATGCAATCGCGAAATACACAGAGTACAAAACGAAGTTTTGTGCGATGGGTGTATTTCGCTCTCAAACGCCGAGGGCTGGATAAAAAATCTGTCTTTAGCAAATACAGAAAAAGCCACATACCTTCGAAAAGATACATGGCTTCATCTAAGCTAATAACTGTATTTAACTGGTTACACAATTTGCCGTTTCCGGCACCACTTATTCCTACCGCAATTATGGCTACATATTCTTTCACAATTGATGCTACAACGCTTTTATTTACAAAAGCTTTGTAGCCATCTGCTATCATTCACCACAAAAACTGAAATCAAGGAACTCGTTAATATCAGGTTCTATCTTGTACTTTTTCTCATCCTCCTCAGTGTAATCTCTTTTTCCACATCCATCTCCGCCAACCATAGCCTCTTGCCTTTGATCCGACTCTTGTACGGATGCTGATACCTGCCCTGACATCTTCATTCCTGCTACCATCTGCGGCATTGGCACCTGTTGTTGTACAGGCACCATCCCCTGTAATCCCAACACGGATAAAAGAGACTGCTGTTGCATCATATACATGCCCGCCAACCCCGGCAGATTATCAAGTACCTTTTGCTCTACTGCCTCAATAATTCCTTTTACAAATGCATCCTCCTTCTCCCTCGATTCCAGATAGGGATCTCCTTTGAGCGCAAGATGCCTTGCATAGTAGTCATTGATGGCAGCTATAACAAATTCATTCTGAGAGCAGAAGTCCTCCTTCACTTCTTCTGAGTGAAGAATTTGCCATGCTTTTCTTTCCGCTTCTTTTTCCTCATTGAAACGGAAATTATGATTCTTTACAGCCATCTAACCACCTACTTTCGATTCTTCTGACGAAGCATCATATAACAAAAGTATTCGTACCCCTTGGCATTTGCACAAATATCATGATTAAAGGTTGTCCTATCCGTATTGTACTTTCCAAACATCTCCACCATTCTTGCACCGCCACCCATAACATACAGCTTCATCAAATCTTCGTTATACTCATAATCCCGAAGCTTCTGAAACAATTCCTGTACATACTGTTCAGCAACCTGCTTCATCGCTGATAAATATGACTCACTTACATCCGCATCGCCATATCTTAAGAAATCATTGATAATTTCATCCGGTAATTTTGTTCCGGTCCTATCCATTATTCGATTCTGAATACGGATAAAACACTGATTTACACCAAGTTTTTCCGTCCACGACTTACTTTCTATGGGTCTGCCGCTATTCAGATACATCACATTCATGGTACCGTTTCCAATATCCACCAGCAGGTTCATTCCCTTGAAATCCTTCAAATTCTCTGCAACAGCCGCATAGCCCTATGGCATGACTGTGCAATCCACAATTTCGATAAGATAGTTTACCTTTCTGTATTTCAGGGAAACATATCTTTCTCTGGTCAAATACTGTTTAAAGCTGTTTCTCTGTGCCTGTACCCACTTCAAAGGAAGTCCCACCGCCAGATGAATTCTAGCCTCTGTAAATCCTCTTGCCTCAAGCTCCTTTGCAATCGCTGCAAGAGTCAGAATATAAGTATCATCATCCTCCTGCTTGTCTGCAACAAAGCCCTTGTGACCTTCACCAATTATATAATAAGCACCATCATATTCGATATACTCCTTACTCAGCACCGGTTCACTGTCACACTTTATAATTCCCGTAGGAAATACTCTGTGGGCGGTTTTCACATTGCCATAACCATTATCTACGCCCAAAATAATAGTTCCGTTCATATTGTATTCTCTAATCTCTCTCATACTAAAATCCTCCAAATTCTAATGATACTGGCGTACAATGTCGCTAAGCACGACCTCTTCCGCCATTTGTTTTGCCTGTTCCCGAAGCTTCCACATTTCCACTGTAGAAGCTGAATTCTGTGGCTTATGCTTTGCCAGATACTGATTCACGATTCCTTCCAGCATTTCATAAGCCTCTTCATTTAGCTCAAAAGCTCTGGCACTCAAGGTTCCCATACGAATATGGTGCCTGTACCTTTCTGCATGATTGGATTTCATATAATCAACCCATAACAGACCATATTTTCCAATCCACACATCTGCTTCCTCCGAAACCACAATATTCGGATAAAACACTCCATCCACCTCTGTATAAGTGCCACCCATTGCTTCATAAGTTGATAATTCTCTGCTCATCGCTACTACCTCCATTCCTTTATCTTGCTCTGCTACAACTGCTGCCAAGGCTTTCCTGCTTGCTGTATTCCTGCTTCTCATACCACTCCTTCAGAAGCTGTTCGATTAAATCCGTCTTCTGCTTTGGTGTATAATCCTCCGGGAAATACTTTGCCAATGCATCTGCACGAAGCTTTATCTGCTCCCGCTGATTTGGCTTTTCTTCCTCCAAAACCATACAAATCACATCCATATCCAATGTTCCGTGCTGGCTCATTACCTTCAAACGACACGCCTGAGATAATGATGGGGTACACTGCTCCAAATCCATAATGGCATGAAGCTCGTACTGCTCCTCTTCCTTCAGATATGAAAGCTCCACAGCCACTGTAAAAGCAATCTTTCCTTCGTCCACCATATTCAAAATCTTAGGAATAAGATTGGTAAGGCGGATATATCTTTTAATCTGAGCCACGCTCTCCCCTGCCTGCTTTGCAAGTAACTCGTTACTTCGCATAGCACCGGAAACAAGCCCTCCCGGATTCTTTTTGGCAGACCTCGGTTCAACTTGAGCCAAAGTTATATCATCTGCCAATACCTTTTTCCCCTGATGCTTCATTGCCTCCAGTTTCATACGATAGGCAAACGCTTTCTCACTGGGCTTTAAATTCTCCCGATGCAGATTCGAATCCACCATCGCCACAACTGCCTGGTCATCATCAAGCTCTCTTATGACAACAGGGACCTCAGTTTCCCCAGCCCATAGAGCTGCTTCCTTTCTTCGGTGTCCCGATATGACCTCATATCCATCTCCATAAGGATTCGTCCTCACCAGAAGTGGCATAAGCACACCTTCCTTTTCAATACTTCTCATCAGCTCGCATAATTCCGTATTGGTCTCCACCTTAAACGGGTGATTCCTAAAACTATGCAATTCGCTGATAGATACATTCTTAATCGTTTCCACACAATCGCTCCTTCCATCGACGCATATAATCGTTACTCACGAAACCTAACTCCTTTAACCAAAAGAAAGACCGCTCACTTTCAATCTTCTTGAAAATGAACGGTCTCCCACGCTAGTTTTATTTAGTTGAATGATGATGATATTATTTTGACTTTGATGTGTTTCCACACACGCTATCCAATACAACCGACACATTTACACCGTCGGAAATTGCTTTTTTGTATGTTTTTCGGTCACTCTGGTCGAACCTAAAAAACCTCTCAAAGTGCCTAAAATCAAGGATTTTTACATATCGGTCCGATGTAGTGCAACTATTGTCTCGACTGTTTTTTCTTTGTCCCGAATAATTCTCTTTGTAAATTCACCATCATAGAATACTGGGAACTTGAATCCAATCGACTTTATTATCTGCTTATCCTGTTCTTCTTCATATATTTGTATGTCTGTAAGTAATGCATTATAAAACTGCTTCTTTTCCATATCAGACAGTACATCATATACACTATCAAACATCAACAAATAATTATAAATGTTATCACCTGTTATCTTATCCTTCTGGATATTTGATAACTTATCTTCTGTTTCAGATACTAAATCTTCTGCATTACCTATTTTATCATAAATTGTATCTAATCGCTTCTGTAAATCATCATATTTGCGATCATAATTTTTATCTAATATATCAAGTGTATCAATCTGTAAAATAATCTTATCTTTTGTGCCTATTAACTGCTTTAATACCTTTTTTGCATTAGCAAGCTCTTTTTCTGCTTCGCTTGTATCTACACTTGTATTTATTTTTGTTTTCATTACTTCTGAAAATCTTGGATTGTTTACCAATTTTCTTATTATTTCAGATACCGCATTATCTACCTTTTCTTCTGACCACTGCTTGTGATAATCACATTTATGTCCATCTTTATTAAGTCTATGCTTACAAGCATATGAAAAATAGGTTTTATAATATGTTCCATCTTTTCTTTTTGCCCTTTTTACATTACCATATAACCCAGCACCACATACAGGACATTTTACCAAACCACTTAAAACGTGTTCGTGGTCTAAATCGTGCTTCTTTTCTAATTTGCTTGCTGTTGCCCTTCTCTTAGCCTGTGCATCCTTCCAGAGCTGTTCATCTACTATTGCTTTATGTCTGCCATCATATACATCAAATTCTTTTTGCGGCACTACATGATATTCATTTCTTGTACCTTCAATCTTTGTTGTCTTTCTTCTGCCATATGCAATTTTGCCATAGTATACTGGATTATCAAGAATTGCTTTTACTGTTGATGTTGTAAATTGTGTTAAATATCCATTCTGTCTTGCTTTTTTCTTAATTCCATTGTTATTAAGATAATTCACAACACCATTATAACCTAAATTTGTATGTACAAACTTATCAAATATGATTCTGATCGCTTCCGCTTCATCTTCTTCTATAATAAGTTCACCATCAACTAATTTATAGCCATATGGTGCAAAACCACCATTCCATTTACCTTCTCTGGCTTTTTGCTTTCTGCCTTCCATTGTCTGTACAAGTATATTTTCACGTTCAATCTCTGCTACTGCTGATAATACATGTACCATTAATTTTCCAGCTTCCTTACTGCTGTCTATTCCATCTTCTACACTTATCAGATTTACACCATAATCCTGCATAAATTGTAAAGATGTTAATGTGTCAGCCGCATTTCTTCCAAATCTGGATAATTTGAATACTAATACATATTCTACACCATCTTTTTTACAAGCTATATCATTCAACATTCTTTGAAAATCTACTCTGCCAGCTATATTCTTACCAGATTTACCTTCATCTGAATATTCGCCAGCTATAACCATATCATTTCCTTCTGCATACTTGGTCAGTCTTTCTTTTTGTGCATCTAATGAATAACCATCTATCTGCATACTGGTTGATACTCTTGTATAAATATACACTTTTGTTTTTTTCATACTTGACCACCTTTCGGGACACTTTTAAACTGTTCAACTATATTCTAACTCCGCTTTTATGCGTACACAATAAAAAAATCAATTTTTTAGAAATGTTTGTCCGAATTATTCCAAACTAAAAGAGCTATTTTTTCAAAAAATATTTACTTTTTTATTTTCACCACCACAAAGCCTTATTTTAAGCGGTTTCTAATAAAATCAATTTTTTATAACTTGCATGATCATTACCTCTACAAGTTCCCTTTTTCAACCTTACAGCCTTTTGCCCCATGACTGGGGCAGTTTATGGCGCAGGTTATTCATACCTGCACACATAAACAGGGTTGAATATAATAATCAATTTTCTTATTTTATACAGGTTTTTTATTTCTATTTTCCTGTATAATAAAATTTACAAAAATTTATGTAAAAAACGACTTAGGCAATATATTTATACCCTAAACAATAAAAAAGCCTTCTAAGGGCATTTAAACGCCTTACAAGGGTATTCTAATAATTTGATACTACCAGATTTTTCATAAGCATTTATATACATATAGTCTTGTAAGCGTTTTAAAGCCAATTTAAGCCCTTAAAACATTTTAGGCATAATTTATACCTTTAAACATAAAAACATCTTATTTTGCCTTTTAAATGCCTTGTATGGGTATTTATATATTTTAGCATAAAAGAAACAGAGGTTTTACCCTCTGTTTTCTTAATTGTATTTAATTTTTTTAGCATTTCATCTTTATCAACTGCATCTGCATGCTTTTCAATTAATTCAATCATTAAGTTTGCAAATCTTTCTAAATTTACTTCTTCCTCATGTGTTAATTCTGGAAGGTTCATAATGCTACCACCTTTCCACATAACCATTATAGTTTTAGTTATGTATGAAAGACTTGCTTTTTGTACTTATATTCTCTCAAATAATGCTTTAATTTTCCATTGACAAATCATCTAAATATTTTTCAAAAAAAGGCTATACAGCACTTTTGCTATACAACCTGCACAATTTATATAAAAATCAATTTTTGACACCACTGAGCTCACTAAGTACTGAGCTTATATTGGTTGTGGTGTATATGCTAATTTACATGCATAACATAACATCACAATAATTGCTATTATAATTACAATTAAAACTATACGCTTTTTCATCCTGACCTCCTTATAAATCTTACTTTACATAATCTATGTATTCTCTTTCTAACCCTTTATCAATTATAAACTGCTGGCTTTTCATTAATTCTTCATTTAGTATATATATGTCCTCTGATAGTTTATCATAGTCTCTATTATAATTCTCATAGATTTTATCAATCACATCTTCCATAGATGCATTATATGATGCAAACAATGCTATTAACATTACATAATAAAACGCACAATTTCTTTGTTCTCTTTCAAATAGCACAAAACTGACACATCCATCTGGTATCTCATCATCACCATCATATTTTTCAAAACTTTTCTTAGTCTTATTTATTGACATTATAAGTGATTCGATATATTTATCTTCGCCTTGCCCCTTTAATGTCTGTAATCCATTCATAAATGTTTCAAATTCTGGATTTTCTGCTGTATTTGACATTATTATTCTTAGTAATTTTTCTTTGTATTTTTTACTGTTTACAATTTGCATATACATACCAAATCACCCCCTATCTACTTAATCTTTCATTTATTTCTTCATCTGATACATATTCTTGTCCTTTTACTTCCTCAGCTTTTTCCTTCTTTATTTCTTCAAGTAATTGCTTTCTTACATTCCCTTCGTCCATTTTGTTGATATAATCAACAATATCTACGTTTTCCATACAAGACACCACTTCTTCTATTGGCATCTTCGTAAATTGGAATTGTCTTGCTTGTATTTCACGCATTATCTTTCTTCCTTTTGGAGTTAAAAATAACTTACCTTTATCTTGTACAAAATCCCCATTTTCATCTACTATATATATTTCTTTCCAAGCTTCATACTCTACTAAATCATTTGACAATTTTTCTACTTCTTCATCAAATTTAGCTTGCATTTGTTTAAGCTTTTCCTTATTATCGGCTTCTTTATTTTCTAAATCCTTCATAGATAATTCTAATTGTCTGTTTGCTTCTTCATTTAGCTTCTTTATTTCTGCAAGCTTATTTTCATTTTCATTTATCTTTTTTTGTATATCCGATTGCAAATTATTTTTATATTTTATTTGATGAACAAGCACCCTGTCTTCTTTTGTTAATTCATCTAATATATCCTGCTCCGCTTTTTGCTTATCTTTTATCTTTTGTAAATCGGCTTCAGCCGCATCTATTCGTTCTTGCTGTGCTTTGCCATATTCTTTATTTAAGGTCTTTGTTTTTTCTTCTTGGGTTTTAAGCTTTAATTCTTCTTGTGCTATATATTGCTTTGCCATTTCACCATTATGTACAATAATCCAGTCTTGTATATTCATATCCTCATTTCTGTCTTTTTCAGATGCAGGATATAGCTGCCCCCTGTCATACCCAAATTTTCTTTCTACTTCTTCATATATATCATCATTAAATTGTGAATAGCTTTGATTATATGCAGCGGTTCTTGATTTCCATATAGCACCACGATTTAGGTTTAAATATTCTTTTCCATTCTTATCAACGTCTTTTGTCAATGGAATATATGTTATATGTGCATGGATTGATATTTTAGGAGTTCCAACAACTATTTCGCCATCTGGAAATTCTTCTGTTGGCGGCTTCTTCTCATATGGTGTATATACTTCATCAAAATGCCAGTCTATATTTAAAAATCTACAATCCTTAAATCTTGGATCTGATTTGGTGATATATGTTACAAATGCATCCATCTTTTGTTGATTGTCTGGATCTTCCTGATATGCTTTAATTGCTTCTTCTGTTGCATCTATTCTGTCATTAAGCGATATTACCATTGATTCTACACAGCAAGTTGTTTTTCCTCCACCTTTTCCAGTGTATAATTTGTCTAAATAAAAATCCTTTTCCCCCATTTCACTTACAACATCAACTTTTTTCTTACCACCAGTTCTTCTTTTACAATATTTTTTGAAATACTGATTATAAGTAAGTCCTTCTGTATTGTTAATAGGATGTAAATTGAATTTCTTAAATTCTTCACATATATGATCATTCTTATATTTATTCTTTGCACGGATTCTGGTTTGTTCCGATTGCACCGAATTCATTTTTGCATGGCTAAACTGTATAACCCTTTTTATTGCTACTGCCATATTTATTCCCCCTCACTTTGAAACTTTTCAATGTAAAATAAATATGACTGTTGGATTTTCGGCTTAATTGCAAATAAAAAAGACCACCGAAGTGATCTTATACTACTTTTCATTAATTTGTACTTCTTCATTTAACATTTCATAATCAAATAATATTGTTGTACTTGCATAATTCCAATAATTACTATCCGAAAGTATCATAGAATAACCAGCAAAATTATAATCTTTCAAATATTGTAAAATACTATCATAATCCAATAATGTACTGGCAACATAATATTTTTTGCCTTTCTTTGTTTCAAATAGGATTAAATTATCTATAAGTTTTGCAAGCCATATATTTTCAGATAAGTTGTCTATATATTCTCCTTTTATAAAATTGCATTCTTCACATACAGCTTCAAACACTTCTTTTTTAAACTGTCTATTATATTTAGCTAATTGTTCCTCTAATTCTTCTATCGTTATCATATTACCCCTCACTTTCTAATATGTTTGCATATTCAAATAATGCACAGCTTGTTAATTGTGATGTACTAAAAATATTCATCTTTTTGCAAAATTCCTTCCATTCATCAATTAGCTGTTTTGAAATAATCATTGAATATGTAACCATTTCTTTGCCAAAATCATTTTTTAAATGCTCTATTATGTCAATGTACATATCTTTTTCATCTGTATACTTGTTCATATAATTAATTAGCGCAGCTTCACATAATACCTGTTTATCATATAAACTGATTTTTAATACATTTTTCCAGTACTGCACAACACTTGCAGGAATTTTCAAATAAAATGTTTTAGTATCATCATTTATATAATTTTTTACCTGCGCCATTACTTCTTCAGCTTTTTGCTGCTCTACATTGACACTAAATTTATTTTTGTATGCTTCCACCTGTTCACTTAGTTTCTTATTTTTTTCTATTAATTGCTTTTTCTCTTCACAATAATTTTGGAATTCTTTATATTCCTTCTTCGTGATTATTTCTTCATTATCTAAAACAATACGATTTAATTTATATGCTGTCTGGTCTAACACATAGCCAAATTTTTTAAGTTCAACAGATGCTTGCGACCATGTTATATCCAATTCATCATTTTTAAATTGTGAAGTCTTTAAATCGTGTATCTTTAATTCTTCCAATCTTTTTTCTACTACTTCCAACTTTTTCTCTTTGGGTAACAATTTAAATTGATTTAAATTCATAAAATATCACCTTACCTTTCCATAAATACTTTTTGTCTTTACAAGTAATATGTTTATTGCGTACAGATGATAAAGTTAATTTTTCTATTATTCTATATGGTTTGCCAGATATGCTTATATTGATGTTTTATAAAAAGTAACCTGATTTACAATAGTCCTGTATATAGATACTTCATCTTATTTCCCTGTATAGCCTTTTTTATGTCTATCTTTACAACATATCATTTATAACGATACAGCGATTATGTATTTTCCTATACAGTAGTCTTGTATTATCCTTACAATACCTGTTGTAAACCAAATACAACACCTCATTAATTATCTATACAACTATTCAATGGTTATTCTTACAGATGTCCTGTAAAGCCTTGAATTTACTGGTTTTCTGTATAGCTAAAATAAATTATTTAAGCAAAAGCATAGGAAAATCATTTGTCGCGCGCTACATAAAATAGCTATCCATTGCTCAGGACGCTCAATGCTGGCTTATGCCAGCAAAGTTTGTCCTGCTTCATTCCTATAGCTATTTTATTCCGCCGTAGGGAACTTCGCTGCACTATATTTCGTATAGTGCTCACCTTTCAGCTTTCCAGTCCCAGCTTTACAAATAGAAGTAATTTACAACCGTTCATAATACACAAAATTCACTGCAAGCATAAAGGTCATTTCATTCCCAATATGCTTTTGTTCATAATGTGCATTATTCACTAATCAAAACCTCATTAGTGTATTGAAAGCTTCAAGGTGGCACTATACTTTGAACTACGTTCAAAATATAGTGCCCTACGGGGATTTTATGGACATTCCCGACCTTTTCAGGTCTGGCATATCTCATAAAAGAAATACTTCACAAAGGTATTTGTTTCGTATTTCGTAAATGGGAACCCCTACCCCCCATTTACACAAAAATGCCCTATGATGCACTTTTGCATCATAAGGCATTTTCTATCATTCATATCACAAGGTATTGTGATATTCATTCTAATGTCATTCCTAATGCACAAAGGTCGTAATCCTTCCAATGTGCAAAAGTCATTCCTATAATTTTAATTAAGTATAATCATTGCATTTTTATTTTATCAATGCTTACATATATTTTTTCTGGCTAATAAGCAATTTAAAATGGCTTGACATTAATTTCTATTGTCCACAAATCTATTTTTACTTTTTATCAGTCTTATTCTTCTTACCACCTATCAATAATACAAAATTGGCTATACAGAAAAACTTTACTGTACAACAAAAAGACAGCTGAAGCTGTCAATTTTGTTTTCTAACTATACATTTATTCCTGCTGATACAGCTAATAAATCAATAGCTTTTAACATATTCACTATCTTATCATGTAATGACTGCATTTCCATTAGTGCTACCATACAATCATTTTCGCTATAATATTCTGAATAGAAATCATCATCTGTATCAATCTTTCCACAAGCTATTTCATATGCTGCTTCAAATGCATGATACATAATATCATTTGATTCCTTCAAATCCATTACTTCATCATAATGCTCTTCAAATGCTTCTGTATCATCCAAATCTTCAGATGCCAGTTGCAGACAATCAGCAACCTTATTTCTAAATTCATAATAATTATCTTTCAGATCTTCTAATGGCGGTTCCTTTCCAAATAATGTAATAAATAGTTTGCAATTTGAATCTTTACATCCTTCTGTCCAAGTTTCTAAATCAGGCATATTAATTCCTCCTTATTATTCTAAGAACGAGTGTTCTCTTTTGTTGATCGCATGTTAACTCTCTTATTACATTTTGTAAAGCAAATTTTATATATAAAAAAGAACCCACTAACCATTTAGGTTATGTAGGTTCTTAATAATTATTTTTGCTTATATTCATCAAATGCTTTTTCTAATTTTCTATAATCACAATGTATCGCTTCTTGCCATACCACTGCTTATATCAAATTTTACTTTCTGATATACGCTTTCATCAACAGGAAACATCTTACGCAAATCCAAAACAGATAATATTCTTTGTCTGTAATCTTTCTGCTTATCTTTATCTATTTTCCTAAGTATGTCCTGATTTTTAATTTCAACAATTACATCATCTGGTCTCATTGGGTCTTCTGTAATATCAATTACTTCATAAATTATATATAGCCAATTTAATTAATTTTACACCTTAAACTTTATTTATATTTTTTACACATATCAATATAGCTTAGATAATAAGTATCTAATATATTTTCATTTTTATCTGGCAGAATTTCATCTATCACCTGTTTTATATCCTTCCCTTTATTTTTCACATTAACAATATCACGATAAAACTCTGCTGTTTCAAAAAATCCTATCTTTCTATATATTTCTCCTAAATTTTTACATTCATTCTTTGTGAAATGTAATGGATGCAAAAAAAATAGTATCGCTTGATTACTTGATAATTTTATTATATCTTTTAACACATATGGATTACTTAATGAAATATTTTTCCCCGTTAATAGTATATTACTATGATATTCATCAAACACTCCACCCCTATATCCAATATTAGCCTCCTTTAACTTATCATAATATGGATGTTCCACATTTAATGGAATTTGTGTTAATTGATCTCCATATACAGTACAATATAATAAGCAATTTTTGTTTGCAGTAAAAGAAAGTCCTACACTATTTTTTGTTTCTACATAACTCATTTCAGGATAATTTGTAAAGCGACCTTCTGAAAAGTATTGTGCAAATTCTTCACTACTTTTTGAGAATTTATATCCCATATCATAGTTAAATAATAATCTTTCCTTATCTGGCAAGGCATCAATAATATTTTCAATATTTTGAATATCTTCATCCAATTCCATTAAGCTATATTGATTCATCTTTTTTTCCAAATCGGATAATGCGTTCTCTAATGTAGGTATAAATACCTTTTTTAATTTTATTTTCCAATCGTTTATTATCTTTTCTTGTTCCAATCTTTTTATGGATTTTTCTTCTGTTATAACTGTTTTCTTTCTTCTCCAAAACATTTATATTTACCTCAAATTTATTATAAAGACTACATATTATCCATAATTTAATTAATAGTATCTTTTTTCTTTTTATCCCTGTCCGAATATCTATTTCGCCTTTATTATAACATATTTCATTATGAAATACAGAAGCACGTATTAAAAAATCCTCTGGATATAATTTTTTCTTAATCTCCGAACATAATATATTATATATTACATCTTCATGTTTTTTCATCTTTTTACATAATCTTTTTACGATTTCCTTTAATTTTGTTTCTGTTAAATCATCTCCCCCTAAATAACAAATTAAATATAAAAATTGTTGTTCATATTTGTTGTCATTTGTATATTTTCCAAGGATTTTCTCACATATCTTATAATATTGTTCATTCATGTTATCACCCCATCTATATTAAAAAAATTGCAGATCATATTTTTCAACATAATCTACAACCTTTCTGAAATTTAATTTAATTTCAAATCAATCCAACTATATCCTTTTTGCATAAGCTCCATCTTTCTATTTTGACTTATTGTAAATGTTGCTTCTACTTTGTGATCAGCTTCTACATTTAAGAAATTATATTTTGTTACTGGTGTTATTGATACACCATCTATTTTTAAACTACTTGTTGTATATCCTTCTGCAGGTATTATATATACTGATGTATTTTTTGGATATGTTATTTTATCATTACTTGATATTGCACCACTTCCAGTTTTATTTGTTGTTATAGAATAAATATGTTTCTTCCATTTTGCAGTAACACTTATATTTCCTGTTGTTCTGGTTTTTAACTTGCTGTATAAATCTGCTGTATCACTAAATGTTGCATTACAACCTTCATTGATTCCTGTTATCTTATTTCCATTTGCATCATACCAGCCTAAAAAATCATATCCTGTTTTTGTTGGATTAGAAAATGTTACCCCATACAATACTGTATAACTATCTGGATTAGAACTGCTATTTGTTCCACCATCTAAATTATATGTTATCGTATAATCTGTTGGATAATAATCATATTCAAAGTTCATTACATAAGAAGGTTGTGTTATTTTTGTTCCAAAGTTAAATGTTGTCCACTTACCTGTTATTTGTCCATTTCCAAATCTTGGTGCTAAATAAAATCCATTTGGCACTGTTAATGCATAACTTGCATCTGGTGTAAATTCCTCCCCATATGTTTCTTCTCCATATGTTGTTTGTAATAAAAAGGCTGTTTTATTGCTGTTATTACCTTCATTTTTGAAGCCCCATGCCCAGTGTTCGTATTTATTTTTATATTTTGATACTATTGTTGTGGTTTCTGATATATTACCTGCATTATCAACTGATGCTACATGTAAATAACCGCCTTCATTACTATAAGGTATAGCATCACTTGTAACCTCCGTTCCATTTTGTGATGTTATTACTGTGTCTTTGTTATTGTCATATAAATATCTATATCCTTTTATTCCTGTTGTTACTGTACTTGTTGTTATATTAGATGTATCTATTGGTGTACTGGTATCATTTTTTGCATATGCTTCTATTTTATGTTTATATGTTGTTCCATTATCAGTTGCACTAAAATAAAATTTTGAATCTTTTTCGGTAACTTTTGGTTTATTTGGTGCCGTTGTATCCATTGCTGAATTATCTGTAACAGATGTTGCTTCAGATAATTGATAATTATAAAATATTAAATTTGCTATTATTTTTTGTTCATCTTCTGTTGCCGCACCATTACTATGTCCTGTCTGTATCATTGCACAGTTGTTGTATGTGGTTAAATAAAAATTGCCTTTATCCCCTTCTGGTATTGCAGTTTGATTTACAAATTCTAACCATATATCTCCATTTCCCGATTGTCCTACACTATGTGCAGCAGGTATTTTCAACACAGTTCCTATTTCACCAATATTCCATGGATAAGTTGTGAATAAACCTTTCTTTATTATTTTTACACTTGTACTTGCATTACTTTTTCCTTCTGCCCAATATGAATTTTGTGTTATATTAACATATTTAGCAAGTGAGGTAAAATTTGGTAATGCACCTGCTGTGTTATATGTATCCCAACGTATTGTATCGTGCCCAAATATGCAACCACCACCATCATTAATATATGATTCTGTTAATGATTTTGAAGCTGCACTTAAATCTTTGCTGTTGTTACTATCCCATGTTCCCAAAAATAACACATCATAATTCCATTTACCATTTGTTTTTGATAAATAAGCATTAGGATTATTATTAAAATCATCTATATATACACTATCTACCTTAATGATACCTTTGCCGTATCCATTTGTCTCCATCCATGTTTTTAATTGTCCTTTTGCATTTTCTATTGGATATATTTGTAATACCTTTATTTCTTTTACTGATGTATAATCCATCAATGAAATTGTTTGCCATGTTTTACCACCATCTTTTGATTGATAGCCTTTAAACATTACATTCTTTTTTGAATATGATGACCAATCAAGATCTACTGCACCAAGTCCATCATTTGCACTATTATCATTATTAGCACTTAATGTAAAACTTGATGCTTTTGCATCTATCACATTTACATTTATACAACCCAACATCATAATCAAATAAAGTGATACAGCTATGATTTTTCTTTTTAATCCCATCTATATCACTCCCCTTTTTTATGTTCTGCTAAATATCTTTTTCTATATCTGTAATAAGTTGATTCATTTAGTTTCAAATCCCTCATTACTTCACATGGTCTCTTTTTTCCAGATTCAACTTTTTCATATTCCTTACAGAATTTTTTATAATCTATTGCCGCTGGTCTGCCTAATTTATCCCATTCGCCCCTTGCTTTTAATGCTTCATATCCTTCTTTTTGCCTTTTTTGCTTTTTATGCATTTCTGCTTCTGCCATAGATGCATATAATTCAATCATCATATTATTGACTGTTTCCATCATCATTTTTGCCATTTCATTATCTATTGAAGAATAATCTATTAAAGTTGTTGGAAGTTCCAAAACCATAACACGCACATTCTTTTCTTTTAGCTTTCTAAGTTCATCTAATGTATCTTGTTTAGTTCTTCCAAGTCTATCTATCTCAGTGATAATTAATGTGTCACCTGCCCTTAATACATCTTCTGTTAAAACAATGTATCTGGCTCTTTCAAAATTTTTGCCTGTCTGCTGGTCGGTATATACTTTTTCTAATTTCATATTATGTTCTTCACAATATTTTGTAATTTCAGCTATCCCACGATCTAAGTGTTGCTCACGTGTGCTGGTTCTATGATAACCATATACCATTTAACCACTTCCTTTCTATTATTTTACTAATAGAATGACAGATACTCCTAAAAAGTCTTGTAATATTTTTGACAGCTTCCAAAAAGTCCCCCTTTAAATTTTTGACAGTAAAAAGCTATACAGCTATTTTGTATACTTTTTGAATTACCATCACAGGAACCCAAAATCTTCGATTTTCTTCCCGTGATGCTTTTTTGCATTAAAAAAACACACCTGTTTCCAGATGTGTTTTTTGTGAAGCTATGATTCAGTATAAACGAGGTCACTCACTACTCCTGTTTACCCTACACCAATTTTCTATTGGTACTATCTAATTTTCTATCAGCACTATCTGGTTTTCTACCAGCAATATCTAACTTGCAGTTAGAAATGTATAATCTCCATGTCTTCAATGAGACAATTATAATATGTATTTTGAATTTATGCAATAATTTGAAATTAAATGCCTTCTATTGTACATCCACTATCTAATGTGATTCCTAATTGTGATGCAATTCTTGTCATTACTTTTTTCATAAATGCATCACTTACTTTTCCTTTACGATCCATTAATCGCTTTCTATCTAATGTAAATATATCTGTAAGATTTATTCTGCACTTATTATCTTCTGTTTCCTTTACTAAGACACCATATTCCAAATCCGCTTCTGTTATTTCCATTTGCCAAGCTTCTTTCTTTACTGCTTGTCCATCTAAATAAACAGCATTAAATGTATAACTTCCTTTTGTATGTGCCTTTTGGGATATTACAAGCGCCCATCTCATACCAGTTGTTTCACTTCCTACACCTGTCGGCACTTCTACCCTCCAGATTTCCCCTCTGTGTACACGCTGTCTTGGTTGGCTTTCCATTTCATATAATCTATATCCTGCAGCTATTCTTGTTTTAAAATCTTCCTGTCGTTTTGCTGTTGGAAGTGAACCATATGTTCTTATGCTTTTATTAATTACACTTTCAAAAGTTTCCCAACAACGCCACTTATCCTCTTGCTCAATTTCAATAGTTTCATCCATATCTGATGTATAACCATATCTTTCTGCTAATTGGTCTATTGCCATTATCATTAAATCAGCATCTACATCATTATAGACTTTTTCCAGCCAGTCCATGGCATCTTCAAATTCATAATCAGTACTTAAATCAATTTTTTCCCCAGTCTTATTATTTCTGGAGCATAACTGCATAATGTTTTCAGTCAGATCTTTTTCATTATCATCATTATGTATTCTGTCTAACTTTAACATTGCTGTTCTGAATCTGGCAACATTACTTTCATTTGCTTCTGTGCAAGTGTCCCTATCTGGTTCATACTTGCCAGAAAATATGTTTTTTCTTGGCATATTTAGCCCTCCATTTCCTTTTGTGATACCTAAATTATACCAAAATCCGACACCTATATGAATTCATATTTTACTATTTATTCTGTACTTCTGGTTCATAAAATGTGCAACCAATATTCACATTCTGAATATTTATAGTTATATTTTTTTCTGATGATACCCCTATTTTTTCTTTAATAAAATCATACATTATATTTTGAATTGTTGGATTTAAAAAATTATCAATTAAAAAATATACAAAACCACTATCAACTTTTTCTTGTAACAAATATAAAAACATTCCTGTAATACCTATGCCCAATAATGCATATACATATGTTTGAAACTTACTTTTTACAATATCAGACTTTCCCAGTGCTTTATTTTTAATTTCTTCTATAATGGTGCTTTTTAATTCTTCTTTATCAATATCTGGTTCTCCAATATCCTTTTCTGCTGTTTCATATGCATAGTCATATGTTTCTGTAAAGTTTTTACCAATTTCAGTATCTGTATTAAATAACTTATTAAAATTAAATGTTTGTAATGATGATAATGATTTTATATCATATTGTGGTATATAATCTACAAGCTTTTGCAATCCTACTTGCAAACCAGCTAATTCTTCAATTTTGATTTGTTTAGGATATTTAGACCACGCACGTATAGATTTATTAATAGAACTTTCTGGATCATATAAAGCATCCTGCCATGCCTGTATCTGCTCATTACCATTAACTTGCATTAAGGATTTACATGCAGCCCCTACTGCTGCCACAACCATTTCCATATTTTTATAACAATCGCCGCTAAATACTTTTTGATAGCTATCTAACACTTCTCTTGTTGTCTCTGACATATAATTTACCTCCTGTCACAGCTTTTATATCTTCATATTAATACTTTCTTTCGTAACAAATGTAACAACTTATAAATATATATTAGCTGTTCATTTCCAAAAGCACAATATGACAATATAGGACATATTAGGACAACTTTATATTTATGATGTTTTACTAACAAAAAATATTTCTATCGTCTCCAGCCGAATTCTATACATTATATTGTGGTTTACTTCCCTTTTATAATACTATATATTGTGGTGTATTTTCAAGTATAAAAAAAGCAGGTATATTTCAACCTGCCTTGTACTATTGTTGTGGTGCTAAACATTTCTGTAATATTTCATCTGTAATTTTTATATGTTGATCATAGAGTCCCTTATACTTACTAATATTTTGCTGTGGTAAAGTCGCAAGCACAACAATCTTTCCTATATTATGCAATTGTTTTACAACTGGAAGATAATCTGTATCACCAGAAACTAAAATTGCTACATCATATGCATTTGTATATGCCTTAGAAATCATATTTACAGCAATATTTATATCTGTTCCTTTTTCTTCTGTTATGTATGTTTTAGGATCTGTAATATCAATAGCTATATCTTTATCTATTTGCCTTACTACTTGACTTCCCTCTATAACTTCAATATATGGCTTATTTTTCATTCCATTAAGCCAATTATAAAAAAGAGAATATTTTGGTAATTTCATTAAATCATTACAAGGTTTATATGCAAATATATATGTCTTCACCAGTTCAACATTATCTAAATTTATTTTTGCTGTTAGTTCTTTTGCTAATTTAGGATATGTTATTTTGGGTAATGTCAATTTTGAGTTTTTGTTATAATAGCTATGCATATTAATATCAAAATTTTGAAAATCAATAAACACCATCGTTCTCATAGGTATATTCTCCTTATTCTTTATATGAGGAAAGGGAACTGTTACCAGTTCCCTTTCCTATTTTTCAAATGGGCTTTTCTAAGACCATTTGAAGTTTTCGTTTAGTCTTTCGACTTTAATCTATACAGGCTACATATGAAAGACTATATAGAATATTATTTTAATTAGTATTTCTACTTTTATAAAACACGGCTTACACAAGACATATTTTATTGTTTAATATATTATGCTATAAATGATCTAATGTCAATAGTTTTTTGTATTTGTAATAAAAATTCATATTATTATATTAAATTTTGAAGATGAACAAATTTGTTGGGATTATTACAATAAGCTAAAAACCACATCACATACTGAACCTATTGCAATTGCTGGAAACTGGGAACCAGTTAAAGGAAATCCTGATTATCAATGCCAAGCTAATTTCTTTAGTACACGTCAAATTTATGTTGTAAGATAGTCTGTAAAGACTATCTTACACACTCATTTATTGGTATAAAAATTGCCTTTTTCCATTCAACCTTTTTGTTCTTAGATGATGCGTCTTTTTCTATTTCATCTTTTTCATATTCTGAATATATCTCTATTTCAGAATATAATTGATAATAGCAATATTCCATTATATATGGTTCACCAAATTCACATAAAGTAAAGTCAGTATACGGATTGATAAAATCACATATTGATTCACTTATTACTGGTAATACAGGCAATTTTTGATTTTTATTTGTTAAATCCATTAACTTTAAAAAATTATTTGTACTAATTTGCATACCTTTTGTATATATCATTTTATCACCTCCACTTACAGTATGAAATTTTCTACATAAAAAAGAGGCTGTTTCCAGCCTCCCAAAAGATTAATTATCTTTTATATATGTTTGAATAAATTTAGCTCTTGGTACTAAATCATTATAGAATGATAATTTTATATTTACTGAATGCTTGAAAGATTTTTCACTATCTTTGTATTCTGTAATTGTTACATAATATGGATTACTTTGTGTAACCTTTTTAGCTTCTGTTGGCATATAGAAATAATGTATAAATGGTCTTAAATAGCTGTTTCCAACTGCTGTCCAGTTAGAAATATTTATTTCTGTTGTAGATTCTACACTTGCTGCCATTTTACTATTATCTCCTTCAATAGTATTATAAATAATATCTATTCCTTTTGTTCCATCTACTGTAATATATGCTGGATATACTTTTTCATTGTAATATGTTTCTCCACCAAGCTCATATTTATGTGAATAACTTGTTATTTGACCTTTTTCTACTACAGGATATGTATATAATGTACTTCCTAATATTGCATAAGTATTATCATATTCATCTATATTGTATTTATTTTCTTTTAATTCCTGATACCTTACAATTAAAGAATTTAAATGTTTTTGTAAAATGCTATTATCAACTGTTGTTACATATTTCTTAGCTTCTACATTATTAAGTCTTAATCCTCCAAGTGTATCACTTGTATATCCCCAAGTATTTACTTGTAAATTATATGGTAAATATGTCATTGAGCTATCATATTCTGCTCCGCTTGCATCTTTTGCATCTGTATTTGGATAGTCACCATTGATTGTTGTTACCTTATCATTGAAAAGACTTCCACGTTTGCTGTAATCTTCTTTGTATAATTTATCAAGATATTCACCAAAATCTACTGTTACACGATCTGCATATCCGCCAGCACTTACTTTAACTACTCCCATTTCACCATTAGCAAATTGATTTAATGCTAATTGTCTTGTTAAATAGTTTGGTAATGTATCTGATATTTCAACCGCACCTGTTAAACAGAATACATATAAATCATATGTTTTTTCTGTCCAGTTACCTACATTATCATATACACGAATTGTAAGTTGTAAGTGTCCAAGTACATCTTTATCTTTTGGATCTAATGTTACTTTAACATTACCTGTCTTATTCATTGTATTTGTGCTATCATATGTTACCTTTACATATTTGTTATCATTTGATGTTGTATCATTTGAATCAAATATTGTTTTTGGTTCATTGTCTACACGTTTCAATGTAACTTGTACATTATCTCTTGATTTTTCAATCCAGTCTTTATTAGTAGCATCTGGACTATTTACACCAGATACTTCATCTTTAAATTTAAATGTTAATTCTTTGATTGCAGTTGTTGGATTGGCTATCTTATTAACTAAGTTAATATCCATATATCCATCACTTTCAGTCCAATCGCCATATTCTTTTGATGATGTTTGAATTCTATTATCTGCTGTTATTATTGGATCTGTTGCATCTATTGTTAAATCAAGTCTCTTGTCTGCTAATGTACTTGTATTTCTTGTTGTTTCAAATGTCTTATTTTGCTTACTATTAGTTGTTCTTACAAATGGATATACACTAAATTTCAAACCATCTTGATTTGTAGCATAATCTGTATCATATGTTGTTAATGATCCATATGGATATATAACCCCTTCTGTTGTTACACTACCACGAATATTATCTGCCTTTGACACTTTAAGTAAATCTAATGCTTTAAATCCACTTGATAACTTACTACTTGTTGTATTGCTCCAAGTATCACTTCTCATTGAACTTATTCCAAGTGCATTATCAATTACTTCTTGTGTCTTATTTACAGATTGCATATCCATTATGTTGTCTGTAATCTGGTAATATGAATAGCTTCTCTTTAATTGAGATAATTCGTATAATCTAAATGTTGAATTAGCACCCTTTGTATCATATCTTACAAAATAAGTATTTTTATAACTGCTGTCAATATTGTGATAAATGTTATTTGTATCACTTTCTATTCCAACCTGTTGTACTGTTGGAATCCAGTTTACTTGCCTCATTACTACATATGGTGTTGCATTATGAATCTTTCTATTGGTATTAACCAATTTTCCAGAATTTATTTTATAGCTTACCCATACATATGATTTACTTGCATCTGCACTACTGCAATAATAGAAATTATCGTTGTTTGCTGTTCCTGGGTTTTTACTACTATCTGTTAATGATGCTAAGTATTTATCTAAATCTGGAATCTTATTGATATAATCATTTGTATCATTATCAACACTCCAATAAGGTTCTTTGATTTTTACATAGTATGTAAGTGTTGCTGTTCCTGTTGTATTATCTGGTATTGTCCAAGTTATTGTGCTTCCCTTTTGACTCATAGAACCTGTGCTTACATTAGGGCTTATATCTTGATAATAATCCCACATATCAGTATTAAAATAATCTGTTACATTAATATCTTTTGCACCAATACCATTTTTATTTGTTATATTAACCTTTACAGTAACTTTTGCTATTCCATCTATATCAATGTTTTGCTTATTGTCAAAATCAACTGCACTATTATCACTACTTGGAGTATTCCATGCAGCTTCTTTTGTTACAGTTACATTTGGCTCATCTGATTTAAGGTTTATGTTAGTCCATGCTGCATATACTGTATCACTTACTAATGGGGTATATGTAAATTGTCCATTGTTATTATTTGTGCCTACTATTTTTTCATAGAAATTACTATTTGGAGTATATGCATTATATGTCCACGCACCAAAACTATATTTTGTTACATAATTTTCTTTCCAACTTGGTGTTGGCATTGTGTATTCTTGTCTTGTTGCGTTAGCTACATTTGACACGTTTGCGTATCTTGTATATGAATCAGATGTTCTTGATACTGTTCCGCCATTAGGATTATATGTTAATGTTACATCTTTCTTGTACAATCCATAGTAAGTCATATCTTTATGAGAGATAATAGAATCCCCAGCTTTCTTTTCAACATCTGCATTTTGCGCAGTTGATGTTGTCCAACCTATTGCGCTCCAAGTTTCCTTTTTAGTACCATTAACACTATTTTCAGTATATTTCATTGTATTTTGTGTTATTGCCTTAAATTCTGGTGAATACACACTACCACCATTATAATTTAAGTAAGCCGTTTCTTGCTGTGTATTAGTTTGTTTTGCATCATCACCATAATCAACATATGTGATTGTTGTTGTTCTTTGATACTGTGCATAATATGTTGTATTACTATCAGAATTGCTAATAGTTAATTGTGTTGTATCTTTACCAATATCAATTCCAGAATTCCAAGCTGTTCCACTACTAAATCCACGAAAATCCCAGTCACTATGTCCATCATAAGTTTTATCTGTGCTTCTTGCAGCATCTGGTATTGTCATTGTTTGTTCCTCATCATCATTATGGAATATTACATCTGCTGTTGTTGATTGGCTATTATAATAATTAAATGTATGCGTTATCTTCTTTTCCCATTGTGCATATAAGGTTACTTCTGCATCACTTGAAGTAACATCTGAACCAAATGTAGATGCCCAATCTTTTCCTTCCTTAGAACCAGATGCATTAGTATATTTTGTTGCACTATCACTCCAGCTTGAACTATTTGTCCAACCTTTAAAATCATAGCCTGTTCTTGCAGGTTCTGTATATGATAGAGATTCTGATGATTCAGCAGCTATTGTTTGTTCTGTTGTTGCATCAGACTGGAAATACCCACCATTTGCATCATACTTTAATTTCAACTTATAAGCCTCCCATACGGCATAAAGTGTTGTATCTTGTGTTACAATTAAACTGTCGCCTAATTTATAATTTGTTTCCCCTTTATCAGCAGACTCTTCAACATTATTCCAACCAATTAATTTATAATTATCTTTTGTCATATATTGTTTATTGTTATCATCAAGGTTATTACTTAATGTAATTTTTTCATTATATTCTGCTGTTTGGTTTGCTATTGAACCACTTCCGCCATTAGAATCATATTTAACTGTAAATTCTGATTTTGCTTCTGTTACTTCAAATGCATATGCAACTGTTGCTGTTCCATATGCTGGAACTGTAACTACCCAGTTTGCTACAAAAGCTGAATCTGCACCACCTGCTGTTTCACCTGAATGTTCTCTCCAAAAATTACGAGTATTAAATTCTCCATTACTCCAATTTCGTTGCATAACTTCTTTATTAAATCTTTGCTGCCAGTTTACAACATTATAATTAACTGTATAATTTGTATTTTTAGATACCTGGTCAATGTAATAATCATTTTTAAAATAATAATTTAATGTTATTTTATTATCTGCACTTTCGTCTGTACACATCTGATTGGTTGTATAAAAGCCACTTGGTCTTGGTATTCCAGATTTATCGTTCAATTTAATATCATCAGCTGGTGCATTATCATCAGCGCCAATCATTATATCTGCTGTTGTTGCTACTCTTACTGTTTTGGCTGTATTATTATCATTATGAATTACAAATCTAACAAGTGCAAAGTTAATGTCACTTCCTTTTGCCATTTCATCTACATATGTTACAACATTAATTCCATCTTTTTTTGTACCATCACTATATATATGATAATAATTACTATAACTATCATCAATAAACATATGTGTTGAATAAGCACCATCTGTTCCTTCTTTATATGATGTTTGTTTATTATAATTACTATTAGACGGAGCTTTTATATTGAAATATAAATCATAGTTTGCATTTGGTGGATCATCTTCTTTATCAGAATATCCTGTATTTTTACTATCTTGTGCAGAGTTAACACCTAAACCTGGTTTATATACACCAAAAGTTCTTTTTTTAACTTGGCTTAGTGGATTTGGATCTGATGCATATACATTTATATTTGTAAATAAATACACCATTAGTACAACTAATATCATCACTAAATTCCTTACCGATTTTTTATGCATTTTCATCTTTCTCCTTTCTTTTTGGTATATATTTAATATGATAGATTACGTTTATTACAGTAAAAAAAAGAATTTATGCAATAAAAAAGCTGGCAGTTAGCCAGCCTTCTATTATTCAGCAACCATTCCTTCAAACATACTTGATGCCTGTTCATCATTAGAATTATATTTGCATATTATATAAGTTTTCACATCATTCTTTTGAATATCATTAATTTTAAAATTAATTGTATCATCTGTCATTTCACTATTAATTCTAAAAAGCTTATGGTCATTAACACCAAAAACAACATATTTATCACCTGTCGCATCTTTGAGCTTATCTGATAATTTTAACTTCACATCAAGTTGTCCACTTGGCTGGATTTCTTCTTTCTTTTTATTTAGAATATCAATATCGTATATTTCATATGTAGCATTGAATACATATAAATAATCCATACTTGTCTGATATTCTGTTTCTTCCTTATCTGTATCTTTTAACGATACATACTTTGCTTCTTTTTCCAATTCCCCACTGATTGTTATATTATCTGCTGTTAATACTTTTTCTTTATTAGTACATCCAGTAAAGGTACTTAACATTACTGTAATTACAGCAACTACCATTAAAATTCTTTTTCTCATAATCTTTCTCCTTTAATTTAATTCTGTTATTAATATGATAGATAAAAAGAATTTTGGGATCTTTTATTTTAAAAAAAGCTGGGAAATCCCCAGCTTTTTTACCATTGTTTTAATATTTATTTATTTTTATGATGCCAAGGATTGCCATCTTTATCATAGAAAAATACTTCTGAAGTATATTTATTTAGATCTTCTAAGAAAAAATATTCATATTTTACTATCCAATGTCCATTATAGCATCCTATAACACCTGGAATTAATGTAGAAGGTCTATTATCTTGTGAATGCTTTTCACTCCACATATTGTCCATTAATGATTCATAATTATCATCTAAAATGTTTAATTGTTCTTCAAGTTCACTTGCTGGGAAAACACCAATATCTTTTATTATATATAAACACTGATCATTATCTGCCCATACATAAGTATCTAATTGATATGGATTATCTGCATCTAAATATTGTATATATGTACCATCTTCTAATTTTTCAACAAACTTATTTCCATATCTATCATATCCATCAAAATCTTCTTCTGGCTTACTTGGTTGTGTTGGTGCTGGTGCTGGCTGTTCTGGTTCAGATGGTTTTGGTTGTTCTGGCTGCTGTGAAGGCTCTTGCGTTGTATTTCCAGTATTGGTATTGTTATCATTGTTGTTATTGTTTTTATTATCATTTACAGAACTATTATTATTGCCACCATTATTGTTATTGTTGCTGTCATCGTTCTTATTATCATTACTTATAGAACTATTGTTATCATTGTTGTTATTGTCATTTGTTGTATTATTGTTTACTGTATTATCAGCAACTATTTCACCATTAGATACAACATCTATTTTACCATTATTACTCTTCTTAGTTTCTTCTACAGCACTTTCAAACTGTTTAACCTCTTCAGCTGGAATAGTAGTTTCTTCGACTTTTTCTATTTTCTGTTCTATTGTTGGTTCTGTAGTATCATATTTTACAACTGTATAGATACTAAAATGATTTGTCTTAAATGTTACATATCCATCTTTTTCTGTACAGGCAATCTTTGTAAAGTCTTTTCCTTGATTATGGAATACAACATAAGTATCACCAGCTGCATTTTTCATATTATCAGATAATTTTACTGAAACTTCTACCATTCCATCTGGCTGCACCTTATTTTTAGACTTATCTAAAAGGTTAATATCATACATTTCAAATGTTGCATTTGTATCTTTTAAATATTCTTCAACAGCCTTATATTCTTCTGTGTCTGTTGATACTGCAACACAATCTAATGCTACGCCATTACCAAGATTTCCTGTAATATTTGCCATATCAGATGAAACTGTAATCACCTTATCGGCTTCTGTTTGCTGTGTTGATTCTACAACACTTTGTGTTTCTGTATTATCAACATCTGTCTTTTTGTTTTTACCGCATCCAGCAAGTAAACTGGTTGCAAGTGCTGCTACAAGCATCACTGAAAATAATTTTTTCTTCATAAATCTAATCATCCTTTCTTAGCTGGATAAATGCCAGCATCTTTTATTTATAAGACGTACCAAATACTTATTTGGTTTTATTTTCGTCTACATATTTTTTTACTGCAATTTTTACTACATCTGTTTTCTTAATACCCATGCTGTTTCCAATTTCTTCAAGTCCTTCTACTACTTCTTTTGGAAAATTGATCTGTAACTTAATCTGGTCTTTATCCATATGCACTGTCCCTTTCTTAGCTTCTATTTTTAATATGCAAGATAAAAAAGTTTTTGGAAGTTTCTGTATAACTTTTTTTCATTCTTTTTTATTTCTGTATACATTATAACTCACTAATTTTCAATTATCAATGTGTTATTTGCACATAAGTTTATATTGTAAATATAAGTGTATATTATCAAGTATTTCTACACTAAAATATAAGTGGGTGATTTATATGAAATTTAAAATTAAAAAACAAGAATATGAAAACAGAACATTTAGATTGCCTGTTGAGCTTTTAGAACAGCTTAACAAATTGGCTTCTGATAAAAATATTTCACTTAATCAATTAGTTGTTCAATGCTGTGAATATGCTATAGATAATCTTGATGATTCTGAACAGTAACAAAGCTGGCGGTTATGCCAGCTTTTGTTGTATAAAAAGACCTGCTTTCAACAAGCAGATCCTTCTAAGATTGGAGAATAGATTTTTGTACTTCATATACATGAATTGCAATCACTTATAATATGATTGTTCACAACATAAAAGGTAAAAAATATTATTCAGTAATTTTATTTTCATCAATTAATTTTGCTTTCATTTCTTCCATCTCTTTTTCCATTTCGGCTATTTTATTTTTCATATCTATATTTTCTTTCCACATTTCTTTTCTTCGCTTAGCCTCTTTCATATACTGTTCATCTGACTTTGTAGGATGAAGCGAAAAATCTACACCATAATTATTATCAATGTAAAATTCCAAGGCTGTGATTACTTTGCCATTTTTTACTTTACAATAAGTTGCATCTATATTTGTTTTTCTTCTTATCACATCTAATGCAGCATCAATTTTTCTGATAAATGTTTTTGTTTCAATTTCGTTTCCATAAAATATACGTTTAGCGTCCTCTATATTTATTTTTACTTTATTTTTAAAATTAGAATTGCATGACAACCATCTAAATAAATTCGATTGGAACAATGTTGATAAGGCAAGCAAGTCTTTTAGTAAATAAACTGTATAAGAATTTTCTTTTAACTGTATATAAAATTTTTTCACCTTATCGCTTAACTTAAATACTACTGTTTCCGTCTTTGGATTTATTTCACAACATTCAACCCAGTGATATTTTTTTATTATGCCATCCTCAGTTATCTGGAAATGTGAATCCATTATTTTATTTGTTGCTTCATCAACATATTTTTTTATTTCCTTAGTTCGTGGATTTTTAGGATTGTATATTTGTGCTATCTTATCAAAGGATATATTATAGGTTTTAAATTCATCATCATTTTTTCCAATCATTGAAATGATTACATATATTAAGTCTAACTGTCTCTTTGTTGCCACATAATCAAATGCTTCACGAATTAACAATGTGCTTTCCGCTATTTTATATGTGTTATCTATAGGGCAAATTTTTAATTCTTCCATATTTCTACACCTCCACATATAATATGACCGATAGGATACAAAATTGAAAAATTTTTTATTTTTTTCACCTATCTGTACAAAACTTACACCTATCTTTATTTTTGTATTTATTTTTCTATACTTTTATATAAAAAAGACTTACATTTTCATGACCCCCAAAATGTACAAAACTTACACCTGAAGTGTACAAAACTTACACCTATCTTATGCTCAATCCCAGTAATCATAAGGGTTTGCGCGATCCTGTATTATATATATTATAGTACAACTAAATATTTTTACATTTCGCACTTAAAACAACGGATATTTATTTGTACCTTGCTTAGGAATATTCTATAGTGGTTAACACTAAATTATTAGCTATAGATTTACTGAATACGTGAGAAGCAACTAAGTTGTTTTAAGAGGTTGATATTTATACTCAGTAAGTCCATAATATTTTTTATATTCAATCATCGTATAAATAGTATCTGAAACAACTAACTATAGAATTTTTATATCTGTTAAAATATTTACAAATATTTAATTTAATATTTTTATAACTCCATGGTATGGCAAATACTTTTGTATTTGACTACGCAAGGAAAGGGGTCGGGGGGAAACCGCGCAAGCTTGGTGTCCCCCCTTCTTTCTTTGTTACTTTCTTTCTTATTAAATAAATTTATTTGCATTATGCGTAGTGTACAAAACTTACACCTATTCTGGAATAATTGATATTTTGTATATGTAGCTATTTTTCTGTATAGCTTTTTTATGTGTATTTATATTTTTACTGCTTAGAAACAAAACGGGGTACTATATTCTTAACTATTGAAAAAGCCGAAAAGAAAAGGGTATTTTATATTTCTTTTTCTTGAAAATACCAACTTTCTTCCAAAAAATAACTAAGGTGTAGAAAAGTTGCTATTATAATGGAATTTATATTTTAATATTCCACTTTTGACCCCTTTACCTTCCACTTTTCTTATTAAATAGGTGACACTTTTTGATTATTTATCATATTTTGTCACTTGAACTGTACAAAACTTACACCTATAATCTATAAAATCCCTATAATATCCAGATTCATTGTTTAAATTAGCACTTTTACTATAAAGTGTAAAAAATCCAAAATACACGGAAACATTTCACAATAACTATAAAACTTACACTTTAGCATCAAGAACATCAAAAATTGATTTTTAAGGTGGAAAGAAGTTGGGGTTTTACAAAGTAACATCCATAAATATTTTTGCTGTATAGCCTTTTTTCTTTAAAAATAGCCATAATATCAGTATTTTTTATAGAAAACCGAAAAGAAAAGGGGTATAAACCGAAAATGAAAAATTCATTTTTCGCTTATACCCCAACTTTCTTCCGCTTTGCATTTATTCAATCATCTGGAAGTATTTAAGTGCATCTATAATAGCTTCCCTTTTTTCAGG